>Ga0256869_1000210_pt1 | contig 20796 bp, 15 predicted proteins | sample RumenRJG_05RNA_FD_186096 | JGI IMG/M metagenome (GOLD analysis project Ga0256869, IMG submission 186096) | Metatranscriptome of bovine rumen microbial communities from Lethbridge, Alberta, Canada - Rumen RJG_05 (Metagenome Metatranscriptome) | ecosystem: Host-associated > Mammals > Digestive... | reverse complement strand
CCTTAATAATAATAGTGTTAGTTATGCACATTATAAATTATGGGGGATTTTGCTATGAAATACTTTGATGGAAGTTACATTACATGTAGAGGAAGTGGAAAGGTTTGTTATTCAGGTCGTGAAGCTGGAGAAATAATTAATTCTGGAAAACGACATCATAGAAGTGACCATCTTGGCCGTGCAAAGGATTTTCCACGAAGAAAGTACTACTGTAAAGATTGTGGCTACTATCATTTGACAAGCATGAAAGCAGAATATTCAGAGAAAGCTAAATGTGGAAATTGGGATGAGAATTACTATAATTTCTACTTAAAGAAAAAGACTTCAAAGAAGTCTCAGCGTATTTTTGCATAACCTGGGAGACTTCTGCATATGAAAACAGAAAAGACTTCAAAATCTCAATATCTTAATGTTCTTAAAATTGATGAGATGATTCGTAATAAAATCTATCCGTCTGTAAAGAAAATTACACATGAACTGGAGCTTTCAGAGCGGCAGGTTCTTAGAATCATCAGAGATATAAAGGTGAATTATAAGGCTCCGATAGAATATGACAGAGAAAAGAAAGGGTATTGTTATTTACTCGATGGCTTTTCTATTTCAGATATATCTTTGAATGAGGATGAAACCTTTGCTTTAGAGGTTTGTCATTCATTTATAACTAGAGTTTTTGGTGGTTCTAAAATCTATAATCGTTTAAAGAAAGGTCTTTTATCATTACAAAATAGAGCTGAAGTTTATGATAATGAAGAGGGAAAAGCCTTAGCTGAAAGAATTCACTTTGCTTTTGGTACCACAAATTTGGGCTACGATTTGTGCTATAAACAAAACGACTTTGAAAATCTTCTATATAATTCAATCAAGAACGGACAGATATTGAAATTATTCAGGAGAGACTGGGAATCAAGAGAATTAAAGCAGGAAGTAGTTCTTCCTTTACTTCTTGTAATGCATGAAGGATTTTCCTGGCTGTTATTCTGCCTGAAGTTTTCTGCTTTTTCAAACGATTTGCAATCAATCTCCATGAATCTAAATCAGTTTGAATTAATTCCCTTTAATGATATTACAGCAATAAATCAGTTTAAAAACGAACATGCAAAAACAGTTTTTATAAAAAATGTGTTAACCTTCCCGGGTAATACTGCTGCAGACAGTACCAGCGAACCTGGTAAAATTGGATACAGTGAAAAGAAGGGAGTGGCTCTTAATTTTACCTTGCAGTTTCTAGATTTGCTGGACAATGAACCTTATGAGGTAATGCTCCATTTTGAAATTAATGATTCCTTTGAATATGCCATTACAGAAAATCTTCTGGATGGAGCTTATCACGAAAGTGAAAACCCATGGAGAAGGCCTCTGGGAGACAGGTCTGTTCCAATAGAGTTATCTGAAAAATTAATTATCTAACTGACATAAAGTGTCATTACAGGTGATTTATATTAATTATATAAGGATTAAGAAATAGTCCTTCAAATTATATTATGAGAGGTTTTGAAAATGGGAAAATTTGTAGGTGGCCTTATTACAGGTTCGGTTTTAACACTTGTAGGTATTGGAATTGCTGCTGCAATCAGTGATGGATCTTTATCAAATCCGTTAGATGCCTGGGCCGTTCTTTCTGGCGATGATGATTCAAAGGACGACGAGGAAGAAAAAGATGACGAAGATGATTCTGATTCTTCAAAGGATGATATTGTTGATGAAGCAACCAAAACAGGTGGAGTGCTTGGCCGAGGTTTAGGAGTAATCTTAAACGCTGCAGCTGCTGGAGCAGAAAGCTTTGAGAAGGGGCTTTCAGAAGAAATAGAAGAGAATGAAGAATCTTCAGATGAAGAAGATTCGGAATAAGCTATCGTTATAAAATATCTTCTTAAAGCACTCGTAAAAAAAACTGCGAGTGCTTTTTTTTTGCAGAAAAAATCCCCTCCTTTTATTTTGGAAACAAGATTATTCTTAAAATATCGAATGAACTTAGGAGGAAAGAATATGATTAATTTGATGGAATGCTCTGAAAAGAAATTAAGAGAATATGGTTTTGAAGTAGAAGAAAAGCATGAATATGAAATCTGCCGCTTTTCAACTAAAAACATTTATTCATATGCGCAATCTCAGCAGGTTATTAGAAACTTAAAACATTGTAGAACTCGTAATCGTAATAAAGTTTACTTGCGAGCTTATAAATGTAAGCGCTGTAACGGCTGGCATCTTACAAGCGAAAAGCCTTTTCAATATAGAGAAGAAAGAAGAGTCGCTTATGAAAACAAATTAATCGGCTAATTCAATGTGTCCTTTTTAGAAAAATTCATTGATTATTGTCCGTTTTAGAAAAACACCGTTCCTTATTAATTTATAGAAATATTATTTGGGAGATAGATATGGCGAAACTTACAAAAAATCAGGTTCTAACTACTCTTGATGGCAAGTCAATTAGGGTTATTGATAAACTTGGAGAAGGAGGACAGGGAATTGTTTATAAAATTAAATGTGACAATAAGAACTATGCGCTTAAGTGGTACAGAAAGCCTTGTGAAGAAGCTTTTTACAAAAACCTTTGCGAAAACGTAAAACGCGGTGCCCCAGCTGAAACGTTTCTTTGGCCATTAGCTATTACTGAAAAAGATGCTGATGGTAGTTTTGGCTATGTGATGAAACTTTGTCCCAAAAAATATCAGCCCCTCTCTCAGTATCTTTTGAATAATGCTCGATTTAAGAATCTTTCAGCAATGATTAATGCAGGAACTCAAATTACTGCTAGTTTTAGAGCTCTTCATAATCAGGGAGACAGCTATCAGGACTTAAATGATGGTAACTTCTTCATTGACCCAGATACAGGACGAATCCTAATTTGTGATAATGATAATGTGGCACCTCATGGAACAAATCTGGGAATCCTTGGAAAACCAAGATATATGGCTCCAGAAGTAGTTTGTCAAAATCATTTACCTGATACCTATAGTGACCGCTTTTCCCTTGCTGTAATACTGTTTCTTCTCTTTTTTAGAGGTCATCCTCTTGAGGGCAAACGTGATAATTGTGACAGAGAAGATAATGAAAGAAGTTTGTTTTGTAAGATGCCTATTTTTGTCTTTGACCCTAATGATACTTCTAACCGGCCAAATCCTGCTATACATAGAAATGTGAATATGCTTTGGAATGTCTATCCACCTTTCGTAAGAAATCTTTTCATCAAAGCCTTTGATAAAAATCTTATGCGCAGCAATGGAACTGGACGTGGAGATCGCATAATGGAAAAAGAATGGCTCAAAATGTTTGAAAAACTTCGTCATTCTGTAATTGTGTGCCCAGACTGTGGGGAAGAAACTTTCTTTAATATGAAGAAAGAAACTCATAAATGTATGAACTGTGATGTCAACATTACTAGACCTCCGGTCCTTAGTATAAGAGATGAGTTAATTCCGTTGCAGTTCGGAAAACGGCTTTATAGCTGGGAAATCGATGCTGATAAAGAATTATCCATTGACAGTGTTAATGAGGCTTGGGCTCAGGTTATTGCTAACCCAAAGAAACCTGGAGTTTTTGGTCTCAAAAACATATCGGACAACACCTGGTATAGACATACACCAGGTGGAAAAGAGTTTGTTTGTGCCCCAAATGGGCAGGTAACAATCATTCGTACAAATACAATTAAATTTGGAACCAAGGGCGAAGGTATTATCGTCTGAGGTTAGAACCACAAACCATTTATAGGAGATTAAAAGATGGGTGTTTATGACAATGTTGAAGGTGTAGCTCGCAAGAGTATGGTTATGTTCTTTCTTATCGATACTTCTGGAAGTATGGAAGGACGCAGTATTGCTGCTGTAAATGATGCAATGCGAGAGGTTATTCCTGATGTAAAGGATATCTCTAACAAGAATGCAGATGCAAATATTAAGTTTGCAGTAATGAGTTTTTCAAGTGGAACAAACTGGGAAACTCCTCAGCCTGTAGAACTCGATTCTTACAGATGGTCTGACCTTGATGCTTGTGGTACTACAGATATGGGCGAAGCTTTTCTGGAACTCAATTCTAAGTTGGATAGAAATGCTTTCCTTCAGGATCCTGCAGGTGTAAAGGCTCCTGTTATCATTATGCTTTCTGATGGTGAACCAACAGATGATTATAAAGCTGGTCTTAAGCAGCTTCAGCAGAACAAATGGTTCAAAAAGAGTATCAAGATTGCGTTGGGTGTTGATGATGCCAATATGGATGTCATGTCAGATTTCACTGGCAGTAAGGAATCGGCTATTTACCTCAAGGATAAGAGCCTTCTCAAGAAACTTATTCATGTTGTTTCGGTTACATCTTCTACTGTGGCAAGTCAGAAGGTTGGAGATGGTGAAGATGAAGCTGTAATCGCTCAGGAAACAGTTGCAGAAACAGCACGTGAAGCTATTCAGGACCTTGATCCAGAGGCTGACGAAGACTGGTAATAATCTGGGGCTTTGCCCCTTATTACGACATATTAATAAAAACAACTGAAAAGCATTTTTTTGGAGGAAAGAATGAACAGAACAATGTTTGCATATTCGTTTCAGGGATTGAGTCACATTAGGAAAGAAGAAGATCCAGATAATTCGGGAAAGCTTTTCCCTTGTCAGGATCGTTCGTTTTCCGGGGACTTTGAGGCATCTGAAATTCCAGAAAAAAAAGATATTCAGTTATTTGTAAAAAATCAAAAAAGTATTCTGCCGTCTGTTTCGGTTTCTGTCGAATTGAAACCACATGCTAATCCGTTCTCGCTGATTTGTGTTTCTGATGGTCATGGTAGTGCACCTCATTTTTGGAGTGATAAGGGTGCTGAGTTTGCTGTTCAATCTGCCGTTGAATTACTCTCGGCCAGCATAGATAAGGTTTTGCTCACTCTTGAATCTAAGGACTATAAAAAGGCAAATAAGAATCTTGCTAAATCATATGTAAAACGCTGGTGTAGAAAGTGTTTTGAATACTTATCTTCAATTGAATTGGATTACCTGAAAGATAAGATTAAGGAGATTGAAGTACAAGAACCTGATGTTGTAAAACAATATCTGGATGAACTGCATGATTTAAAGAAACTAACCAAGGATTACAATGACATAGTTTTAAAGAATCCACTCCTTACAGAAGAACATCAAAAGGTAATCAGTGATTTGGTTACAGAGTTTTCGAAACTGTCTCTTAAAGAGATTTTTGGCTGTACTGCTGTAATCTACTTTCAGGTAAAAGGTACTCCTGTATGGTATGCTTTCAAGATTGGAGATAGTGATTTATTTGTGGATTTCGGAGAAGGCTTTGTAAAACCAATAAAAGATGATCCAAAATGTTTTCTGAATGAAACAACATCACTCTGTAATTCGAAAGCCTATGATTCTTTCTGTTTTCCTGAAGAAGAGTTTCTTGGAAAAGCGCCATCATCTGTTTTTGCTTCATCTGATGGCGTAGCCAACAGTTTTTCTTCTGAGGAATACTTGTCCAGATTTTATGGGCAGATTCAGTTTTCTTTTAATGAAGACGGTGAATTTATTGGTGAACGGGACATAAAGAATTATATTCCGGAATTAAGTGAAAAAGGGAGTGGTGATGATGTTACTATTGCCGGTATTGTTACATATGACAACAGTATAGAAGCGCGAACAAAAAGGCGTGAAAATGCGAAAGTTCTTGCTGATACATATTTTAAGAATCAGGAATGGGATAAAATTAATACAGTCTTGAAACCTTTTGTTGATAAGGGAGAACCAGATTTTATTTTCAAAAAAATATTGTATGACTGTAATGCTGCAAAATTCTATCTTGAGCAAGGCTTGTCAATTCAATCTCTTAATCTGTGGAAACAGGCATTTGACGAAATTAGTGGAGTAATTACTGATTCAAAATTTATTACATACCATGAAACTTTGAATAAGTTTGTTGAAACTCTTCATAAACTTATGAATTTGCAGATTGAAAAGACTGCAAAAGAAAGAGTCTATATAACTGGCGATGATGAAATCTGTGCTTTATTTGACAGTGTTATTTCTGAAAATGACGAAGTTTTTATCTTCTATAAGGTAAATTATGAATATCAGCTTATTTCATATCGCTTTGAATCGAAGTGGATTTCAGGATTAGAGGAAAAGATAAGAACTGCTGTTGATGACTTGATTGAGGCATATCATCTTTCCGAGTCTCAGAAGAATCTAATTATGGTAAAAGTGAAAGATGAGTTAAGAGTTCGTGTAAACAGATTATTGAAAATATGGGCTTCAATGTGGGAATAGATTTCGAAAATTTTCAAACGATATTCATGTCATTATATAAATATTTTATCCCCAATCAATAATTAAGTGCAAATTTGAGAAAAAGGTGGTATAATATTACGTTATGAACAGAATTGTAGCTTCGTGGAAAAAGTTTATTTGTGTTACTATTTTTTCTTCATTAGTGATTTTTTCGGGATTTAGTCAAACCTCTGATAGATTTGATATAAACTTTGATAGTTTTGAATATACAAAGGAATTTGAAGATAAAGTTGAATTATACAAGAAATCATACACATTTTATGAATTAACTATAGAGCAGATTTTAGCGGATGAGAAAGCAAAGCAAGAGATTGCTATTGAAAAAATGCGTTCTAAGATTTATGCGGAAGAAGTTGAAAAGGTTCGTTTAGAGGAAACTTCTAAAATACATCAAGAAGTAGTAAATGAACTTACTTCGGTTTTTGAGCAAAAGAAAAAAGAAGAAGTAGAAAAAATTGAAGATGAAATCAAATCAACCTACGAAAATGAGTTTACTAAGAATAAAGAGACTTATAAACAGGAAGTAAGAGATAGCCTTCTCGCTGAATATGAAGAGAAAAAGAATTCTGAAGTTGCTGCAGAAAAAGAAAAACTTAAAAGCGAATATGATGAGAAATATGAAATAGATTCTCAGACTTTTTTAGCCGAAAAGTCAAAAGAATTAGAGGAATCTTTTGAACAAAAAAAGAATGACGAAGTAAAGAAATTATCTGAAGAATTGCGGCTGTCATTTGAAAATGAATTTGAATCAAAAAAAGAATCATATATTACAAGTGTAAAAGCAGAGCTGGAACCCAAGTATGAAGAAAAGAAAAATTCTGACGTAGCTGTTTTGGTTAATCAATTTAAGGATTCATTTACTTCGGAGAAAAGAAATGAATTAAAAGAAGAACTTGCAGCTGAATACGAGCAGAAAAAAAACACAGAAGTATCAGCAATAGAACAGACGTTACAAGAAAAATATGAATTAGAATTTAATGCTAAGTCTGAAGAGTTCATAAACAAAGCAAAAATGGATGCTCGTTCAGAAATGGACTCTGAATATAAACAGAAGCAAATCGACTATGAAAGAGAAGTAACGCCTAAATTAAAGGAACAGGCATATGTTGATACAAAAGCTGCAACAGCGAGGTTTAAAACCCTGGCATTGTATGCCTTCTTAGTTGTTATTTTACTTATCTGTATTATTTCGGTAATAACAGTCAAAACAATTAAAAATGTAAATAAGAAAAATGCCGAAATGGAAGCAAAGCGGCAGGATGCTGAAGAAAAAAGAAAGAAAAAAGCTGAAGATGAGGCGAGAATAGCTGCACAAAAAGCTGCTGATAAAGAAAAAGAAGTTGCTGAGAAAGCAAGAAAACAGAAAGAAGCTGAACTTAAACTATTAACAATAAAGCATTATGAGTTTCTTAAGGATACCAATGGAGATAAGGCAGCTTGTATTGATTATTTTATGGAAAAATATCCAGATCGTACATTAGATAATGTTTTAGAATATCAAGCATATAAAAAAGCTGTTGAAATGTATGAACATCCAACTCTTGTCATGGAAGAAGGTGAATAAATGAAAAAGTATTTATATATATGTCCTATTCTGTTAGTGTCTTTACTTGTTTTAATCGGATGTAAGGATAAGTCTTTTTCAAAGGCAGAAAAAATATATAAAAATAAAGGCCTGGATGACTATGCGGCATTTGTTGAGGAAAAGAATACTTATTACAAAATTACAGATTCAAATAATAATGGAGCTACGCCTCTTTTGGTTGCCATCAAAGAGGGGAACAGTTCTTTTGTAGATAGTTTTATAAAACGAGGGGCTTCATTTTTTACGGAACAAGATCAAGATGGAAAAGATATATTTGATTATTTACTTGAGAAGGTTTCTGCTGGAGATGAAGTAAGACAGATAATAGAGATAATTCCCATAGATTATTGGTATTCAGAACAGAATATTAAAAGATTGCTTGAAATTGAAAGCAATTATCCTTTGTTTGCAATATTAGTTGAGCAAGATAAATTTTCACCTGATTATATAGTTGGTAAGGGGAAAACTGTATTAATGTATGCTGCTCAACATACACCAGATATCCGCTATATTAAGCAGCTTGCTGAAAAAACAAATGACATCAATAAAATCAATGACAATGAGTGGAATGCGGTAATGTATGCTGCTCGTTATAATCCAAATCCTGCTGTTTTAGAGTACTTACTAAAAAAGGATGCTAACACAGAGAGAAATACAGCGGGAATATCTTTAACGATGCTTGCAGCTTGTAATCCAAATCCAGGAGTTCTTCTTAATGTTCCGGTTACAGAAAAATATATTAATACTGCTACAATCAATGGAAAAACAGCATTAATGTATGCATGCGAAAATAATCAGAGTGTTGATGTCATTGAAATTCTTTGTAGAGACTTTAAGGAAAAAATTAATGCAGTAGATTCTGATGGAAGAACAGCTTTGATGTATGCCTTGATGACGAATAAAGATACAGTTGTTTGTGAATATCTTCTAAAATCAGGGGCAAGAGTTGATATAGTGGATAATGCTGGTAAAACTACAAAGAATTATTTGGATAGTAATATAAGTTTGGAAAATTTGAATAAAACTTCATATTTTCAAGAAAGCAAAAAGGAGAATGAAGATTAATGGCAACACCAACGTTTAATACTTTAGTATCTAAATATAGAGAAAACGACCCTATTATGCAATTTAATCTGAAGGAGAATCTCGCTCGTTTGGAAAAACAAAGTGAAGGAGATCCTGCTTTTTATTTTCTTGCAATTATATCGTTTATAGAAGGTTATCTTAGAGATACATACAAAAAGATTGATTCTTCTTTTGATTTTAATAATATGAATATAAAGCATTTATCAGAAATGTTTATTTTTGCACAAAAGAATATATCTAAAGTACTTCCAGGAAAAGTTTTATCAGATCGAGAGCGTACAGAATTTAATCTGATTTATAATTTTATGAGAACTCATTCAAATGGTAAGTATGATTCATGGGAAAATTCTTGGACAAAGACTCCAACGGAATTCTATATTGATGGCGATCGAATTCGTCATTGTTTTTGTAAACAAGATAATGATAATGTTCGGGCGTTAGTTAATCGATTTGTTGAGTTTTCAAAAATATACGGTTTCTATAATAAATATGAAAATGAAATCAATAAACATTTAAATACTCCTTATTTTAAGCCATTAAAGGAACATGTAAGTGAAGATTATTCTTTGTCGGATGAAATAGCTAAAGCTCTGATAGAATTGATGAATAAAGGTTCTGAAGAAGATAAAAACAAGGCATCAGAGAATTTTTATGAATCTCAAGCAGAACGTGCTATGTATGCAAGAACATGGCGTGATTATCAAAAAATGGTTTCTGAACTGACTGAGGAACAAAATGCAATTTCTGAAGAATTGCTTGGAAAAATAAAGAAAGATAAGTCTATTAAAAAGCTTATCAAAGGTGGCCCAGGAACTGGAAAAACTTTGATTTTAATTAATGTACTTCAGGAAACCCTGGATAAAGATATAAAGCTTTTGACTTATACTAACTCTTTAACAAATTATAATAAGTACCTTTCAAATCTAATTTCCTTCAATGGAAAAAAACTTACTGCTTCTGATAAAAAGAATGTAGCGAACAGAATTTTAGGCTTTGATAATTATTTTATTTCCATTGCAGAGAAATTATTTAATAAAAAAATAGTTCCTCTTAGTTCTGTATCTGGCGTTCAAAAGATATGTGAAAATTACAATATAAAAAAAGAAGATCTTTTTGAACAAGCTAGAGAAATATGGCTTCATCTTCCAATACAAAAAAAATATGTTGATCATACATATTCACAACCAAAGCCTGTAGACAAAGATCAACAGCAAATTCGTCAAGTTTTTTGGGATGCTGTTGCAGATTTGGATAAAGTCTTTGAACTTGTAGAATCTTCGTTTATTCCTTTGGAATGGGCGCTTTATAGAATATATAAGAAAACAGTAAGAATACCTGATTTATTAAAATGTGATTATCTTCTAATTGATGAAATCCAGGATCTTGATGAAGCGAAAATTGAGGCTATAAAACAGATGTCACGAAAAGGATATGTGTTCGCTGGTGATAAAACCCAATCTGTTTTTGTCAGAAAAGGACTTCCATGGATATGGGTTAATAAACAAGAGTTATCAACCACAAAAGAAGGACTTACTAAAAATTTCAGAAGTACCCGCCCTATACAAGAATTAGCAAATGCCTATAGGAAGATAATCAATCTGAAAGATCCTAATACCATTTCAAAAGGTTTTATGCCAGGTCCTATTCCAGAAGGGTATATTTCAGAAAAAGAAACCATAGTTATTGATAAACTTATTGAACGTATTAAGTTTATGAAAGAACAGCTTTTCTTTGAGAATGGAGAGTTTTGTATTGTTGCAGCAAATGATAAACTTCTTGACAAAATAAGAATTGAACTTTCTAAGCATGGATATAATTCTAAATCTATTGATACTGAGGATTTTGATTTTGAAAAAGACAAAGATTTGATAAAGCTATCAAAAATAAAATATGTAAAGGGAATCGATATTCCTGTAATTTTACTTGTTTTAGATGAAGATTTCATAGACAAAACTGGAAAAGAAAATGATGGGCTGGATATTTATTCTCAGGAAAATAGCATTTATACATGCATTTCTAGAGCTATGAATATTTTGAATGTGTTCTTCATTGATAATGGTAAAATGCTTATACACTCGGAAGATGCTAAGAAAAATAACGCCGTTCTCAAATTGTATGAAACTATGAAGGATATTATTGTTGAATTATAAACGTGGTATTTATTATGAAAAAAAATAGAGGTCTGTTTTCTAAACTGATTTGTTGTATTCTCGGATATCTTGTTATTATTTTTATTGTGAGTATTTTTAATACGTTTTCACTAAAAGACGGCTTAATATCTGTTAATAATCTCTATTGGATATTATTTGGTTTATTTCTATTATTTTCACTTTGTATTCCAGTCTTTGCTTATTTAGGATTTAGGACAATGTTGAACTTAAGTCCTGAAAGATTGAAAGAAAAATACGCAGATATTTGGGAACAATATAGTCTTACATTTATAAAAAAACATCCAGACAAAAAACTAAATGGGAAGACTCGTGCTAATGCTGATTTATATTTTTCCTCAGAAGATATACTTAGCGCATCCTTCTTGAATATTCCCGTTTTGGATTACCTAAAAAATGTATCTGGAACATTTGTTGGTCTCGGAATATTAGGAACATTTGTTGGTTTCTCACAATTCCTTGGTAATATTATTGAATGTGGAATTAATTTTGAATCTGTAGAAATCTTTAATGGTTTGAAAGTTGCTTTTAATACCTCAATTATTGGTCTCTTTTCTTCTATTATATACAATCTTTTGATAACACAACCTTTATTGTCTCTTGTAAAAGAATCGAACAGATTATTATGCGATTCTCTGGATGAGCAGTATTATGTCTCTGATGAGCAATGTATGCGTTCATTAAGTGATATTGTTAGTATTACAGAGACATCTATAGACAAGAATATTACAAATATGTGTGCAGAAATAAAAAGCGTTATTTCTGCCGAGCGTGATGAATTTACTAAACAAGTTTTAGGTACTGCAGAGTTATTGAAACATATAGATAATTCTTTAGGCAATATTCCTGATAATGTAAAATTAATGAGTGATGAATTAAACAAGAGTATTGAGTTAGCAAAAACTCGAACTCTAGAGATGTCGCAGGAATGCCTGAAAACTATAAACACAGAACTTAATAAAACTTTTGAGCAGTTTACTGAAAGATTTGATAAAGCAAGTCTATCTATAGAAAAGGCAACAGAGTCCGTTTCATCTTTCCCAGATGATTTGAAAAGTGCGATGTCTATTATCACTCATTCGGTACAGAACAATTTTGATGTTTTATCTAATAAAATCGATTCTGATTTATCTGTGGTTTTCGAAGAAACAAAGAAAGAAATATCTTCTATGATAAAGGAAGAAACAAAGGCTGATATTGAACGAAACAAGACTTTGATGGATGCTTCAGAAAATAGATTAAAAATTGTATATGAAGATGCAGAACAGAAAATTAATAGTTTTCTGGATGGAACAAAAAGTATTATCAATTCTATTTATGGAGAAATGGTCAGAAATATTTCAGAGGCCTGTAATTCATTTTCATCAAAGATTTCTGATAGCATTGTTCAAATTGAGGAATTTTCAAAAGAAACTAATAATTTTACCAACGAGTATAAGAATTTACATGAGACATTAATTGACATGTCTAACAGAATTTCTGAATCCGAAGAAAGTCTTATAAATGGAACTGTAGAGATAAAGAATCTTCTGAATAACTTTATTACAGCTTCTAATCTAATGAGAGATGCGCAACAAAACCTTAAAGATATTTCAGAAAGTTTGAATAAATTCCCAGAACAACAAAGAGAGATGAATATGTTATATTCAAATGCTGCTGAAGTAATGAAGAATTCCTTGGTTCAGATGATTGACCATGTTAATAATGTACTTGATGAAAAAAATAAAGAATCAGAGGAGAGTGAATCATAATGAGATCTCCAAAAAAGGAAGAACTGAAAAAAGGAAACTCATATGATTTATCCATCAGTGATTTGATGGCTGCTTTGTGTTGCATTTTTATATTGTTTTTGATTTTTGTTATTCACAGGCTAAATGAAGAAAGAAAGGAATTTGAAATCAAGAATGGAGTTGCTACAGAATTCCGATTAAAACAAAAAGAATTATATGATGCAATATATAAAGAATTTCGAGATGATTTAGTACAGTGGGAAGCAGAAATTGAACTCGATAAAGGAAACATACTCGTAAAATTTACAAAGGACTCAATGATGTTTGAACCAGAAAAAGCCAAATTAAAAGAGGGCTTTATGGTTGTTCTTGACGACTTTTTTCCTAGATTGGTTAAAATATTAGAAGACCCGAAATATAAAGGTGATATTCAAGAAATACGAATAGAGGGTCATACTGCTGTAAACCTCAGGCAGACCCGAAAAGAAGATTATGAATCAGGAATGAAATTATCGCAGGAAAGAACAAGAGAAGTTCTATATTATTGTTTAGGAACTATTCCAGAAACAAGAGATGAACTTCAAAAAAATATTATAGCAATAGGATATTCCAATTCCATTCCAGCAGCGGATGATACAAAAACTCGGCGTGTGGAGTTTAGTATTAGAACACGAGCTGAAAATGTAATAGAATCTATAGAGAAAAGCGCAAAAAAATAGGAGTAAGAGATATGGAAGGAACGTTTAACTCAAAAGAACAATTTGAACAAGTTCTTTATAAGACTGTTGAGAAGGCAGGAGAGATTACTCTTGTAAAATTTATGGCAAATTTTGTTTCCTCAGAAGATAAAAATAAAATTAAAGAACTGTATGGGGTAGAAAAAACCGGCTCAAAAATAATTGAGATTCTTGAAGATAATCCTGAGAAATATTATTTTACCTCAAGAGAAGATCCAAATAAAAACAATTGGTGTTTTAAAATTGCAGGAACTAAAAATACTCAGAAAGAATCTAAAAAAGATTCTGTCGAGCATATAAATGAAGAAAATAAAGCGACAGGTAAAAATCTTATTTCAAACAAAGAGAAGAAAACATTGAAAATTGCAAAAGAATCTGATGATCTATTAGATGATTCAGATATATTGCCATCTTCTGAAGATGAAGAAATGGAGTTTCAGGTAGATGAAAAACTAAAAAAATTAGTAACTAAAAATATGGTACTAATAAATGATACCTTCTATATTTCAAAATTTCTTGTAACTCAGGAATTATATGAAAGTGTGATGGGAGAAAACCCAAGTTCTTTTAAGGATAATCCAGATCCAAAAGAAAAGCAGGAGAGAAGACCTGTTGAAACTGTTAGTTATTTAGAGGCTATTGAATTCTGTAATCAATTAAGCGAGAAATGCGGATTCGCTTCTTGTTATAAAAATGGAATATATACTTCAGAAATAAATGGTTTTAGATTACCAACCGAGAATGAATGGAATTATGTTGCAACTGCAGAAAATGAAAATTCTTTTATTTATGCCGGTTCAGATGTTCCTGATGGATTTGCATGGTACAAGCATAATTCGAAGACAAAGACTCATGAGGTTGGGAAAAAGAATCCTGTTATTATTAATGATGATGGAATTTATGATATGAATGGAAATGTCTGGGAATGGGTTATGTCAGATTCAAATGCTGACAAGGCTCTTTTTATAGGTGGCTCATATGAAGATAGTGAAGATTATCTTGAGTTGGGAAAGCCTATGAATAAAGAATTCACAGATAAAAATACAAAGAATTCTAAAATTGGATTTAGAATTTGTGTCAACTCTTTGAAATAATTGTTACTTAATATATATATGGAGGATAAAAATGGAAAAAACTGTTGAAGTAACTTCAATTCCGTTTACAGATAAAGAATACGTAAAGGCTCTCGAAACATTATTGAATCAATCAATTGACTTTATAGCGGAGAAACTGGATGAGAAATTGATATCAGACGGCTATATTTCTCTTCAAAATAATTTGGTTGTCAATTTTACTGGAACTAGAAGTAAAAGAAAATTCTTTTTATATGAATCAGATTGTGAAGAACAAAATCCTCAAAATGGTATAAAATTTGATAAGCATATTGCAAAGTCTCTAGAAACACCGTTTAGCGGAATTTGGCCTTTAGAAGATCAAATAAAGAAAATCTCTGAAACATATCATTCTGATTGTTTTATTTTTACAGAAAATGAAATTGGGAATTCCACTGTTCTTGTAAAGAATGAAGATAATGCCTGGATTAATGATGAATGGAAAATGCCTGCTTATCCAGTTCCAGTTTATAATATTGAAGGCTTCACAAATACTAAATCATTAACGGCCTTTTTACTAAGTCATAACTTGAGCCCGCTTTTTGATAACTCTTCATTTGAAGATACATTTTCAAAAATAAATAAGATATTTACCAAATCATTCAAAATCGATGGTGGAAGAATAGTGCTTTCTGAAGCTTCTATCAAGGAGTTGAAATTAAATGATGAGTGGGAAGAACTTATAAACCGCCAATTGCTTAAGGGAATGGGTATTGACAACCCTGATGGAAGTTTTACTGCGGAAGATGTCAAAAAAGCTCTAAAAGAAAGTGATTTTAAGAGAGCTGAAATTCCTGTATATAATGAAGCATATTTTGCTGACGAAACGCAATGGCTATGGGATTTATATCCAAAACAGTCTCGCCATCAAGTAGAAATTCCTCCAGGAGGAATAAAGATACGTGCTCATAACCCGAATGATGATGTTAAGAATTCAATTATTGCAATTGATTTTGGAACGTCATCAACTGTTGTTGTTGAGTATGATCGTCATCATCCTGATGAACCAAGACAAATATGTGTTGGTAAGGCAGAGGAAGGCAAGTACGAAAACCCAACATTGATGCTTATCAAGAAATATGGTGACTTTTTAGCCTCATATTACAGTAAAACAGCTCGACCAAATACAAAATGGGATGATTTAATGGTTTCTCATGCTGTAAAAGAGAGAATGGGTAATGGTGATGACAATGAGTTTAAAGCCATCGTAAGTCACATCAAGCAGTGGGCAGCTGAAAACGAATCGAATTTAAGTATAAAACCTGCAGATGAAGAAGATCCAATACTTTTAAAATCTCTCTCTGAAGTGTTAAACCAGGAAAATGAATCAAATCTCAATCCAATTGAAATTTATGCATATTTCTTAGGTCTTTTTATCAATAATCGACATGCTGGGTATGGAATTCATTTAAACTATCAGCTTTCATATCCTGCAACTTACAATAAAGATGTTGTTGATTATATTGTGAAAAGCTTTTGGAAAGGAATCAGGAAGAGTATTCCTGAAGAAATTTCAGATGACAGAATCATTGTCGAAAAAAAAGTTAGTGAACCTGAAGCATATGCCGTTATGGCTATGAAAAAATATGGATTTGAGCCAGAAAAAGAAGAGAAAGTAAAATATGCTATTTTTGATTTTGGTGGAGGTACATCAGATTTTGCTTATGGCTATTGGAGTCGCTCTGATAAGAAAGGCAAGCAATTTAAGATTGAGACAATAGACATCAGCGGAGAGCAGTATCTTGGTGGCGAAAATATTCTTGATGGACTTGCTTTTGAAGTCTTTTCTGAACCTAAGAATCTTGAAATAATGAAGCAGAATAACTGTAAGTTCTATTATGGTATTGAAAAGAAGCAGGTTAAGAAAGGTGTTCCTCGTCAGTATTTGGCATCGAATTACTATGCTAGAAGTAATATGACAAGCCTTATTGAGTTAAACGGCGAGAAGGATGATGAAGGTAACGAAAATAAGGGGCTTCGTGAGTATTGGGAGAATCAGGAGAAGTATTTCCAGGATTATTTTTCAAATACAGAAAAATCAAATGATATGATGATTTTAATTCAGGAAATTCTGGTACTTCTTCAGTTAATCACTGAGGAGAAAGCAAAAAAAGAATTGGAAGATTATCTTGAGAGAGCAAAGAACTTTAATAATGAATTGGATAGAAAAATGCTGGCACAACAGGTTGCAGTTTTCAAGAATAATCACAAAGATGTTCTGACAAACACTGCCGAGAACACAGATGAAGTAACGGCGCAACTTGTTCTTTGGAGTGAAACTGAAGATGCTGTTACGCAAGTTCCAAAAATTACAATCACTCTCTCAAAGAAGATGATGTACAAATATTTTAGTGATAGTATCAAGGAAGGTATTGATTCTTTCTTTAGTGCCTTGAAAACAGCATTTGCTAAGAAGAATGATTATAATGGTAGAATTAATATTTTCTTGGCAGGTAATGCAAGTAAATCGCCAATTTTAAGAAACCTCATGGAAGAAAGAATTCGTAAAGAAAGTAATGAGAACGTTTCTTTTGAACTATTCAATCGTTTTGATTCTCCTGATTATGAAGAAAAATTAAGACATGTCTTAAAAGATATTCAGGGGTGGGATGATGAAGATGTTGAAGGAATGATTGAATCAGAAAGAAACAAGTCAAAAGAATTCCAGCCAACAGGTAAAACTGGTGTTGCATTTGGTATTGTAGAAATGCTAAAAGATAAAATAGAAATTGCTACAGATACTGAACTTGAGTACTTTAAGTTCTATCTTGGTGATGTTGAAACTGTTAGAGGGCGAGATAGATTTATACCATTTGAAACACTTGGTGAGGAAGGTAAGCCTTCATATCCAAGCCAGGAATGGATACAGATTTTTGATGTAGAAGATAGCACGGAACCTGTTTCCAAGACACTTTATTATACATCTAAAGCTGATTGTATGAATGGAATGCAACCGATTTCAATTGCAAACGCAATTCCTTTGGACTTTCCTTGCATTGGAAAGGGGCAGCAGATATATATAAAAGCAATCGGAAACGATAAAATTGTTTATATGGCTGCTCAAAGTCCAGAAGAGGCTGAAGAAATGTTGAATCATATCACAGATGTTGCTGAAAAAGAAAAGCATACGGCATATTTGAAATAGGAGATGAATATGGAAGAAGACTTAAAAACTGAATTGAATTCCATTACTCAAAAAAATGCTGAATATTTTAGTCAGTTATCCTCTAAACTTGAAAATATCGAGACTTCAAGCAGTGATATAAAAAATATTACTAAAGATGAGATAAACAAATTGCAGTCTTCTATTGTTCAGCAGAATACAGGTCTTAAAAAAGATATTTGTGATTCGTTGAATAGAGTAGATTCTGCAATTGCACAAAAGCTTGTGGGTATCGAAGGACTTATAAATACTCAGTATTCGCAACTTAAAGGAGAAAACTCTAGTCTGCAGACAGAAAAAGATCGCTTGATTCAGAGGAACGGAATGCTTGAGGCTGAGATTGAGAACTTAAGAAGAGAGTCTACATATAAGCAATCTCAGATTACTCAGTTAGACAAGGATATTTCTAGTGAAAGAGCTAACTCTTCTAAGTTGTTGAGTGATATTGGGGTGCTTAAGGCACAAATTGAAAATCTAAACTCTCAATTATCAACTGAGAAAGAGACTTGTCATAATAAAAATGAAGAAATTAATAAATTATCTTCAGCTATTAATGAAAAAAATAAAGAAATTGAATTAACAAATTCAAAGAAAACTGAATTGCAGCAGGAATTAGAAAAACTCCAGAATGAATATAACAGCCTCAATAACTATTATAAATCACTCAATATAGATGATACTTTACTTGTTGCATTCAATGAATTCTCATCTCTCAAGGAGAAGACAAAGGCAAGTTTAGAAGCTCTTTTTCCTCAAACCTCATTTCTTGGTTTCATTTCTGCTGGATTACGATTAAGTAATATTACTTCATTGTGGGAAATGGCAAAACGAAACATTTTTAATAATAATCTAGATGATATCGATAAGATCAATACGATATTCAATTTGTTAATGTCTATATACAATGATGGTTCGAAAGAAGTTCAGTTTCAGATTATTTCGCCAGAAATTGGTAGCAAATATGATAGTTCAACTAGCGCTATAAAAGAAATGAAATCAAGCGGTACCGTAAAGGAAGTACTCCTTGTAGGTTATAAGAACGTTAAGGATGGAAATATTCATAAAGCAGTAATTTCTGTTAATGAATAGGGGCTAGACTCTAAGAGAGTCGTTTATACCTCTTAGAGTCCGAGTTCTTTCTGTTTTTGAATTCTCAGATTAACTTCATTGCTTACATCCTTGGGGTCCAGAACCTTCATGTTAGGACCAAACATCAGAATCTTGATAACAATTTCAGATTCGTCACTTTTATCATAATCTACGGTTAATTCATACGTATTTTCTTTCTCAGTTCTTTTGCAAGTTTTTTTGAAATTCGAGAATATGCGGATGGCACGATTAAAATGATATTTCCGAGAAGTATCATCGAATATTTCAACTTTTAGAGTTTCGTAAACAGTTGAATCTTCTGCCTTTTTGGGTTTCTCTTCTGTAATTTCGATTGATTTTATATTTTCTAGATTTATTGGATATTTCAGTTCTTTTACAAATAAGCGGAATGCATCATCTTTTTGTGAATAATCCAGATGAGTCGGTGTGAAAATATCAGAATTATTTTTCCGCCCATAAATTATATGAATAAATTTGTTATGATTAATAGCATTAAGAATTGTTTGGAATAGTATTACATAGGCTTTGTTGTTAAAATCGTCACCATCTTTGTTCTGATCAAAGTACTTAATATCATCAGGCTCCCATAAAGGGGTAACACCTTTTAAGGATTTCTGTAATTCGTCTATGACTTCTGAGGAAATAAACATTTTTATACGCTTGTCCTGAAGAATTGCTGCAAGAAATCTAAGTTCTATTGTTGTTAACGGAAAATCAGGGATATAATTAATAGGAGATGAGACTTTATTTTGATACTCTTTAAAGATTGTAGTCGTTTCGGATTTGTTAAATATTAAATCGCTAAGTTCTCCAGGGGCTTCAATGTATGCTGATTTTTTAATAAGTTTGGTTATAGTTTCATTAGCAAGTGGCTGTTTGTTGTTGGTAATGTAGGTCTCTAAAATATTTCTGATGACTAAATAATAGGAGCTGTAAAGAGAATTAAACAGAGGGGTATTTTTTGTTTCAATAACTTGTTCATATGGCTCGGTTCTAGTTTGAGGGGCAGTACCTTCTTCTCGATATTTACCTTCTGCTAGAAGAGATACATCCTCTTTAATTCTAGATGCATATGGAAACTCTAATTCCGTTATCCGTCCAAAAAATGAACTTATCCATGGAACAATTTCATTAGAATCAATAATATCTGCTGTAAACTCAGAATGGCAATCATCCAATTCTTTGACAGTTCCTGTTACGGCTTCTCTTTGTATTCTTGCCGGGATATATCTTTTTTCTTGTTCTGTGGGATATTCAATTACAAAACGTACATGCTCTAATTCTGCTTTTTTATCCATTTTGAATGAAACTCCCCACATATGGCATTCCATTTCAGAGAGTTTTCTTCTATATAATTCATATTCAGAACATTTATTTGTTTTCTTAGCTGAGAGTATTAATTCCAGGTTTTCAGAGAAAAGCATATCCTCATTTTTATTCCAGAATACTACATATGCTCGGCCTGTTTGTGTGCTTATGAATATTTTTAGGGGAACTATTGTCCTTAGCCCGAACCTTTCTGATTCGATTTCAACCAAACATTTTTCATTAATAGCCTCTAAAAGAATATACATTATTTCATAATCAATTGAGTTGAAAACGTAATGATGTTTGTAATGAATTGGGGTATTTACAGGTTCTGAATCCACATTGCTTAAACTATCTAGAATAAATGAACCAATGACTCCTAAAGGACAGGTTTCGCTGGCAAACTGTATTGCTTGTTTTACTTCTTTTGAAGACAATAATTGTTTTATTTTTTTCGTATCGGTTTTTCGAATCTTTTTCTTATCTTCTGAGAATTCTATAATTCCTGCTTCTGCAAGTTTTTCAAGTTTCCCT
>Ga0256869_1000206_pt1 | contig 20969 bp, 17 predicted proteins | sample RumenRJG_05RNA_FD_186096 | JGI IMG/M metagenome (GOLD analysis project Ga0256869, IMG submission 186096) | Metatranscriptome of bovine rumen microbial communities from Lethbridge, Alberta, Canada - Rumen RJG_05 (Metagenome Metatranscriptome) | ecosystem: Host-associated > Mammals > Digestive... | reverse complement strand
CGCTGATAAACGCTGATTTTAGCTGTTTAACTCTCTGCTTTTTTGTGCTAATCTCTTTTTATCATGAAAACTCTGAAATTAAAAAATCGTACAGTTTCTACGAAATTACCTGCGTTCGTTATGGGAATCGTGAATGCGACTCCTGATTCTTTTTTTGACAAAAGCCGTGGCGGGGTGGCGGACGCTCTTCGGCTGATTGAGGAAGGTGCTGACCTTCTTGATATTGGCGGTGAGTCTACCCGGCCGGGCAGCGAATATGTCAGTGCGGAAGAAGAAATTCGTCGTGTTATTCCAGTGATTGAAGGCATTCGCAAGGTTTCTGATATTCCAGTTTCTGTTGATACTCGAAAATTTGAAGTGATGAAAGCCGCTTTTGATGCAGGTGCTGACATTTTGAATGATATTTCGGCGCTTGAGGATGATTCTCGTCTTGCTCAGTTTTGTGCCGAATCTAAAATCCCGGTGATTTTGATGCACAAGCGTGGCAATCCTTCGACGATGCAGAAAAATACCGTTTATGAGAATGTCTTTGATGAGGTGAATGAATACCTCAAAGCCCGAGTAGATTTTTCTTTGAAAGCTGGAATTGAAGCCGAAAAAATCTGGCTTGATCCGGGAATCGGTTTTGGAAAGAACGTGAACGATAATTTTGAGCTTATGAAACGCTGCGGGGAACTCTGTGACGGAAAATTTCCGGTTTTGATGGCTCTTTCACGAAAAACATGTATTGGCGAGGTGACTGGTCGTGATGTTGGGGGACGGCTTTCGGGCACTTTGACCGCCGACATTCTTTCTGTCCTCCGAGGGGCTTCGATGATTCGGGTTCACGATGTTGCGGAGGCCGTAGATTCCTTGAAGGTGATGCAAGCTTTTTTCTAGAAGAAAAAATGAATAAAATCCATATAAATTCGATTTAAATTTCACTTTGAAATTGTGCAGCAATTTCGAATCTAAGCAAGCGCGTCAACGAGTGCGCTTGGTGTGGCAATATATAGAAAAATCTGTTATAATGGGAATCTCGAAAAACTTCAGTTTTTTCGAAGTTCCCTAATAGCATTCGGAGCACTTTAATTGAACGCGTTCGACGGATTACAAACAGTTTGGAACTTTATTCGCCCGATTATTGATGTGGGCATCATGACCTTCCTGCTTTATAAGGCGTATCAGATTATCGTCAAAACAAACGCCATGCAGATTATCAAAGCAGGAATCATGGTCGCGCTTTTTTATGCATTCGCGTTCCTTTTTAAGCTTTCTACGCTTCTCTGGATTTTGAATAAGCTTGCTCCTGGTTTTGCGATTGCGTTTGCGATTATTTTCCAGCCGGAGCTTCGTAAGGTTTTTCTTAAAATCGGTCAGAACGAGTTTTTCACCTTTGGAAACAGGGCTCGCCACACTTATGTTGATACTGCGGTCGTCGCGGCGGAAACGCTTTCCAAACTCAAAAAAGGTATGCTTGTTGTTTTTACGCGGCACACCAGGCTTGATGACATCATCGAAACTGGAACAAAACTCAACGCGGACATTTCTTCGGCTCTTCTGGTCACTATTTTTGGGCACGAAACACCGCTTCATGATGCGGCTTGTATAGTCCAAAACGGAAAGGTTCTTGCCGCGGGCTGTTTCCTTCCTTTGAGCGAGCAGTTTGATATTCGGAAAACTTTCGGAACCCGCCACCGTGCGGCTCTTGGACTTGCCGAAACTACGGACGCTGTTGTTCTTGTTGTCTCAGAGGAAACAGGCGCAATCAGTCTTGCTTACGACTCAAAACTCCATTACGACTTAAAGCCGAGCCTTGTCACAAAAATGCTGGAGAATCTTCTCGGAGTTTCTGCCGCACAGCGCACAATAGAGGATACAATCGATGAAAGCAAAGCAAGTATTTGATAAACTGATTGAAAACTGGCATATCAAGGCGATTTGTTTTGTCATCGCGCTTTTTCTTTATGTGATTTACCAGAACCAGAGCGTTGACAGCAAGGTTTTCTCCGTTCCGCTCACCGTTGAGTCCAGAAACGGCTATGTTTCAGTCGCTCCGCATCCCCGCACCGTTGTTGTTTCTGCCAGAGGTAAAAGCGAGGAACTTGCCCAGGTTCGTGAAAGTGATTTAAAGGCTTATCTTGATTTGAATTACGTTTACAAAGATGGCACCTATGATTTTCCGGTTCTGATTACGCTTTCTGATTCGGCGAGCATTCTCAATCCGCTGGAACTCAAAGTGACTCCGGAAGTTGTCCGTCTTCGTGTTGAAGAAGAAGTCACTTCTTATATTGATATCGTTCCTTTTATTAGCGGAAATCCTGTTTATGGGTATGGTGTCAAAAAAGTCTCTGTTTCTCCTGACCAAATCGCAATCACAGGTCCAAAATCAATGATTGAAAATTGCGAGCCGTTAAAAACTCTGAATGTTACGACGAACGGAGCCAAACGAAGCTATACGGTCAAAACAAAAGTCGAGCAAAAAGGTCTTTTTATCAAGCATGATGATATTGAAGTCGCCGTAACGGTTGAAATTGAGGAAATTGAAGGGAGCAAGCAGTTCACAAAGCTTCCTGTCAAAATCATAAATCTTTCGCCCGATCTGGAAATCCGTGCGATGACCACGGATGTTACGGTCACTCTCAACGGTTCTCTTGCAGCCCTCGAAAATTATAAGCCGCCGGAGTCTTTTGTTACGGCGGATGTCTCGCATATAGCATCTGCAGGCACATTCTACGTTGATCTTTCTTATTCTCTGCCCAAACGTTATACGCTTGCCGAAGGTTATACAAAAAATATTCCAATCACATTTACGACCAAGCAAAAAGCTCTGCCAGAAAATCCAGAAGAAGAGAATGTGACTATCGTTGAAAATGCCGGCAATCTCGAAGAAAAAACGGAGAAGCAAAAATATCGATGATTTTTGGAATCGGAACTGACATTGCAAAAGTTTCTCGTTTTGAAAAGTGGGTTCGGAATCCAGAGATGATTCAAAGGTTTTTCAATGAATGTGAGATTGTTCATGTTGAAGATGATTTTGTTGAAAAACGCCTCCAGTTTCTTTGTGAGCATTATGCCGCAAGATTTGCTGCGAAGGAAGCGTTTGCAAAGGCTTTGGGAACAGGCTTCGTGGGGCTTGAACTTTCAGATTTTGGCATAAAAAAAGACGAAAATGGCAAACCAGAATTCTTTTTCGGAGCAAAAACTGCCGATATAATAGAAGAAAAGTGTGGAAAAGAAGCAAAAGTCTTAGTTTCTATTTCACATGAGAAAGAATATGCTGTATCATTTGTAGTGATAGAAAATGCCGCCCCGCCGTGGAGCACCGAAGTACCGTGAAACGGTATGAGCGTGAGCGAAGTGCGGAAGGGCGTAGCCGACAGAGTGGCGCAAAAAAAATAGGGAGTGTAAGATGTATCGAAAATCTACAAAAAAAGAAGAAGATCCAGATAAAAAGCCAAAACTTTCATACTGGTCGAAAACTAAGTGTATCTGTCCTGTCTGTCAGCGTCCTTTTGAAAAGGAAGAGATGCTCACGGGTAGCGGACGAATGAACGCTGGTGACTTGACCGATGAACTTCACAGAAATTACATTCCTTCCGAAAAATACGGTGCGGTTTATCCTTTGATTTATGCTATCGGAGCTTGCCCCCGATGTCATGTCGCTCTTTTATGGAAGGACTTTGAGGATATAAAAGATCCTGCTTCAATTGATGCCCTTCGTGACGACGATGAAAACCGCAAAAAAAAAAGGTTTCGGCAATTTTCCCTCACTATGATCTCACCCGTGAACGAAATCTTTTGGACGGCGCGGCAATGTATTATCTCGCGCTCCTGTCTTATGAAAAGGTTGATCTGGCTTATGCTCCTACTTTTAAGCGCGCGATGATTTCCCTCAGACTTGCCTGGATTTGCAATCATTTGAACGACACGATTCCCGGTTACAATTATGATTACATCGCAAAGCAGTTCTACCAGAAGGCAACTTTCTTTTACGAGCAGACGATGATTAATGAAATGAGCCGTGTTGAGTCATTTTCTCCTGTCTCTAACTTTGGGCCTGATATCGACAAGAACTACGGCTATGACGGCATGATTTACCTGATTGGATTGCTTGAGTATAAATATGGTCAGACCGATGACCTTCCGCTCCGCTACAAAAAGCTCGATGCAGCAAAAAGGGCAATTGCGCGGGGATTCGGCTTGGGTAAATCTTCGAAGGCAAAACCTGGTCCTCTTCTGGAGAATGCACGAAACCTCTACGACAAAATCTCGGACTTGATAAAAGAATCCAATACGATTGATTTCAGTGACGATGATGACGAAGAATAGTGAGGACTTAGCAGGGAGCCGTTATTAATGAGGAATATTCTTCTTACAGTCTCTTACGATGGTACTGATTTTTGCGGATGGCAAAGGCAGGACAAGAGCGACTTGGGAAAGCCTGTGCGCACCGTGCAGGGCGAAATAGAATCTGCCCTTGAAAAGCTTCACAAGCAGCCTGTAAAACTCACCGGGAGCGGCCGCACCGATTCTGGCGTTCATGCATTTGCTCAGGCCGCGAATTTTTTTTCTCCAATCGACTCAATTCCAGCCGAGCGGTATATTCCTGCCCTCAACGCATTTTTGCCGGATGATATTCGTATTGTCGGCTCCAGGGAAGTGCCACAGGATTTTTCTTCAAGATTTTCTGCCACGAGCCGCACTTACAGATATTTTATCCACACAGGCAATCCCTTTGCGAGCGAAATGCGATATGTCTGGCCGATTCATCATAAGCCTGATTTAGAAAAACTCAACAAAATGGCTTCTTATTTGCGTGGTGAGCTTGATTGCGCCACATTTGCGGCCGCCGGGGACGCGAGTCTTTCCACTTTCCGCTACATTGAGGACGCTCATTTTTATGTCGAATCCAAAAATCCAGAAGTTATAGTCTTTGAAATCACGGCGAACGCCTTTTTATGGAAGATGGTACGAAGCCTCACCGGAAGCCTGATTTTCTTTGAGAAAAGCGGGAAAGAGCCTGAATATTTCAAGGAAGTGCTTGATTCGCACGACCGGAGCAAGGCCGGCCCCACGGCTCCTCCGACAGGGCTTTTTTTGTACAGCGTGAGCTTTGAGGGCGAGCGACGGCACGTGTAAAAAATTGGCAATTATCAGTTGAATGGGTGGAAACAATGACAAAAGACGACAAAATAAAAATATATAACCTTCTTAAAACCGCTTCTGACAATCTCTGCGGTTATTCTTCACCGGACTTTGCGGGTGAAATGCCTGAATTCTGTGGAGATTCCCCTTCGACTACCGCTCAGGGAACGCCTTCGACTACCAGCTTCGACTCCGCTCAGCTCAAGGCTCAGGAGACGCTTTCGACAGCTTCGGATTCCACTCTTTCAAACATCAATAAGAAAATCTCTGAATGCAAGAGATGTGCTCTTTGTGCTAACCGCCACAATGTCGTTCCTGGAATGGGCGTGGAAAATCCTTTCGTGCTCGTTATCGGCGAAGGACCGGGCGAGGAAGAGGACAAGCAGGGAAAACCTTTCGTGGGGCCAGCTGGTCAGCTTCTGGACAAAATGCTCGGCGCAATCGGCCTTTCCCGCGAAAAGAACTGCTATATCGCGAATATCGTAAAGTGCCGCCCGCCTGCAAACCGGAATCCTCTTCCCGAAGAAGCAGATGCGTGCCGGCCTTTCCTTGACGCACAGATTGCCGCTCTCAAACCAAAGGCAATTTTATGTGCGGGAAGCGTCGCCGTCAAAAATCTCTTTCACTCAAACGACGGTGTGATGAAACTCCACGGTCAGGTTCTGGATTTTAACGGTATCCCGGTTGTCACGACATGGCATCCAAGCGCATTGCTTCGTGCCCCGGAGAACAAACGCCCTGCATGGGAAGATTTAAAAGCCTTCCGGGGCGTGCTTCAGGGAATAAATCCGAACTACGAGAAATAAAAAATGCCACACAGATTCGAGATTACTACGTAATCTCAATAACAATGAAGATGGATTGTGCGTAGCAAAATCGAATCTGTGTGGCAATAGAAAAATATGCCAAAACGTTTCCTTCAGGTCGTATTGAATATTCCTCTCAACCAGTCCTTCACTTATCTTGACTGTGAGAACCCGGACGAAAAAAGCCGGGTGGGATTTCGTGCGGACTTAAAATTTGGAAACAGGCGCATGACAGGCTTTATAATCAACGAAAGTGACACTTTGCCATCTGACTGCCCTGTCGAAGAAAGCAAAATCAGGCCCATCTTGCGAGTTTTGGACGAAGAGCCGCTTTTTGATACGGAAATTATCGAGCTTGCTCGCTGGGTTTCTCATTATTATCTTTGCTCCGTAGGAGAGGCGATTTCGGCCATGCTTCCGGGCGGAAAGCGTGAGAGTGACGCGGGCGGATTTTCCTTTTTGGAAGAAACTCCCGACACAAAAGCCCGCACATTAAGCGAAGAGCAGGCAAAAGCGGTGGAAGGAATTTTGGGAATTAGCAGTAAGCAGTTAGCAGTTGAGGGGAAAGGTCTTCCCCTCGCTCCAACCGCATTCGCGTTTTCCGCTACCCCTTCTGCGGGGTGCGGTTCAGGCACAGCCTTCACCGAGACTCGCTCAAAACTTTCCTCGCAAGTTTTGCCCCTGACGGGTCGCTCCCTACCCAGCAACGCCCCAAACTTACATTACCTTTATGGTGCTACTGGCACTGGAAAGACCGAAGTTTTTATGCAGGTTTGCGAACGGCTTTTGGCGCAGGGAAAGGGCGTGATTTACCTTGTGCCGGAGATTGGTCTTACTCCTCAGGTTACTCAGGCCCTTGTCTCTCGATTCGGAAACACCGTCGCGGTCCTGCATTCAGGACTCACTCCAAGCCAGAAATTAAGCGAGTGGCGGCGGATTTTAAATCGTGAAGCCCGCATTGTAATCGGAGCCAGAAGCGCGGTTTTTGCCCCTGTTCCAGATTTAGGCATGATTATAATCGACGAGGAGCATGACGGCTCCTATAAATCCGGGAACACTCCGCGCTATCATGCAAGGCAAGTGGCAATGTACCGCAGCGTTAGAAAAAAAATCCCTTTGCTCATGGGTAGCGCAACTCCGAGCGTCGAAGCCTGGAACATGATGAAAACAGGCGGAATTCAAAAGCACACTCTCACCAGGAGGCTTGCGGGCGGTGCCATGCCTCAAATCAAATGCGTGAACCTCACAGGTCTTTCTATTGAAGGAGCAATTTCCCCGGTTCTCCAAAAAGAAATTGAATCAACCCTGGCTCAAAAAAGGCAGACAATCCTCTTTTTAAATCGCCGCGGATTCACTCACTTCTTCCGCTGCAATTCATGCGGATTCGAGCTCAAATGCAAAAACTGCTCGGTCTCGCTCACTTTCCACAAGGCCGAAAAACGCCTGCGCTGCCATTATTGCGGATATTCAGTCTCGCCACCGCAAAGCTGTCCTGAGTGCGGCTCCCTTGATGTGGGCTATTCAGGCTTCGGCACGGAATTCATCGAAAATGAAGTTAAGGCGAAATTCCCCAATGCACGGATTGTCCGCGTGGACACTGATTCCGTCTCTCACAAAGGCGAACTTTCCGAAAAAATCGAGGCTTTCAAAAAAGGCGACTTCGACATCATGCTTGGAACTCAGATGGTGGCAAAAGGCCTAAATTTCCCCAATTTAAAGCTTGTGGGTGTGATTCTTGCGGACACGGGGCTTCATATGCCGGATTTCAGGGCGGCCGAACGAACTTTCTCGCTGATAACTCAGGTTGCGGGCAGGGCAGGCCGCTTCTTCCCGGACGGAAAAGTCCTCGTTCAGACTTATTGCCCGGATTCAGCCCCGATTGCTTATGCCGTGGCCGGAAAGACCGAAGAATTTTACGAAAGTGAGATTCAGACCCGCGAAATGCTGAACTTTCCTCCATTTGCACGAATTTTGCGCATGGTTTTCCGTGCTCCTTCTGAATCTCAGGCGGTATCTGGTGCGAACGGAGCGGCTTCTATTCTTTATCAGATTTTGCGCGGGGTACAGTTTTCTTCACAGGCAAACGCTTCAAAGATGCAGGATGCTGCCAGACACACGGAAATTCTGGGCCCTGCTGAGTGCCCTCTTTCAAAAATCGCGGCCAATTACCGCCAGCAAATCATTTTGCGAGGACCTTCAATCAGTCTTCTTCAGTATATGGCTCATACTTTTGCCGAAAATTACAAGGCTCCGGGCGAAGTTTACATTGAGTACGATGTTGACCCTGTATCGCTTCTTTAGGTAAAATTATAGTCTATATGCGAATCGCCATGTTTACAGATGCGTATTATCCGCGCATCAATGGTGTCACAGTTTCGGTTCACTCCTATGCAGCGGAACTTACGAAACTTGGCCATACAGTTTGCATTGTCTGCCTCGATTACAGCGAGGAACAGCAGAAAAAATCATTTTTCTCACAGAAAGACAGCGATCAAAAGTCTCCATTTAAGATTGTTCGAATTCCTTCATGGTCGTTCAGTGCAATTTCAAAAGAAGACAGGGTTGCCCGCTTCGACAAATGGCGGCGGGTTAAAAAGGCCATGAAAGCCTTCAAGCCTGACGTGATTCATATCAATTCCGAATGGGTTATCGGCTACTTCGGTGCCATGTTTGCCCATCATTACAAAGTTCCATTTGTATTTACTTTCCATACGATGTGGGAAGATTATCTGGTCAATTACGTTAATTTCCTCCCGGATTTCAGTCTCCGAAAAATCGGCCGTTCAGTCGTAAAATTTTATCTCAAGAGAGCTGACCTTATTATTGCTCCTACCGAAAAAATTTCATCGGTCGTTCACGAATACGGAATTCAAAAGCATGTGGAAATTCTTCCTACCGGCATTCCTGACAATCTTGAAAAATTTTCCCTCATCCGTCAGACAGCCCTTGGACTTCAGCTTTCAAAAAAATGCCCGCAGATAAAGGGCAAAAAAATCCTGCTCTTTGTCGGGCGCATCGTAAAAGAAAAAAATCTTTCCTTCCTTTTCGACGTGCTTGAATCCGTGCAGAAAAAATTCCCCAAAACGGCTTTGCTTTTCGTGGGTGGCGGGCCTTATCTTGAAGATTTACAGGAACTTGCTGCCGAGCGAAAATTATCGAAATCCGTGGCATTTGCAGGTTATGTTCCTTCCCCGGATCTGGTTTACTTCTATAAAATGGCTCAGGTTTTTGTCTTTCCAAGCAAAACTGAAACTCAGGGACTCGTCACGGTTGAGGCCATGCTTTCGGGGCTGCCTGTTGTCGCAATCGGTGAAATGGGCACTGTGGACGTAATGCAGGGCGACCACGGTGGTTTTATGGTCAAAGATGACGTCGCTGAGTTCAGTGATAAAGTCGTTGCATTGCTTAAAAATCAGCAGCTTCGCAAAAAAAAGGCTCAGGAAGCTTTGGACTGGGGCAAAAAATGGAAAATTTCTGCTCTTACGCCGCGTCTGCTTGAATGTTACGAAAAAGCAGCCCTGATTTGCAAAAATAAGTATCCGTAAAAAATTAAAAATTCACATTAAGGAATAAAAAATTATGAAAAAACTTATTTTGATTCTCTTCTCCGTTTTTAGTTTTCAGTTTTCACTTTTTGCACGTGGTGAGCAGGAGCTTGTCCCGTGCGGGCACTGGATTTATGATTCGATTCTTGCGATTTCCCTTGATGCTGGAATCGTGAATTTCGCTGACTGTGCTCCGTATTCAATTCAGGAACTCAAAGTTTATCTTTCTGAAATTGACTATGATTCTCTGAGCGAAGCTTCAAAAACAGAATACGACAAAATTTTCGATTATTTTAAAGAAGAAACAAAGCTTTCGATTGGCTATGACATCCTTTCAATCGGAATGGAGCCGAGCTTAAATTTTTCGGGCTTCGGAAAATCTTCTTCGGATATTGACTGGGTTTTTGACCGTTATTCCAGAAAACCGCTTCTGGATGCACCGGCAACTATCACGGTTGGTGATTATGCCACTCTCAGCATGGACACTTATCTTGCTCAAAACCGTGGAATGACATTGCACAACTACAATTTCACTAACGTCCCTCTTGCAGCAGATCAGATTGATATCGAATTCCCGGACACAGGTTATTTTTCAACCGGCAAAATGCTCACAGAAAAAACTGGTTTCGGCTTTCAGCTTGGAAGCGGCTCCCGTTCGGTAGGAAAAACTTTGACAGGCTCAATGATCTGGTCGGACTATCTCACAGGCATCGCTTACGCACAAATGGAATTTTACAATCCTGTTTTCAAATATACTGGCTCAATTTCTCAGTTCAACGTAGACAAATATTTGTATGCTCATCAGATTGACGTGCGTCTTTTCAAAAAATTCCAGGTTACTTTCCTTGAAGGTCTTTTGGTTTACGCGCCGATGGAACTCCGCTTCATGAATCCGTGGACGATTTTCCATGGTTTTGCGGCATGGCGAGATTATGATTCTTCTGCCGATGACACAGAATCCAACACTTGTGATTATTTCGGCGTAAAATTTCAGTTTGCCCCGGTCAAAAATCTCCGCTTCTACGGACTTTTTTCTATGACTCAGTTCCAGACTCCGTTTGAAACAAGCAATTTTGAGGATGATTCTACTCCAAACGGTCTCGGCCTTCAGGGCGGAACGGATTTCTTCATTCCTGCTGGTGGCGGAAGATTCAGATTCTCTGTTGAAGGCAGCTGGGCAGACCCTTATCTTTACATCAAGGAAAGCCCGAACTGGTCAATGGTCCGCACTTATAGCGAAAATATCGGAGATTATTCAGTGTTTTACGAGTGGCTTGGTTCTCCGTTCGGGCCGGACACGATTTCCGCAGAGTTAAAGATGGGCTACGAAGTTCCGTCAAAATGGGCAGTTGATTTGATTTATCTTTATATGGCTCGTGGTGAATATTCTGGAAGTTCTGTTTTCAATCCGAGCGTGTGGGGCGGTTCAAAACGACCTGACAACGGTGATGAACTTGGCGACAGAAGCCGTGCAGGTTACAGCTGGCCTTTCCCTGATACCTACGAAGGTGACGAAAATCAGGGATACCGAAAAAGTCTTCAGTCTCTTGCAAGTCCGTCTGGTACTCCTGAATACGTAAACAGACTTTCTTTGCGCGGTACTATCAAACCAACAGAATATCTGACATTTGTTTTGCAGCCAAGCTTCGTAATGATTTTGAACCGTCACAACCAGCAGGGTGAGAATGTACACGGATTTGAGGTTGCGGCAGCTGTGAACTTAAAGTTTATCAGTAATGTGAAATAAATTAGTGACAACTGCTGATTTAATTGAGGAATTTTTTATATGAAAAAAATTGTTGCATTTGTTTTGGGAATTTTATTTCTTTCTTCGCTTGCTTTTTCTCAGACTAGCGTAGAAATTAACGATTCTTTTTATAATCAGGCACAAGTCTGGGAACTTCGCGGATTGACAGGCACTTTGCCACAGCTAAGACCATATCCTGTCAACGTAATCAAACGCATTCTGAACGATGTAATTGAGAACGGCTCCGAAAAAGATTCGGAATTTGCAAAAGCTGAATACGAGCGTATTTTTGAAAAGCCCTGGTCTCCGTATTTTAAGGCGACTGGTGGTGCAAAACTCAGCAACAACAAATTTGATTCTGAATCAGAAAGCAAAGTGAACAAAGACTTTCACACAGAAGTGGGAATTGGCGGCGACCTTGTTCTCCATGAGCTTGCTTCCGTAGGCTACAAATTCGGCATTTACGGTCAAAAAAATGATTTCTCTGAGCATTCTCCGCTTTACACAATAATGGAAGAAGATTCGATTTTTGATCCTGTTGATGCAGGCCCTCTTACGGCTTATCTCAACTGGAATATGAATCTTGCCGTCGGAAATGAATCTGTTTACGGAACTGGCGGCATGAATAGGCTTGGTTTTGGCGTTTTTCACGGTGACGGACTTGCTTTGAGCGATGCCGGCTACCATTCTGCAAACATCACTTTCAATGCCACCACTGAAAAATGGAGCTATGCTTCGGCTTATGAAACTATCGGTGTTACCCGCAACATGGGAAAAGAAGCAACAGGCGGAAACAACTGGCTTGAATCTGGCAAATATCTTGCTTTCCATGCGCTCAAATGGCACGCTTTTGAAAAATTCAACCTCACTTATTATGAAAACATCATTTTTGGACCTTACAACAATCTTTCTTATATTTCTCCGGCTCCTTACTATGCAGTCCAGAACATTGGCGGAGCGAACGACAACCTTCAGATGGGTCTTCTTTTTGAAATTAAGCCGGTAAAAGGCCTCAACTGGGCGACAGATTTTTTTGCTGACGATATTGAGCTGAACGAAGTCCTGAAATTCAATTTTGACACAAAACTTCGCTTCGGTTTCCAGACCGGATTGATTTATGCTCCACAAGATTCTGTCTGTTCAAAAGTTTCTTTCAATTACACGGCTGTAATGCCTTATGTTTATGCTCACTGGCAGTATGATGACGCAAATTCTGGTGGATTTACAGGCAAAACATGGAACCGTCAGAATTACACGAACTCAGGAATCAATATCGGTTCTAGCCTCGACCCGAATTCCGACAAAATTTCTTTGAACGCAACATTTAAGCCTGCCAGAAATCTTTCGGTCAATCTTTTCGGAAACTTCATTCGTCATGCCAACGGTGCGGAAGATTTTTCTGACGACGAGGCAGCTGAATACATGCTTGCTCAGCCGGGAACTTATGCCACGAACGGTACCCTTTACATGAGCCAGATGTTTTCTCGCCCAGACGAAGACAACGGTGGTCATGTGGATTCAGCCTGGGAAAAACTGGGATTCATGACAAGCGATCACAAAATGTACGTGGCTCAGTTCGGGGCCAGTGCGGAATACACTTTTGCCCGCACAAAATACGGTCGGTTCAGCCTGTGTGCAGGTTACACTTTTGAGTACATCAGGAACAACGGCGTGAACAATCATATTTATCGTGGCGGTCTTGAATACAGAAAAGAAGATGACGGCAAATATTCAGCTGGCGGAAACACTTACGCAAGCTGGGATGAGCTAAAAAAATCCAGCTACGTGCAGAATGCCGTCAAGGAAGCCCGGGAAAACTGGGCAAAACAACTCTACGACAGCGTGAACAATTATATATCAGTTTCGATGAAATATTCATACTAGGGAACCACAGATTACACAGATGAGCACAGATTATATTTCTTTAATATGAAGTCTTTCTCATTTATCACGCTCTCTGTGGGCTCAGTGAACTCCATGAGGAACTTAATCTGTGAAATCTGTGAAATCTGTGGTTTAATAATAATCTGTGGAAATCAGTGCAAATCTGTGGATAAAATATAAATAAGGAAAATTTATGGAATACACGAAATTTTATATCGGAAAAATCGGCGAGCTTATTCTTAAAGGCTCGAATATCAAGACTTTTGAGACACAGCTTGTCCGTAATACAAAGGCTTATCTCAAAAATGTGAACGCAAAGGTCTCTTTGCAGGCAGGCCGTCTTTATGTTGAATGTGATGACGAGGCACAGGAGCGGGTTGAGTTTGCTCTTTCACACCTGATTGGAATCACCGGCTGGGCACAGGCTGTTATTGTCGAAAAAAACATCGAGGCAATCAAGCAGGAAGTTTTGAACGAGGCCATAAAGGCCCGCGATGAAGGCGCAAAAACTTTCAAGCTTGAGTCACGCCGAAGCGACAAGTCTTTCCCTTATGACCATTACGGAATCTGCTCTGAGGGTGCAAGTCTTGCCTACAATCAGAAAATCCTTGATGTCGATGTCAAAAATCCTGACGTCGTGATTATGGTAGAAGTGAGGGACCGCTGCTTCGTTTACTCAAACCGCACCAAAGGCCGCAGAGGTCTTCCGGTTGGCGTGAGCGGGAAGGGGCTTTTGCTTCTTTCAGGCGGACTGGATTCCCCGGTTGCAGGCTACAGAATGCTCCGCCGCGGAATGACGATTGACTGCGTTTACTTCCACGCATATCCATACACAAGCGATGAGGCGCGCGAAAAGGTTGAGCATCTGGCAGAAATCTTGAGCGGCTACGGACTCAGGATTCACATCAACACAATTCCTTTTACTGAAGTTCAGATGCAGATTAAAAAGAAGTCACCGGAAGCCTACACGACTCTCATGCTCCGTTTGTGCATGATGAAAGCCGCAAATATGCTTGCCGAGCGAATCGGAGCCAGCTGTCTTATCACGGGCGAAAGCCTTGGCCAGGTTGCAAGCCAGACAATCGAGAATATGAGCTGCACTGAAAGCATGGCAGAATACCCGCTTTTGCGTCCGCTCGTCGGCACCGATAAAGAAGAAATCGTTGAGATTGCCAAGGAAATCGGCACTTACGAGACTTCAATCCTGCCTTATGAAGACTGCTGTGTTCTTTTCAGCCCGCGTCACCCGGTTCTGCGCTCAACGGTCGAAGAAGCCCAGAAGATTTACAAAGAACTTGAAGTTGACAACTTGGTTCGTGAGGCATTCGAAAAACGCGAAATCAAACTCTACGAGGTGTAATAAACTTTTTAAAAACTCCAAGTTTTAGCTATTTTTAGAATTTTTTTTGGATTTTTCTGACTTTTTTTCATTTGCATTGCCGAAAATCGAATTTTTTTGGAAATAAATATGTAGATGAAAAAGAGGAGGTAATCTAAGAAAAAAAAATTCATCAATCAATTTCTTGGCATTGTTTTTATCAGTGCCGCAATCGTTCTGGCAGTCCTTACTTTTGTCGCGCCGGTTTCATGTCGGTTGACAGAAGAAGGAATTGAAATTGTTCCGGCTGATACGACAGCACCTTCAGTTGAAAATTTTTTGGTAACTGGAAGCCGTACTGTTTCATTGGTTTGTTCCGAAAAAATTGTTCTCGATAAAATTTGTATTCTTGAGCTTACAGATGAAAATTCCTTCGAAGACAGCGTGTTTTTGGGAGCTGACGAAGAAAATGCCTTTGCCGTGGCAAATGTAATTTCTTACAGTGAAGATGGTAAAAGTGCGGCCGTGGAACTTTCGGAGGACATGGCTGTTGGCAAATCCTATGTTTTTTCTGGTGTTGTCTATGATATTACCGGCAACAGTCTTGAATTTTGTCAGAAATTCATGGGCTACAACAAAAATCCAGCCCGTCTTATTTTCAACGAGATTCGTACGACTTACAACAAGTCAAAATCCGCAGTTGAGTTCATTGAATTTTATGTCTTAAAATCCGGAAATCTGTTTGGTCTTGAATATGTCAGCACTGCGAATGGCGAGGCAAAAAAGTATTCGTTCCCGGCAATCGATGTAAAAAGAGGTGAATATATCACATTGCATGGGAAAATCCTCGAAGGCATGGAAGATGATGCGCTTGATGAGCTTGATGACGACTTTACCCTTTCAAAAGCGAATGAAAGTTGTGATACAGCGCGTGATTTATGGAAAAGCGGTGATGAAAAAATCGTCTCAAATACGGACGTTCTTGTTCTCAGGGATTATCTTTCAAAAGAAATCAAAGATGCGGTTCTTTTGAGTCAGTCCGGCAAAAAATCCTGGCCAAAAAAAGCAATGACGGAATATGCGGAAAAAGCTTGTTCTCTTGGATTCTGGCCGGAAGGCTCTTTGCCAGAGAATGCTGTCTGTACGGATTCAATGACATCTTCGATTTTCCGCTCGATTTCGCGCAAAAATATTGAGAAAATTGCGGAGAGATTTCCTGATGAAAATGAATTGCCGAAATGCATCGCAAGTTCTGCTTCAGACTGGATTATAACCGATAAAGTTACAGTGAATAAAGTAACGACATCTGGTGCAACTCCAGGCTATGAAAACAGCACGAATCCGTTTGTCGCAAAATAGCTAGCAATTTGCCGTAAAGTGTGCTAATATAAAAGAATGTCTGAATTATTAGCACCTGCCGGCAACATCGAGGCACTTGATGCCGCTATCGGCGAAGGTGCGGACGCAGTTTATCTTGGTCTCAAAAGCTTTAATGCGCGTCTCCGCACCTCAAATTTTGCATGGAATCAGTTTGAGGCGGCGGTTTCTTCTCTTCACCGCCAGAACAAAAAAATCTATGTCACAGTAAACACTGTAAGCGAAGAGCGTGATTTGGAACGTCTCTATCGTTTTCTTTCTTATCTCAACAAAATCGGGCCGGACGGCCTTATTGTTCAGGATCTTGGTGTAATCCGAATGTGCCAGGAGTTTTTTCCAAATCTGGAGCTTCATGGTTCTACGCAAATGAACGTTGAGAGCGCAGCCGGTGTCAATCTTTTGAGCAAGGCTGGTCTCAAACGTGTAGTCGTTGCCCGTGAACTTGGTCTCGAAGAAATCAAATACATCAAGTCTCACACCAATGCAGAGCTTGAAATTTTCGTGCACGGCGCATTGTGTGTCAGTGAGTCAGGTTTGTGTCTTTTCTCAAGCTTCCTTGGCGGAAAGAGTGCCAATCGTGGTATGTGTACGCAGGCTTGCCGTCGTTTTTATACCGTAGATTCTGAGAGCGATGGTGAAAAGCAGGGATATTATTTTTCTCCGTGTGACTTGCAGCTCATTGAACAGATCCCTGATTTGATGCAGCTTGGAGTTGAGTCTTTTAAAATCGAAGGCCGCATGAAGAGTGCTGAATATGTCGGTTCTGTAGTTGCCGCTTACCGCTATCTCATGGACAACTGGGAAAAGGACAAAAAAGGTTCTCTTGCCACTGCCAAACGAATGCTTTCAACAGATTTTGCCCGTGCCAAAACATCTTACTGGTACAATTTCAAAACAAACGAAGAAGGCGTAGAAAAGGCCGGAAGCCTCATTCTCAATCCTGATCAGGCTGGAGGAACAGGAATTTACCTCGGTAAAATTTCGTTGTTTGAGCAGGCTAGTGACGAAGCCAAAGAAAAGGCTCGGGAAGCAGCAGGCCCGGATGCAAATCCAGAAGATTATAAAATCACAATGGTTCACCTTTCTGGCGGGAGTTACGACCCGGAAGTCGGAGATTCAATCCGCTTGCATCGCCAGGACGATTCTGGCCGCGTGAGCCACAAAGTCCGCACCGTCACAACCGATGAAAAAGGTCGTCGTTTTATCGATATCCCGCTCGGATTCAAACGCGGTGATTCTGTATATCTTTTGCAGACAAAGGCAATGTCCAAACGTTATTCGCGAGTTCTTCCTTCTGATATCGGCAAATACCGTCAGCAGCCTGGTGCAGAAGTTCTTCCTGTTTTGGATTTAACACCTGTCGCCAAAAACGAACTTTCATATTTCCCAGAGGGATTGTACATTCAGGTTTCTACAATTTCCGACTTGTTCCAGGCGATTTCTAAAAATCCTGTCCGCGTGATTGTAGAATTTAATTCTGAGACAAGAGTTGATTTGCTCGAAAAAAAGACAAAACTTCCAATCTCAAAAAAGCAAATTATAATCTCTCTCGATCCATACTGCCCGGCTTCAAAAGAAGAGCAGCTTGCATCGGATTTAAATGCTCTTGTTGAAGATGGATTCTCAACTTTCGTTGTAAACAATATCGGCCATATTTCAATGCTTCGTGGTAAAAAGGCAAATATGATTGCCGGACCATATCTTTACACATTCAACCGCTGGGCTGCATCATGGTTTGAAAATCAGAATATCGGTGCATTTATTACGCCTCTCGAAAATTCCTGGGACAACCTCAAGATGACTTGGGAAGAAAATGTTCGAAGCAGAGTTCTTGTTACTGTTTATGCATATCCGGCTCTGTTCCGAATGCGTTTCCGTTTGCCAGAAAGTTACGACTTCCTTTATTTCAAAGACAAAGAAGAAACACTTTTCAAGGTCAGTTCTACTGTTGACGGCTCTGTCGTAATGCCAGAAGCTCCGTTCTCAATCGCTGACAAAGTTGATCTCCTTAACAACGACGGCTTCAAGCGAATCCTTCTTGATTTCTCCCGCACAAAAGTCACTCGTCAGGAACTCAAGATGATTTCGACCTCAATGATAAAAAAACAGCCGGTTCCAGATTCATCTCGTTTCAACTGGAGAAACGGTTTCTACAGTCTCGAAAAGATGGAAATCTACAAAGCGATGAACGAAAAAGCCGAAGCAGAAAAACAGGCCGGGATAACTCGTTCACCTGCAAGAGGCAAGTCACGGGCTAATGACCAGCGAAGAGGCGGCAAAGGCGGCCGTTCCTACAACGAAGGCAAGAAGCGGCACAGATAATGGAACTTCGGAAACTCACCTTCGGTGATTTTCCGAAGTTCCTGACGAGTTTTAACTCTTGAAAATAGCAAGAGTTAGCTAGTTGCTTCGCAACAACACATCGTCTTTTCAAAGGAATTTATCCCAAAGGAGCATAAAGAAAACGACCGAAACATTCAATTTATGGATGGGGCAAAACTGTTTTCTTTTCTTACCTGTGCCCGGGTGATGCTTTTACATCAGGCCCATATTAGAAAACGGCTTCACCTCCGTCCATAAATTCATTTGCTTCAGAAGAAGACTGCGATTCTGCTCTCACTCCTTTTGACGCAAGCTCTGCGGCAGTTTTCGCATCTTCTGCATTTTCTTCAGTTTTCTGTGGCTGGAAATCAATATGTTCTGCGACAATGAAAACTTTTGATGTATTTTTTCCTTCCTGAGTTTTCCATCGCTCTTGTTTGAGACGGCCCACCACACGAAGCCCGCGGCCTTTCGTTGCCATTCTTGCAATTCTGCTGCTGAAATTTTCGCCCCAGGCTTCTACATCGAAAAAAGCGACCTCCTTCTGAAATTCACCGTTCAGGTCTTTGTAGTAGCGGTTTGTTGCGATTGAAACCGTACAGACACGGGTGCCTTTTACTGTTTCCTTTACCAAAGCGTCACGGACGACTTTTCCCTCGATTAAGATTTGATTCATCTGATTCATAATTTTCTCCAAAATAAAAAGATGTGTACAGAAAAGATCCGGCCGAAATCTTTCCCATACAGAACAAGAGATTTTCTTCTCTCTGTGTACACCTATTTATTTCCAAAAAAAATCGATTTTCGGCAATGCAAATGATGAAAAGTCAGAAAGTTACAAAAGAAAGTCAGAATCAGACAATAAAATTGAGGGGTAGGATAAAAAAAATCCCCACACGGATGTGGGGGAACTGTTCGCTACATTGGAATATTTTTTACCAGCTTGACCATGTACAACTTGATATACATCAAAAGCGCGTCATGCTCGCCGATTTTCTGAAGGCTTGGAGCTGTCATTAAACTTTCAGCAAGACTCTGAATTCGCTTGGTGGTGAAGCCGTCTGTTTTCATTGTTCGCAAGGTCTTTCGGATGTAGTCGCGAATCAAAGCATTTACGTCCTCGGTAAGATTATTGTGAACATCCTTTCCGAGCCGTTTATTCCAGATATGCTCATAGGAATCAAGCTCGCGGTCAAGGGTTGAAGATGCAGGAACATAAGCCTGTTCTGCAGAACGAGCCGCATCGCGTAAAGCAACTTTTTTGCTGATTGTGGCATTCTGGGCGAGCATAGCTGTTTCTTCATCTTCCTTGCGCTTTACAGATTCGCTTTCACGATAAAGCTCTGCTTTTGTTTTGCGGGTTTTGTTCCGGTTTTTCTTTGGCGGCCTGAGCAGCATTTTAGCAATCCATGAAATGATTGGCAGAGAATACCAGAACGGAAGCATGATTTTTGCATCGTTAAGAAGTTCCTGGCGGCTCATGAGAAGAATGTCACTGTACGGCAAAAGCTGACCGTTAACAAAGAGGCTGACTTTGCTTGTATCGTCACCGCCCGAAGCATCGTAGCTGAGCAACGGAAGGAACGAAGAATGGAGCAGGGCGCTCAAAATTGGTGACTGGATTCGGATTTCCTTTTCCAGGCGGTCCTCAAAAGCTCCCTGATCCTTCATTTCTGGCAAAAAGTCGAACTGTTTGAGAACTTCTGACCAGTGTGTTTTGATTGCATCAAGAACGGAAATGCGCGCATCAGTACAAAGCCTGAGAATAAGGTGAAGAACTTTGCTCTTGAAAATAAAATATCGCTGGTCGTCAAAAGTTTTGAAGACAAGAATTTCTGGCAATTCCTGAACCGGTGCTTCCTGAGTCTTTTTGTGAAGATAGTCCTTAAGTTCATCTTCGGTGTACTGACCGAGGAGAGGAACGCCTTTGTTGTCGGTGAATTTTGTGATTTCTTCGAAAGTGAAGTAGTAAGGCGGTTTGAGAAGCAATCCTTCAAGAGTTTTTATAGCACCTTCGCGCTTGGCCTTTTCCTGAGCCTCATTCTTGAAGTAGTTTGCTCCAACCTCGGTGATGTAAACGGCCTGCAGACAAGACAAATCTTCCTGAGTGTAGTCCTTGATTTTTTCGTAATCTTGTTTGATGAAGAAACATAGCTGATTCCAGAGATAGAAACTTTCGGTTGTCTGGCTCAATGTTTCGAGCGAGTGATCCGGCCTGTCAACGAATGCATTGAAGAAGTTTTTGACAATCATTTCGCGGCCAGGGTTTGAGACCGTGAGTTTTTTAAGGAAGTAGTCATGATGCTCTTCTTTTTTAAGCATATTTTGGATTTTCCCGACAGCATCCTCAATCAAAGTGACAACGGAAACTGTCGAAGGAAGCAGAATCGAGGGCGCATTGTGCGGAAGCGAGAGTCCGTAAAGAACTTTGTCGTTTAAATCCTGATGTTTTAAAAGCCTGCCGATAAGCTCTGCGGAATTTTCCTGAGTGACGATTCCTTTGGGCGTGCCTTTTGGCAAATCTGCCTCGGAAGGAAAAGGAAGAGACGGATTTACAGAAATGTCTTTGTAGCGTTCTGCGAATCTCTCGATATAGTAAGGAATTACAATAATCCCTTGCTTTTCAGGATTGGTGTTTGTAAGCATTATGAGCCTTGAGTCCACAAGTTTTTCAAGCTCTGTCTGTAGCGCTGGAACCGGGTCTTCGAGATAGCAGGCGAGTGAAGGCTGCTCATCAAGATGATGCTCAGAGTATCTTTTTAGATATTCACAGAAATCCTTATAATCAACAATTGCATTTTTCTGTCGTGACGCAAAAAACTTTAATAAAACTATAATACTGG
>Ga0256869_1000193_pt1 | contig 21439 bp, 19 predicted proteins | sample RumenRJG_05RNA_FD_186096 | JGI IMG/M metagenome (GOLD analysis project Ga0256869, IMG submission 186096) | Metatranscriptome of bovine rumen microbial communities from Lethbridge, Alberta, Canada - Rumen RJG_05 (Metagenome Metatranscriptome) | ecosystem: Host-associated > Mammals > Digestive... | reverse complement strand
CAAGAATTTCACGAATTGAACGAATAGTGGCAAAGGGCGGATGTGATAAGCATCTGCCTTTTGCTGTTTACAATGGCTTGTCGAAGATACTTTTACTCGAAAATAAATTGGTATTTATTTTGTATTTTACTCGTTTAATCGTATCTTTGCAACTGAAAAGGTTAGAAATTCCAATATCCCTACGGGCCATAGTCCTTGTGTAGAGGTGGTAATTTGACAACGATTCACTTTGCGGATTTTTATTCTTTGGCTCACTAATTTGAGTCAAGGGAAAGATGTGTGAAAGGTGAATGGTTCATATCAAGAATCAGAGAATTTGAGAATTATTTTGCTCGAATACGGATGAGAGGGATGGAACGGAATTAAGGTTGATTAAGGGAGATTGTTGAAGGGGTATGGCTGAAGAGGCTATGCCCCCTTTGCGTCTAAGTGGAGCAGGAATCATAATCAGAAATAGGGTAGGCTGACGAGATGATAGATAAATATGGCGGGGAGTAGAGAAGAACTGATGGAGGTGCTTTAAGGATTAGGGCTTAAGTAATTATGAAAGAGATAGTAAAGAGGGTAAGCACCCATCTACATGAACTGGTTTACGCTTATGTGCTGCTTATGATAATGACGCAGGCAGACAAGGTAAATGGATGGCTCGTGGAGAAATGGAGCGACATGGCTATAAACATTAGCGACTTCGTAGTAGGGAACCTTATTACGAATGTTATTACTATGTTGCTATGCATTTTTCTTGTTGCATCTTTCTGGTATAATATCGTTAATAGGGGTAAGGCAAATTTCATAAGGTTAGTCACTTTATTTGCTGTGTTCTATCTTGTATGTCAAAGTGAAGAGCAATATTGGAGAGACACTATAATAGATGGCATTTCGTATAAGGGAATGATAGGAGCAATGTTTGCATCGTCATTTATGTTGGATCTGCCCCTGTGGTTGGATTCAACACCTTTGGTAAGCAAAAGGAAAAAGTCTGGTAAATTGGCTGAAAAGGAAGATAATGGACTGAGTACTATTTCCAAGAACGATGAACTGCAAAAAACGGGGCGTGAAGTAATGGCAGAAGTCTTGTTAACGAAATTGCTTAAAACAGATGTTCAGGAAGAGAACTATGCGGTCGGTATTTCGAGTGGATGGGGTACTGGAAAGACACCTTTCTGAAGCATATTAAGGAGATAGGCAAAGATGATTTTGAAATTACAGAGTTCTTTCCTTGGGATTGTGGAAGTCCAGATAAGATAATTCAAGAGTTGTTCAGTACTCTCTCCAATAAGCTCGACAAAGGAGGAACTGTCAGGAAACAGATGTTGGCATACGCCACTATGCTGTCGGAAATAGCAGAGATTCCGTATTCTGATAAAATAAAAGGAGTTTTGGGACTCGTAAACAATCAAAGTTCGCTGAAGAAATTGGTGAAGGATGGATTGAAGAAAGAGCGTAAGAAGCATTTGATTCTGGTAGATGATATTGATAGATTGGATAGCGATGAACTATTTGAAGTGCTACGTCTCGTAAGAGTGACTGCAAACTTTCCTAATATTATATTCATTGTCACTTACGATAGGGAGCATATTCTAGAGATGCTTGTAGACAGGAATATCAAGAATGCCGAATTATATATCAAGAAAATATTCCATTTAGAGTTGGTGTTGCCAGAATTTGAGCCATACGCACTACCACAGATGCTTTATGATGAGATTAAAAGAATGACCAATGATGAGGAGATTCTGAAACAAATATGGGAGTCTGTATTCTGGATTAATCCAAACAAAGAATATGGAATAACACGATATATAAGGAATTTCCGCGATGTGAAGAGATTTGCAAGTGTATTTGCTGTCCATATTTCACGCATTATAGCTGAAGGTTCGCTTAATAATGTGTCTATATTTGACTTGTTCTGGCTGGACGTGCTGGCATATTATGATTATGGCGTATTCGAATCATTACGTGATAACCCTTATGATATACTGGAGTCATCTAGAGAAAATGGAAATTTCCTGGCACTAAAGAAAGAATATACGAAGGATGATGGAAATACGACGGTAAATCTGAAGCCATATACCACTATTTTACTTCGTACTTTGTTCAGAGGTAAAGCGAACATTATTGGGAGTAACAATATCGCTGTCAAGGATAACTATCCTACCTACTTCTCTTTTAGAGTGCATGACAATAAAATAGGATATAATGAATTCCACCAAACGTTGTTGAAAGCTAAGGAAGAGGATATCCCAAGAATTGTCTGGGCATGGTGTGATGGTGATGTTTTGAGTAAAAAAGAATCGTTGTTTGCACATCTAAGCATTAGTCAGGAAGTTCATGCTAGAGATGTACGGGTAAAGAATAATTTCTTTGCCATGATGATGGCGGCTGTACCATATTGTGGCGAGATGCCTATTCAGGATATATTCCATCGATTTATGTCGGGTAGTGCTTCAAAGATGATTCATGACAAATATCTTGATGCTATCATGAAGGTCCTAGAAAATACTGAAGACTATATGATATGGAACAAGATTATTGCCAGTCTGTACTCATACGAAGCATACGATTATGACGAGGGGATTACACGAGATAAATATCAATCGATATTTACTGACCAGGAGGTTATTGCAATGGCCCAACAGAACTGGAATGACTTTATAAAGGGCAACGGAATGCCGAGGGTGGAGGATTTAACAACTTATGGAACAAAAGCCAATACTTTCTTAAGAGATGCTTGTGTTGAATCGTCATTTAACTTGGTAGACAATGAGGGGTATAGGAAATCCCTCATTGTTGACAAGCTAATAGCTGATTATGCCCACCAGTATTCAAATGACTTTAGGGAGTTTATCAATCCGTTTGACTTATCGGATGATGACTATGCCACGGGTTATGCAGCTGATATTTGCGAGGGGATTAGAACAAAGATAGAAGGGCTGTTTGGTGAAACCAGTAAATATAAGGAGTTTATAAATAGTACTTTCATGGGCGGCGAAGAAGACAAAGAGAAGTATTATAAGAGAATTGAGATATAAAGTGACATGGCGAAGAGTAGGATTCGGAAGATGCAGAAGAACACCGGGACAGGCTCTTTGACCTGAGGGTACCGCTCGGCATCCCGAAGGGTGACGCTTGCCTAAGCAAGAAAGCGACTAAGGTCGAGTGCGTGTTTCACGGTTAACGAACACGAATCTCACGAATTTAACGAATAAAGACAAAGGGCGGATGTGAAAGCATTTGCCCTTTTGCTGTTTACAATGGGAAGTCGAAGATACCTTTACTCGAAAATAAATTGGTAATTATTTTGTATTTTGCCCGTTTAATCGTATCTTTGCAACAGAAATGGTTAGAAATTCCAATATCCCTACGGGCCATCGTCCTTGTGTAGAGGTGGTGATTTGACAACTATTCACTTTGCGGATTTTATTCTTTGGCTCACTGATCTGAGTCAAGGGAAAGATATGCGAAGTGGGGGATATTGAAAATTGAGAATTGAAAATTATGGGGAGGCCGAATGCAATTCAAGATAAAAACCGGGCATTTGCAATACGAGTGATTAAATGCTATCAGTATTTGACGGATGAGAAGCATGAATTTGTCTTGTCGAAGCAGTTACTGAGGAGTGGTACAAGTATCGGGGCAAATACTCGTGAAAGTAAGAATGCTCAGAGTCGCATGGACTTCTTGAATAAACTAAATATAGCGCTCAAGGAAGCTGACGAGACTGATTACTGGGTTAGACTTGCTGCACGAAACTGATAAGATGTATGATTCGTTAGTGGCAGACATAAGAGAAATAATAGCGTTGTTGGTAAGTATTATTAAAAACTTAAAGGAATAAAGATTGTAGTGAGATCAGTGAGATCAGGGGACGGTTCTTTGATCCGTTCTTAATTAAGGGATTAAAGTATCCTGTAAGGAATAAAAGTCATTAAGTGATATATGCCGCGACAGGCGAGGAAGGAATCGGGAACGGGTATCTACCACGTGATGCTTCGGGGCATCAACAGGCAGGATATCTTCGAGGATGCGGAGGACTATATGCGTATGCTCAAGGAGGATATAGGCAGTACCATCAAGCATCTCGCTGTGATGTATGCTATGTACTATAATCAGAAGTACTCTCGCTCTGGCCACGTGTTCCAAGATACGTCAATACCTGTTGGATAGTTATGGCATTACGGACTTTATCAAGGTGCAGGAAATGGACAAGGAGAAGCGTAACGAGATAATCATCTGCTGTTTGGAGAAGGGCACCGGAATGCGTCAGCTGTCCAGACTGACTGGCGTAACGTACGGGGTGATTATAGGTTGAGAGGGAAGATTTGAACGGTATGAGGTAAGAAGTAAAATGATCCGTAACTAAAGAAGCGAGAATACATTTAGAATGATTACCATACAGGAATTATACAACATAGTAGGGAATAAGATTGCTAATGAGGCGCAGAAGGCTCTCATCAGGAATAACTTCCCACCTCAAATAGCAGATCAGATGTGTAACGCCATCGACGGGCAGGAGAGAGCTGAACACTTTCAACGTCTGTTGAAGGAATACAATGAGTGGATGCAGAACCAGCAGCGCCAGCAAGAGGCGGTGCAGAGGTTTTTGAGGGAGTATTATAAGTAGGAGGATGTTTCATGAGTGGTTTACTGAGCTCATTTGCAATAAGTGTTGCGGCTAATATCGTAACCTCTCTTTTTTCGAAGAATAATACGGAAAAAGAGATTCGGACTGCATTTCAGAATGCTATCGAGAAATGGTGTCCTAATGAAGATATAAGGAGGTTTCGAGAGAGGGAAATCAGTAAGCTTTTGGAAGAATATATGGCTAATCCTAACATGGATCCATCAAATCTTCCTGCAGATATGAAAGAGTTCCTTTCTGTTTTCGAACAGTGCGTGGCGGAACGTTCTGCGGCATTTAATTATCTATCTGCCATTAAAGAAAAGGGGTACTATGATGTGGTGATGACTTCGATTCAAGGCGTCCATCAGAAGCTGGATGTCATTCAAGAGAAGTTGGATGCAGCAAATCCTATACACGAAGAACTACACTCTGAGGCTGTCGCAGAGATAAACACAGTACTGGCAGAGGAGGTGGAGGATGCGGTGAATACGCTGTTGTATGGTATTATAGCGGCTTTTGATGATGAAGATGTATTTGCTTATACTGATGTTCACGAGAATGGAGACATTGAGGTTGTTATAGATAAGGATTCGATGTTGGTGGAAGAGGATGGAGATTTTTACAGACCAAAATTCCATGACTTCAACTACGACTGGGACAAGGAGAATAGACCGGACTGGACTACAATAGACCCTGATTCGGATTTCTGGGAGATGTTCTCGGAGAGCTATATTGCTGCTTTCCAACTGATGAGAATCAATTTCAACGATGGAATGGATGAGATTCAGTCATATCTGGATAAAAAGAGCATCAACGATCAGTTTTCTACGGACGAAAAGCGTCAACTGAACTATATCATACAGAATATGCGAGCCGTGGAATCGGTCTTTGATAAATACCACGACATCTTTGTTAAGGTGGAGAAGGCTCGTTTTTGCAATTTGGAAGTGAAATGTGTTCGTGAATTTGAGCAAAATGGGCTACAACTCGGTCATTTTGAGATATACTGTGCGACAGAATCGTACAGAGAGAAAATGACGGAAACGATAGCACCAATGGAGATGCAGGACAACTTGCTTGACGTGTATATGATTAATCCGGACTATTATTTTAAGGTAACTGGTTATGTCGGTGAATTGTTCCACTCTGTCAGGGCTTGGTGGGAGTTGTCTGGCATGAAGCAGGATGAAATGGAAGAGGAGGAAGAAGTGACGGTTATGGATTAAGTGGCACATAAATAACACGGAAAAAATAGTGCAAGTTGACAAGAGATTATGAAGTCAAGTAACAACAATGGATTGAGGCGGGGGGCCTTGTTCTCTCTTTTTATCACATCTTACGTGCCGCTGTTTGCTATCGTTATCGGTAAACAGATAAAGGAAGGATGGAATTACTTATGTTGGGGAGGATGGAACAGAGAGGCTCTGATTTGCTTTTTCAAACATTTTGGCATGTCCGCAGTTCTGGTAGTGATATCTGTTGTAGGTGTCATGGGATTGTTGGTGCTGCTTCATAATTTGAAAAGGAACCTACCAAATGGAGAGATGGCCAAAGTGACGAGGATTAGCAATAGGAATAGTGAAGCGATCGGTTACATAGCGACATATATTGTACCATTTGTAGCAAGTGACTTCTCATCGCTATTTGAGTGTGGAATATTTGTGGTGGTGATGGGATTGATTTATGCCATATACACCAACTCGAATATGATTCTGATAAATCCTCTACTGAGTATATGGTATTCGTTATTGGAAGTAGAATATAAGCTGATAGGTGACTCGACGGGGACAACTCACGATGCTCTTATCATTACCGATACATCAGACTATAAAGAGAACGTGGATTACCAGATGTATCAAATAGGATTCAAGTTATATTATGGCAAAGAAAGACGATAAAGTAAAAGAGCCATCTAAGTTGGATGAGGTTCTAGACAGAATAAAGGATACGAAGCAGGAAGATGTTAAGTTGCATTTTATCACTCGTATTCTGAAAAGTGGGGTGGGAAAGCGTGATAAAACTTTGGATAAATATATATTCAAGGTTTATCAGATAGATGTGGATGATGAGATAAGGAAGTATCTGTATGATTTGTCTATCAAGGAGTTAGAAAGAACTGTTACGAAGGACTATTCACTGATTGACTATGACCCTATCTCGGATGATACGGATCATTTGTTTTCTTACAAGCTGAAAGCTGAGACATCTACATTCTCAGACGTGGTAGTGAACCAACTGGGTAAGGAATTGCCTAAGGTTGAGAGTATTGAGGGAATAATCTCTGAGAACGAAGAACTCTGGGCCTACTGCATAGGTTTTCTGGATGTGGAGGATCAGGAGTGGATCTATACGTTCAGAAAGATTATGGTCAGCAAAATAGCCATAGATGAAAAGAATGATACGGACAAGAGCATTGTGTGGCGACAGATAAGGACTATCTTCAATTCGACTTCGAAAAAACTGACATTGATGAAAGGCGAGGCCGTTACTCTGGACAAACAGATAGACTGTGTTTATTGGGAAGGGACCTTCTATGTGTTGAAGAAGGTGCCCTTTGAGCAGATTGTCGGTCTCCAGGAAGAATATCATGCCAAAGCTATTGAGGTGGTTGATGAGATGAAGAACACTGGGTTGATAGACGGTCTGGATGGTTTGGAAGAGGAACTTAAGACGAATACCTCACTTCATAAGAAACTAGTGAAACTGCAGCAGAACGGCGGACTGGAAAAACTTGATGATAAGCAGATCAAGAAAATGGCAAAGGTCTGTAAGCGTTACGGGGAAACAATCTCTGTAGGTGCAGACGGCCATGTCAAAATCAATGACCGTAAGGATTTTGAAACAGTTATCAAGGCTATGTGTGATTACTATAAGAAGGGTGAAGTGTCTGGTAAGAGCTACGGAACCTTCTCTGGAAGGGAGTTGAAAGAGGTTGAGAAGTAGGAGATATGCCAGCAAAATTAGATACATCAAAGCCACTGCGACTGATAGGGATTCAGATATTCGAGGGCACTCACGCGAATGTAAGGAAGGTGCTTGAGCCTGGATGGTATCCATTCATCAGGTGTGAAAACACTGATGAAATGGGGACTGCTAAAGACAAGTATCCAATTGTGTCAAAGGATGGTTGTCCTCAGGATTACTATACCATAGATGATAATCTCCCAAGAATATCTGTATCTGCTATAGCAGGGAAAAACGGCTCGGGTAAGTCAACGCTGATTGATGCGCTGTATCGCATCATCAACAATTTTGCAGAGAACACCTTTCTGATGAAAGGCGTGGATGAGACGGACGAGATAGGGCATGCTTACGGTATTCATGGCAGACTGCACTTTGAACAGGACGGGGTACAGAAGTTTATTGAATGTAACGATCTAGGGACTTTTTATTACAAAGTGTTTGATGGACAGCCAGAAGAAGTAAAAATACATGGCCTGACGGAAAGACAGAGAGATGCCATCCTGAACGGATTCTTCTACACAATCAGCGTGAACTACAGTCTGTATGCCTTTAATCCAACGGACTATACTTCACCCTTTGCACAAGATGAAGAGAAACTGAATGACGGAGAGTGGCTTACCCACTTGTTTCACAAGAACGATGGTTATTATATACCGATAGTGCTGACACCTTTTAGAGATGGTGGTCAGATAGACGTTAATAATGAGAATGGACTGGCAAAACAGCGTATAGAAGTATTATCACTGATGTTCCATTCGCAGGAGAAAGAGTTCTTGGATGAGTATGTCCCTTCTAAATTCAAATACCGTTACATCAACGACTATTGGGAGAAAAAGGACATGTCGTTTTTGGAAAAGCCCGTGAGGAGTGAATTGAAGGGGGTTGAGGATATCTTGATATTCAACTTGGAGCGGATATGGGAAGATTTACTTGAAGAGAAATTGCAAAGACAGTTTGAACCTGATAGTTCTGACCGTGACAAGAATGCGCTATATTATCTTGCATATAAAACACTGAAGATCTGCTCAATTTATCCTAAATACCGAGAAGCGTCAAAAATGAATAGTTTACTCGACATGAAGGAACCTGTGGTTTCTGAGAAGACTGGTAAACCTTTGACAAATGATGATGGTAGTGAGGTGTTGAGGGTTAGTTCAACAAGTGCGGCGGTTTGGTTCAATACAAATAATGATACCCTGCATCAAGTTGTAAAGGATATATATGAAAGTCCCTGTAACCATATTACCCTGAAAGTACATCAATGTTTGGACTACCTTAAGGAAAACAGATATGCTGACGATGAGAAGGATTTAGATGTTGACAAGGAACTACTGAATGGCAGTAGGTATGAGACTTATGACGAGATGATGCGGCAACTGCCACCTCCATTCTTCATGACGGAAGTTACGTACAAAAGAAAGAGTAGAAATGGTAATGACGATGATGAAGGTGAAGTGACACTACAATCAATGAGCAGTGGTGAGCGACAGATGCTATACAGTCTGAGCTACATATACTACCACATCAAGAATATAGCCAGCATCAAAGGCGAGGACGGTAAGAGAGTGGTGGGCTATCACCACATTAACCTTATATTTGATGAGGCAGAGTTATATTATCATCCGGAGTATCAACGGCAGTATGTAAAGCGGCTGTTAGAACGGCTGGCACTTTGCCATATCAACCGTACCAACATACGAAGCATCAATATCATTATCATCACTCATTCTCCATTCATTTTGTCGGACCTGCCTGAAACAAATGTCCTGTTCTTGCGTAAGGGTGATGAGGAAGAAGAACTGGCGCCTCAAAAGACATTGGGTGCAAATATTTATGACCTATTGAAGAGCGGTTTCTTTTTGGACTATGCCATTGGTGACTTGGTGCAGCAGAAGTTGCAGGATATCTTGGACTGTTACTATGAAAAGAATGGTGAAGAAAGGAAAAAACTGTTTGAGACGAATAAAGATGAATACCTATTCACCATTAACCATTTGGGTGAGGACTATCTGAAACGCAATTTCCAGAACTTATTTGACCAGATGGAGGCGACATTTCTTCCGAGGTCGCGTCGTATGCAGATAGAGCAGCAAATGAATTATCATAAGGAGCAGGTAAGACTGTTGACAGAAAAACTGAAGGAAGAAGAATGAGAAGGATGCAATACCCAACAGGAAACCAGTATGTGACTGACTATGAAGCCATCTTTCAAAGGATAATTGCAAATATGCAGGCGAGATGGAACACGCTTCAGGGTAGGTATGCTGAGTTGGCTGTATACCCGGTTGATGTGAGGATGTTTTTGACTGCTGATTTCCATCAACTAACACAATGGTACAATGCGTTCAGGCTTATTCCGTTGGCGAGAAGGGAGGTCATCAATAATGACTTGATAACCGGCCTTTTTGACTACGATACTTGGAGCAGTGAAATAGCGGAATATTTCAAGGAGCCTACAAGGGGTTTTAATATCTATTCTTGTGTGTATTGTGACATGGCGTATGTGAATGCCTATGAAATAGACCCGTATGGGGATGCAATGTACGACTTGAATAATCTGGATGACGACGAACTGATGAGAAAAGTTAGGACGAAGTCACAACGCTCGCTTGCCATAGTAAAGGCAGCACGACCTTATAAGACCAAGGCGGATTTTGACAAAGTTGGAGCAAGTCTGCGGTGGGTTCCTGACAAATTTGACAAGATATTCAAGCCCAACTATAAGTATCGCCATCATTTTGATTTAGACCACGTAATACCCAAATCGAAATGCAGACTTGTTGCATTGTCATTGTACAACTTTGTTCCCTGTTGTCAGGTATGCAATCAGAGACTGAAAAAAACAAAGGTGCTTGGCACCCTCGGACAACCTTACGAAAAACTAAGCCCAACAAGCCCAGCATATGACTTTGATGGTCAGGTGGAATTTCATGTCGTGCCGCTTAAAGGAGTAAAGGCAGGCAGTATCCGACCTTCGACGCGGCCTCAGGACTATGATTTGCAGTTGGGGGCGCAGGATCCAGACTATGGAATCCTAGTAAAAACCTTTAAGTTGCAAGAGCGATATGTGATCCACAAAAAAGTAGCATTGCATTGGTTGGAGATGAATTATAAATACACAGATGCGAGGATAGCTATGATGGCCAATTCGTTGCATCATCCAAGTTTCAGTTTCAAAATTATCAAATCTGACATCTTCCAGAACGAGTTGTACAATGATGGAAGTATGTGTTTTAGTAAATTAAGAAGGGATATGCTGAAATAAAAATGTTAAAAACAGCAAATAATCCCTTAGGAAACAGAAAAAGTTGTACTTTTGCAAGAAATTTGGGGGAATGTACCCTTGACAGAGAAATATGGTAAGTGATACGCAGTTACTGGCGATACGCCAACAGTTAAATGCTTTAAAGGAGAGTAAAACTCTTGATGGCGAAGGTGCAGACAGAAGTGAAAATCTGCACCGTCTGTTCATGTATCCTGCCATGATGGTACCTGCCACACAATACGTGGTCATACAAGCTGTGGCAGATACACTTCCTCAAGGAGCCTGGGCAATGGATCCCTTTATGGGTTCTGGCACATCGCTGATGTCGTGCATGGAATTTGGATTCAATGTTTATGGACAAGATATCAATCCGTTTGCGGTTATGCTAACCCAAGCCAAGGTGGAAAGATATGATATAGTTCAACTGAAGGATGTGTGCTGGAAGGTAATAAGCCAGATTTCAAAAGACTTGTGCGACACAGTGGATGTTACATTTACAAACATAGACAAGTGGTTTAACAAGGACGTTCAGATAGCCCTTTCAAAAATTCGCCGGGCCATTCAATCAGTTGAACAACAGCCTATACGCAGATTTCTATGGGTCGTAATGTCAGAAGTAATCCGTACGGGCAGTAATGACCGCACCTCAACATTTAAACTTCATCGAAGAAGTGAAGAGGATATTAAAAAGCGAAATGTGAATGTGACGAAAGAGTTCTCAACTCTTGTTCTTCGTGGAATAGAAGATATAGAAGTTTATTGGAATAAGGTGGTCTCAGAGAATCAAGGTAGAAATGTGGATTTGGAAGTGGAGAAAGACATCCAATGGGGAAATACAAAGGATGATGTGTTGTCACAAGTGAAGTTTGACTTACTGGTATCCTCACCCCCATATGGAGACAATCATACCACCGTGACATACGGTCAGACCTCTTATCTGCCATTGCAGTGGATAGACCCAAGAGATTTGAGTTGTTCTTTTGACTACGTAAAAACAACGCAGGAGATAGACAGACAGAGCCTTGGTGGAATAATCAACAGAAAAGAGCTTTTGGCAACGATAGATTCGGTATATGGCCATACTCCAACGCTTAAATCTTTTTTTGAGAGTTTACCTGCAGAAGAAAAAGGAAAATATTACAAGACGCTGAGCTTTATTTCAGATTTTGATTCCAGTCTTGATAAAATAGTTACTTCAATGAAGGATGATGCCTTCTATATTTGGACTATAGGCAACCGCTTTGTGGGTGGCAGGGAAATACCCAATGACCAAATACTGGTAGAACTAATGGAATCACGTGGCATTATGCTGTTTGAACGGGCAGAACGTCAGATTTTGAACAAAAAGCAAGCCCGCAAGAATAGTTGTTCGCAAACCATGGAAAAGGAGCATATACTTATTTTCCGTAAAAAGTAAATACGATGGAGAGACGCTTTGATATCAATCCTCATGTAATCAGACAATTGGGAGAAGAACTTGTCCCCGACGAGATGACTGCGCTGATGGAACTTATCAAGAATGCATACGATGCTGACGCCAGCTTCGTTAAGATAGATATTAATACTACGGGTGTTTATTCTGGCGAGTCTTTGATCTATCAATCCCATACTGGCTATATTGTCGTTGAAGATTCTGGCGTGGGGATGGATGACGAAACTATAGTGAAGTCATGGCTAACTATTTCATATTCTAGTAAACGGGCTGGAACTGACGGGATAAAGAAAAAGACCAAAAAAGAACGCACTCCACTTGGTGATAAGGGCCTTGGCCGTTTGAGTACCCAGCGACTTTCAGACTGTTGTGAGATATTTACCGTGCCGGAGGGAGGTGACACCCGCTACCATGTGGCATTTGATTGGCGAGAGTTTGATAAGGTTCAGCGGCTCTCTGAGGTTCCTGTTAGTGTTGAGTCTGAGCCTGCAGGTGAGAAGAAAGGTACAAAGTTGGTGCTTACCAATCTTCATTCTATAGACGTATGGAAAGGCGACCGTTTAGAGACCTTTAAGAACAAGATAGTCCAGATTTTAACCCCCTTTTCGGAAGTTCGCAAGTTCTATGTCTATATCACTATCGATGGTGAGTCTATTGATGTGATGAAAAAGATGGACAGCATTTTGAATCTATGTCAGTCCTCATACGAGTTTACCTTCGATGGTAATATCCTGACCGTCTCAGGTATGTTAAAGCCTGAAAAACTTGGCTCAGGAAATAATCGCCAGGTACAAGACAATTATAAGGCCTTTATTGCTAAGGATGGTGGTGTAAAGTTCGCAGAGTATTTTTTTGAAACAAAAAGAAAGGATACTTCTTATCATCGTCCGGAGGACAAAGGTATGATAGCCTTCACCAAGCGCTTTTCTTTTCAAAACGATATGGCAGGACTTGCTATTTTGGACGGAAAGAAATGTAATCCTGGCAGTTTCAGCGGTAAGATATACGATTTCGCTTTAACTGATAACTTCGATGCTGTATCAGATGTGTTTAATACGGCTTCGGAATACAAAGAGTACGTAAAGACTCAGACAGGTATCAAAATATATCGCGACGGGTTTGCTGTTCAACCTTACGGTTTTGAAGGCGACGACTGGCTTGGTATGCGTAAAAGTCAAACATCAGGTAGCTCATTCTATGGTCTTCGCCCTGAGAATACCGTTGGCTATTTTGCTATCAGTGAGGGTGTGAATGTCCATCTGAAAGACAAAACCGACCGGCAGGGCTTTATAGAAAATGAATACCAGTTCAATTTCGAACTTATGGCCATTACTTATATCCGCAAGGTATGTGACAGCTTTATAGAGTCAGTCCGTCGCGGTTATAATGATTTTATCAAGAAGTATAAGCAAGAGAACACAGGCATCCGCTCTATACAGCAGGCATATTCGGAGATACGAACTACGGCAGATGCCTCCACAGGTTTTACCCGTCGTGTGAGCGAATTGCGCAAGGAAGTTCATAGTTTTGAGGAATCATCGAATCGGGCAATCAAAGAAGCAAACTCTTTGTTTGGAAAAGGCAATTACGAAGAGGCTCTCAAAGTTTTGGAAGGAAACAAAGCAACGCTAGCCCGTGCACAGTCACTACTGGCAGAATTAGAAGAATTTGTTGGAAAGGCAGCCAAGTTGTCAATGTCGGTTGATTATATCGAACCGAAGATAGACGCCATGGAGCAGCAGTTGGATGACTTCTCTACTTTGGCAGCAGTCGGAATGACCGCAGAGTCTATCACCCATGAGTTTCCTAATTTAATTAAACGGCTGAACGAAAGAAATGCTGATTTCAAGAAAGAGACAGGGCGTGAGCCTATTTCACGCAATTCATGCCAGGATTTTTCCAGGCAGGTTGCCATTACTACAAACACCATGACCCAGCAGTTGCGTCACGTGTCTCCAGCTCTGCGCTACGCCCGTGAGTCGAAAGATACATTTGATTTGGGGCACTTCTTTGAATCCCAAAAGAGCCAGTTTTATGACCACTACTTGAAGAAATTTGAGGTTTCACTTGAGGTAAAAGACACATCCCGATTCTCCATAACGATCAATGAGGGACGATTTATTCAGGTCATTGACAATCTGATAAATAACTCTTGCTACTGGTTGCGGCAGAAGGGCGATATCTCAGAAATACCTACAATCTCGATAGTAATTCATCGTCCATGGCTGTATGTTTCTGACAATGGCATGGGCATTGCTCCAGCTGTTGAGGAATCTCTGTTCGAACCATTTGTTACTATGAAACCAAAGGGACAGGGGCGTGGGCTTGGACTTTTTATTGTTCGTCAGTTATTGGATGCTGTAGGTTGTTCCATTGTACTTGACGAGCGTAGAAATTCTTATGATAGGCGATATATTTTTGCCATTAATCTTTCAAATGTTGAAGCAGAATGAAGATAGAAGAAGCTAAGGGATTGGTTCGAAACCTGCTCGATTCGGTAGGTGTGACAAAAGTTTATTATGTAGATGACTATTTAAGCTATGATGGTCTTCAAGACATCATGAAATATATAGAGGATTCACATGAAGATGCGCTTAAAAAACATTCTGTCATCCCAGAGCTTATTATTGAGACCAAATCAGTTGATCCGGATATTCGCGGAAAGATACAAGGGTGGTGGCAATCTCTTACAAATACAGAACGTGAGTCTGTTGCCAAGGAGTGCATCCCTGAAACCTTGCCCCACCCAGAGAGTAAAGTTCAGGTTATTCTTGGAGATATTTGTGTCCTTTGTTCGCCCGAACAGTGGAAAGAAGGGTTTTCAAAAGAGTGTCTGGAATATGTTAAAAAAGGAGAGAAAGTACTTCTTCTTTTCGACCAGAAATTGGGAAGAGAAGAAACTACGGAAGGAGAAGGACGGACAGGAGCAGCTCTCGCACAGAGTTTCAGTAGCCTAGAAGGTGTGAAGGAAAATACTTATTGCGGTATCTTCTCGCAGTCATTCGAAATCTCAGAAGAATTTAAATTCCGCAATGAGCACCGAGATCAGCTTTCATCGTGGGCTTTCCCTTTTTCCAAAAAACGCTTGCCAGATAACGAAGAGTATACCCTGTTTATAGAGGGCTTGAACAATCTATTTTGGGTGGGATATGTTGATAAATTGTCCGAGGTCGCCCAAAACCTGATTGAAGACACATCCAATAGGATGCGAGAAGAATTAGGCAAGATACTCCCATTAGAATTCAAACAGGTGGTGATAGACAGTTCAAAGGTAGAAGGTTGTCGTGAGGTTGATACTCTATTGCGTCTCATTCATATCATTTTCAGCCGTGAATTGCATAAGACACTATCTGATGATTTAGGTAAAGTTCAGACATTCAATACGAATGTCAGCAGCATTAAGAGTATTGACGATGTAACATCAAAGTCTTTAGATAAGGAGCTTGGTGGGCAAAGATACGATTCTGCTGTCGTTAACAGACTATTCCTGGATGAGAATTTTGTTCCAGGCGAGGTCGTGAATCGTCTTCTCCTGCCACTTCAGAACGGAGATGTATTCTGCACGAATGACAAGGATTATTATGTACTATTGTGTCAACCTTGTAACATCTCCCTTCGCAAAGGAGGAAAGCGTAGTACAGACATTGGATATTTTGTTCCTTTGGAGGAGATTAAGGCAGAAGAAAGTCTGTTAAAGAAGCTTGATAATGTTCTAAATAAAGACGAAAAGGAAAGAGCCAAGGCGGTTGAAAAATTCAAGGAAAATCTGCATGAGAAACTAAAAGATGCTGCCCATGGATATTCTTACCGCTTAAAGTGTTCAATTGATGGCAAGCCTCTTAGCGCATTGGTGAACAGGTACTTCGTCATTAGTCTGTCAATACTTGATTACTGTACATTTTCTGAAGATGGGCAGGTCATCGTTAACAAAGATTGTTCGTCATATCTTCACGCTAATCAGAAGCTCCTGTGCGAAAATCATGGCAAGCAGTTTAGTAAGCTATTAGATTTGGATCAGTTTGTAGAGGGACTTGGTGAAGAATGTCGTGCCGTTATCAAGCATAGAATAGAAAGCTGGTTCTATGTGTTCCTTACGAAATTAGGCTTAAAGTCGGAATTTGAGAATAATCGTTACGTGTTCCCAATAAAACGAGTGGGTCACTTACAAGATCCGTTAGCTTCCGACCTACTAACACAGCTTTCCCATTATATCTCCAGGGCTGGTTTACCAAATGAGTTTGAATAAAGAAGAGACAGGCCATTGACAGGGAAAGTAAACAAAAACGGAGCCCCACCTATAGATGAAGCTCCGTTCAAGGCCCAGAATAATGATTCTGTCCAATAACTCACGGCAGGTCGCTAAGTGCCCTGAGAATATCTGGTTGTGATACCCTATTGAAAGAGAATACAATATGATTGAAGAATCACAGAATATAGAGCATAAAGAGAGTTGGCGGGACGAATATCTGAAATGGATATGCGGATTTGCCAATGCCCAGGGTGGGCGCGTGTATATCGGTGTGGATGATGACTGTCAGGTGACAGGCGTGGAGGACTCCAAGCGACTGATGGAAGATATTCCTAACAAGATTAGGGACGTGCTGGGCATCATTGTGGATGTGAACCTGCTGAAGGAGAACGAGAAGGAATATATTGAGATAGTGGTACCTCCATACAGTAATCCCATCAACTATAAAGGACAATATCACTACCGTAGCGGAAGTACTAAACAGGAACTGAAAGGTGCTGCTTTAAACAAGTTCCTGCTGGAGCGGGGTGGCATCCATTGGGATGAATATGTGGTTCCTAAAGTGAATGTGGCGGATTTGTCGGAAGAAGCGTTCAAACGATTCAGAAAGGAGGCTGCTGCAAGTGGACGTGTGGATAAAGAGGTGCTGGAAGACAGCAACGATGTGCTACTTGAGAATTTGCTGTTGAAAGACGAAACCGGACAATTGAAGCGCTCTGCTGTGATGCTGTTTCATCCCAATCCGGAGAAGTTTGTACCCGGAGCTTATGTGAAGTTGGGTTTCTTTGCCGGTGAGGATGATGAACTGGTGTTTCAGGATGAAGTTCACGGACCGCTGATGCTTCAAGTGGATGAGGTGATGAGACTGCTTGAGGAACGCTATCTGATTCATGCAATCTCGTATGAGAAGCACCATCGAAGGGAGAGAATACAATATCCCGAAGATTCGCTCCGTGAGAGTGTGCTGAATGCTATTGCAAATAAAGATTATACATCAGGCTATCCAATCCAGATAAGTGTTTACCCTGATCATCTGTCGGTATGGAACTATGGTCAGTTGCCTGAGGGATGGACTGTTGGCAGATTGTTTGTGAAGCATCCTTCGATGCCCTTGAACCGTTCGCTGGCGAATGTGTTCTTCCGCTCGGGCGACATAGAGTCGTGGGGTAGAGGTTATCGAAGAATATTGAGAGGAAACGAAGCTGCAGGGCTGTTACCGCCAATCGTGGAGACTGAGGACGGACTAAGGGTGACGCATTATGTGGATGTGGCTGCTCAGGTGAATGCTATGGGTGCAGAGGAACGTGCCATACCTATATTGGAACACGTGCTGAAAAACCATCGGGTGACGAATGGTGATGTTCAGAAGATGTTGGGCGTAAGCAAGCCTACTGCAACACGATTATTACAAAAGCTGGACGTTGTGTTGGAGTTGGTTGGCCATGGAGTCGGCTCATACTATAGGATACGCAACTATTAAATGGCTCACTAATGGCTCACAATTGCATCGTTTGAGGTTTGAGATTCAAGGTTTAGAGGTTGGGGGTTTGGTTGTAAGTCGTTGGTATTCAGAATGAAATACATTGAATAGATTTGTTCTTGAATTGCATCACTAATGGCTCAACAATGGTTCAAGTAACAAATAATGATGCCAAGACGGGTGGATATTATCTAACCTTAATGACAGGATTCTCTTTATGGTATGCCGTATAGGATTGACGAGATTATGGCCATAGCAGAAAAGTATGGTATCCCCGTGGTGGAGGATGCTGATGAGGGTATGGGCTCTCGTTTCAATGGTCAGGTTCTTGGTACCTTTGGTAAATATGGCGTACTCAGCTTCAACGGCAACAAGATGATTACCACCTCTGGCGGTGGTGCACTGATTTGCCGCAATGCAGAGGATGCGAATGAGATTATGTGGTATGCCACCCAGGCTCGCGATGCTTATCCCTACTACCAGCATACAGCCATTGGTTACAACTACCGCATGAGTAACGTGTGTGCCGGTATCGGTCGCGGCCAGATGATGGTGGTGAATGACCATATTGCGCACCATAAGCATGTGCAGGCGCTGTATGAGGAACTGCTGAAGGGACGTAAAGGGCGTACATATCCATAAACAGCCCGCAGATCCTCGTTATGATGCCAACTTCTGGTTGTGTGCAGCAACACTTGATCCTGAGGTACGCATACAAGGTCTGGAGAACGCTTACAAGGAAGTCATTAAAACTGCTGTAGGTGGTGCTGCCGGTGTGATTCATCAGGTGGATAGTGCAACAACAGATTGCCAGCCCAACGAGAATGTGGAGGCACTTCGCGTCTTTATGTTGGGTAAGAAGATTGAGGCTCGCCCCACGTGGAAACCTATGCACAAACAACCGGTTTATGCCGGTGCTCCAGTTTATACGAAAGGTATAGAGGTGGAACTCTTCAAAGTTGGCTTCTGTCTGCCTGCCGGTCCATATGTAACGGATGATGATGTGCGGTATATCGTGGAGAGTATCAAGGAGGCGATAGTTGGATGAAGGTGCTGAAAGCTTTGTGGGAGTTCTGCTCGTACATCTTCGTACCTCAATGGGGGAGAAAGGGTCGCGATGCTCAAAATCTCAAGAAAATCTGATTCAAAATTAAAAGAACAGAGTTAACGGGTAACAAGTTAACGGTTATGGATCAGGAGACACGTTGGCTGACAAGATACAATGAGGTGGTTGAATTTATTAAAACAAACCACCGAAATCCATCGCGTCATAGAATAGAAGAGCATGATATGCTCAATTGGCTCAAAGCTAACCGTAAGGTTATGAACGCGGGTTTGCTTAAGGCTGATCGTGTTGAGCCATTCAAACAGCGTCTCGGATTGATTGAAAAGAATAAACACGTCAATCAGTGGGTTTGATGGAATCACGGAGCTAAGGATATAGGATACTACGGAAGAACGGAATTAAGGAGCATGAAAATTCGTAAACTGAAATACAAGAACGATAAGATATTAGGTGATTTGGAACTGGATTTTGTGAATCCAGCAACGAATCGGCCTTATAGCACTGTGGTTTTGGTGGGAGAGAATGGAACAGGCAAAACGTCTATCTTGAGAACCATCAGCGACTATATCAATGTCATTACTCTCCGCCCGTTTGACTATATAGAATATGAGGCGAATGGAAAAGAATATCGCATAGAGCCTTTATCAGATGGCAATCCGACATTTCACACGAGAAAAGACATCGGTGCAGGTATAGAAGAAGAAATAAGGAGCGATAATAACAGTAACCCGAATAGAATGCGAGCGGATACTAAAGACATGCGTAACTATCCGTGTGTTTTCTCAAAGGCTCGTGCTGACTTCAAGACCGATAGGATTAATACTGTATCAACAAAAGCCCTTGATACAGATACTCATGTAAATGATAGCGAGGATAACTATACTTCGCTAAAACAACTGATAGTTGATATTGACAATCAGGACAATGCTGAATATACTCAGAGGAACAAGGTGGCAAGGTTGGACTATGCTCAGTTCTTGCCTACATCAAAAATGTATAGATTCTCGAATGCCTTTAATACGTTCTTTGGCAATATAAGTTTTGATAGGATAGAAGACATTAACAATGAGAAGGTAATCCTCTTCAAGAAAAACAATAAAGATGTACCTATAGATGGGCTGAGTACCGGTGAAAAGCAAATCGTGTTCCGTGGTGCTTATCTGCTTAAGAATAGTGGCAGAATGGAAAACGGTGTGGCATTCATTGATGAACCGGAACTGAGTATGCACCCATTGTGGCAACAAAAGATATTGGATTATTTCCGGAATCTGTTTACGGATGCCACTACAGGGAATCAGAAAGTGCAGCTGTTTTTTGCCAGCCATTCTGAGTATGTGGTAGCTTCTGCACTTGAACATCAAAACGATGTTGTGGTTATTGTGTTGACGGAAAGCGGAGGAGTTATATCATCAAGAAAGATAACCACACCTATAGTTTTACCAACAATCATTGCTGCGGAGGTGAACTATGCTGCATTTGGAGTGTCTACTGTTGATTATCATATTGCATTATACGGGTCTATACAGTCGAAATATAACAAGCAAACAATAGCAGCCTGCGATAGTTTTATAGAGAGTTGTACACCGTATTATGATTCTACGCGACACGAGAGAATAACGACCAACCCAAATAGTGGACGGCAATATAAAACTTTGCCTACGAAGGTGAGGAATCATATACATCATCCAAGTACGGCAGTGGCATTTACTCCAGCAGAGATGGAGGAATCTATCAAGCTGATGAGAGAGATTTTGATACATGTACCTTAGTACTTAAAAGATAGGGTATGACACAAGATGAACATTGGAACATGATTCACAGGAATCACGGAACCACAGATTTACGGAATTAAGGAAGCGCTGAGCGAGGAAATACGAATCAAAGGATTTACGGAAATAAGGATTATGGATCAAGAAACACGTTGGTTGACACGATATAAGGAGGTGGTTGGTTTTATTGAAACGAATCACCGGAATCCATCGAAGCATAGGATTGAGGAGCATGATATGCTGAATTGGGTGAAAGCGAATAGGAAGGCAATGAATGCAGGGAAGATGAAACCAGAGAGGGTAGGTCTGTTTAACAGACTGCTCGAACTGGTAGAACAGTATAAAAGGGTTAATCAGTATGTTTGAGAAGTAAGAGGGAAGAGGGAAGAAGTCGAACACTGAGACAGGTGTTTTAGGAACGAACACGAATTTCACGAATTGGACGAATTAAGAAAAAGGGCAGGTGTGAAAACATCTGCCTTTTTGCTGTTTATATGAATTTTGTTAAAAAAGGTGTTGAAATGATGTGGGTGACGTATCAGCGCGAGATGAAGGTGAAGGCGGAGCTGGACCGGCTGGGGATTGAGAACTTT
>Ga0256869_1000188_pt1 | contig 21607 bp, 9 predicted proteins | sample RumenRJG_05RNA_FD_186096 | JGI IMG/M metagenome (GOLD analysis project Ga0256869, IMG submission 186096) | Metatranscriptome of bovine rumen microbial communities from Lethbridge, Alberta, Canada - Rumen RJG_05 (Metagenome Metatranscriptome) | ecosystem: Host-associated > Mammals > Digestive... | reverse complement strand
CTCATTTTGCTTTTTTCTAACTATGCAATTTCTCTTTTTATTAAACTTAAAGTATTGTCATCATTCTTCACTAAGATATATCGTTATAATTCTTCCAATTAACTTCTTATCAGTTCTATGTTTTAATAATCCAAGATAAGAATTTATTGATTGCTGGAATTTAATTAAATATGATTCTTTATCTTTTATACTATTCAGGAATCTTATTTTGCATAGCAGTCTATATATAGTTTTATTGTTTATATAAGTTCTTCCAAACTTGATGTGTGATCCAAGAAATTCAACTCCTTTAGAGTAATGTTGAAAATAAAACTTCTTTTCATTTAGTCTACAATTATTACTATGAACAATATTTCTAATGTTATTCATCATTTTCAACATTCTTAATTTATCATTTCCAACTATTACTATATCATCAACAAATCTTACATATCTAATAAACCCTTGACTATCTAAATAGATATCTAAATCCACCAAATAATATAGCATAGTTATTTGTCAGATTAATCATCCTATTGCAGCTCCAGTTCCATATGGTTTATTAAATAAAGATTTATCTGGTTCAATAAACCTTCAAAGAGTGACATCACCACGTTTCTCACAGTTTTGAGCTGGGTTTGAGAAAAGACATTCATGTAAAAGATATAGAACATCCTCCTTATCCTCTCCAAAATATTCCTCCTCAACTAATTTCTTTACTTTTTCGTATGCTAAATATCAATCGGCATTTGGAAAATATCCCTTAATATCAACTTTCATAATTCAGCAATCTTTAGTATAAAAGTCTGACATTTCGAGGATATCATTCTTTAATTGAGAAATAGCTTTATCGCCTCCTAAGTTTTTTCGATTACTAAAGGTTCTTAAAGGAACATGTTTATTTATTAGAGGCATTATTCGTTCATATAAGTAATGATGCACTACTCTGTTTTTAAAACTGGTGGCAAAGATTTCTCTCGGCTTTGGAATTAAAACTACAAAAGCGTAATTTCCATCACACACATAAGTTTGACTGTTAATTTCATTTCATAATTTAATAGTATTTAATTCTTTATTAAGCATGAATTTAACAGTTTCCTTACTTTTCCTTTTATTCTTTGCAGCACTATCAGCTGCACACAAAAGATCTTCAAGTTTGACCATAGTATCAAATTGACTCGGCACACAGGAACAATAGTTAATGTATTGTAGAAATTGTTGTTGTTCAAATAACCATTGGAGTTATAATTCCACATATTGTTGCTATTGTACCTACAACTACATCAACGATTGGCGTAGCTAGACTATTACTGAAGTTGGCGCTTTCAACTTGCATTGCGGTGTTGTTGTCGCCATAGTCTCCCTCAATTTAATGCAAATTTAAAAGTTCGCTAGAAGAAGCTACTTATTCTCCTTTGCATTGTTTACTTGGTAACTTATTCACTGATATCATTTCTCAGATTGTTCCTGAATAGTAGCTATTGTAATATAGACCTTGTTTCTTAGGCCAACTACATGCTTTGTGTCTAAATTAATCATATTTAATTTAAAGCATTCTTCTGTTAAAAACTTTATAGTTTCTAAACATTCAAGAAGTTTATATGCTTCATCTAATTTTATATTATCCATTGTTATATGATAATATGATAGCGCAAAATGCGTATGAGCATCTATAACAGCTTTATATAATAGCATGCCTGTAGCAGTTCTATCATATTTTGACATATATCTATTAAGTTCTCTTGCATGAGAATACATATCCATTAAAGCCGGATATAAATCAGTTTTATCAAGCGTTTTACTCATTAAAGCCGGTTTAGTTCCCAACTTAGAAACTGGATATTTTTTCTCAGTTAAATCAGCAAAATTGTAATTCATATTTGTAAAAGCTTAGCCGCTTAAAACGCGGCTAAGCACTGTACGTTTTGTATATTAAGGAATCAAGAGGCGGCACACAGGAACAAAAGTAAATGTAAGGTAGAAAATGTAGCCGGACAAACAACCATAGGAGGAATAATACCACATAAAGCCGCTATAGTACCTACAACTACATCAACGATTGGTGTTTGTACTTATTAAGTCTCCTCCCATTGCATATATAGTCTGGTTTACTTTATCATACTGAGATACACTACTAATTCCAGTATTTCCGTATGTAATAGGCCTCATTAATACAACCATCTCTTCTACATCTGGAATATACCACTTTCCAGCAGCTACATTTGCATTTGCAGAATATCCGAATGTTGCAGCAGATCTAGCAGCTGTATACATATAATCTGAAGTACCATCTTTCTTTGTATATGTATTATTTGCTAGTGCATATGTATATTGATGCCCAACATCTCTCCAAGAAGCCACTCCTCTATTCACAGGAATCTTTACTTGGTTGTGTTCTAGATATTCATCATAAGAAGAATAAATAGCTCTATAATTAACACCATACTCGCCATTAAACGAAGCTTGTGAAATAGGAGTATTATTAGTACTAACTGCCTCTGCAGAAGAAAGTGTTCTACCGCCCCAACGCTTAATAGCTCCGATGTTTACAGTATTATAAATTCTACTGTATCCATCCATATCTAGATTCCAAGTAATTGCAGGAATCTCCTGAGCCACATTTGCTGCAGATGATAATCCCGAACTAAATCCATCACTATGTTGTCTCCAGTGATTATAGTTTCCTTCTACAAATTCGACATCTCCATTGGAATCTATATACATATAATAGGAACGACTATTAGGATCATTTCCAGAAGTTGCAGCCCAAGTATTAAACTGAGATACAAAATCAGCTTTAGTAGAAGCATTGTAATTAAAGGTTAGGGCAGTAGCTGTTCCATTATTGCCATAAGTAGTAAGAACTCCCGATCTATCTGTACTATCTAATGTATAGCCAGTGATTTTTAATCTCCAGACATCAGAATATTTCTTACCACCTAAAGATGTATGAGAGATAAATCTAACATCTTTACCCCGCACCCAATAAACCACTCCTACCTTAGTCCAACTACTAGGGAAAGTAGCATTATTAAAAGTCCCAAAAGCAATGAAACGGATATTACCATCAGCATCCAGAACTACAGCATCTCCATATTTTGGTATTGTAACCAACACATTAACACCATTAATAACAGGTGTATTTGAATCTAATAGTAAACCAACTGTTGATTCAGTGGTAGACTTCACTGCAGAAGCCCACTCAGATTCATTTGTATAACTTTTAATCATATATTAAGCTTGTTTTCAATCTGTTGTTGCACTATTATTAACAGCATAATACAATGCTGGACCAGATGTATTAATATAAAACTGTCCTGCAAATGCTGGAACCATAGTAGGAGCTCCAGAACCTATAATAACAGTCTTATCTCCATTTATATAGTATCCATTAGCAGAATCTATAGAATTAGAAGTTAGAATATCAGTAACTCCAACTCCATTCTCTAAAGCTTCAACCCGAGAAGTCAACTTAGCAATGTGCTCAGCTATAACTTTAAAAGCATTTCCTGATAATTCTCCACTCGCTGTAACATTCTCAATACTTATAGAACTAGGTAGTTGAGAATTTGCAACAGATCCTCCAATTTCACTAAAATCATAACTTGGTTTAGTACTTGCTTTAGCTCATGCTGATACATCACTTGCAGGTAAAGTAGTAGGATATGCTGGAAGATTTACTGTTTTGTTAGTAATAGCTTGCTCAGTTCCACCAAGAGTAATATGTTCAATCTTGTTTACTTGAGCACTTTCTTCAATACCAGATAATTTATTCTTCTCTGCAGTTGTATAATTGTTATCTGTATGTACGTAATCAGCATCCTGAACAAGGTTTTGAGGTTTGTTCTTAATGAACGCATCAGAATTAGTATCAGTTACATTTCAATCAGACTGAACATTTACTTCTGCTCCATTTACTATTCCTGCCAATTTATTCTTTTCTTCAGTAGTATAATCCTCTGTAGATAACTGCTTTCCTGTTACTTTATCAACTTTATTATTTAAAGCTGCAGTTAAGTCTGCATTAGTAGGTAAAGCAACTAACTTAGTAACAAGTTCTGCAGTAACTCCAGATTGGATAGCTGCCCATTCAGTTGAAGTAAATGAAGAATTGTTCAGATCATACTCATATACCCAAGCAGTTCCATTGTATTTATATCTCTTAAATACAACGTTTCCAGCAGAATCTACTGTATTCCAGAAGACATAGTCATTATCGTCAGCTGTAGTCAGAGTTTCTAGTCAAGCCTCGAATTGAGCTTGAGTAAGCCCTGCAGCACTAGTTCCCTGGAAAGTTGCAGTAGAAGTAGCAATACTTGAATTAACAAAGTTCTTATCAGCTAACTGGTTACTTGAGCTAGCCTGAGTAGGAATTACATTAGTAATTGGGGTTAAGTCAACATTGACTTTCTTATTAGTTATAGCAAGGTCAATCCCACTTACTTGAACACCTTCTAGGATATTAACTTGAGCTCCAGCTTCAATATTAGTTAACTTTGAAACTAGTTCTGAAGTGATTCCTGATTGAATTGCATTCCACTCTGATGTTGAGAAAGAGTTGTTGCTTAAAGTATACTCATATATCCACGATGAGCTAGAACGAATATATCTCTTTAATATAGCATTCCCGTTAGAATCTACTGTATTCCAGAAGACATAGTCGTTCTCATCTGTTGTTAAACTGTTAGCCCAGGCAAGGAATTGCTCTTCAGTTAAACCGGAGGCACTAACTCCTTTAAAGGCCGCTTTTGCAGCCTTTATTGAAACCGCGACAAAGTTTTTGTCTGCGAGTTTATTACCCACAGTAGCTTCCGTAGGGATAACGTCTTTTATAGGGTTTATAGCATTATCAAGATCAGTTTTAGTCTGATATCTAGAATCGTTCTCTAAATCAGATACTTTAGTTGGAATGCTGTCTGCAACATCGTCAATGTTATCCTGCAGAGTATCTAGAGCCTCGCTAACAGCATTGAAAGCTTCGTCTACAGCATCCTCGAAGTCATCTACTTCGTCTTGTAAATTATCAACTTTGGTATTAGTTGCATAGTCACCTTTAGGCTGATATGCTTCATTAGCTCTCAAAACTTCATTTTCTACAGCTGCCGACAATTCAGACTTAGAAGCTTTAGTATTTAAAGCATCAGTAGTAGCCTTTTGAGACATAATCTTTTCTGGATCGTCTCCAGTTGACTGAGTCATAGTATTATTAATAAACTCAGTAACAACTTCTTTACCAGGTCTTTGAAGAATTTCAATCTCTTCTGGTGTTAAGTCAGATAATTCCATCTTGGCTTTCACTCCAGTATTTTCCCAGACTTGCTGCTCCTCAGGAACTCCAGTATCTTTACAGATGTACCAGTAGTTGTCCTGAATCTTAATTCCGGGAGATTTTCCAACAATTCCAGATAAGACGAAGTCCCAATAAGTTGAAACCACACCTATAACTGTTCCGCTTTCGTCTGTTATAAAATCTTTTGGTTCATTATCAAGAGTTGATAGATGACTTTTGGCACAGGCCAGGAGAACCTGGCCATGTACCACGTAGTCAATTGTATAATCATCACTTAAATAATGAGCTCCAACCATTCATTCTCCAGACCAGTGGAAAGAAGCTCCACGATAATAGTCTCTAGAATGTTGTGTTGCGAAGGTATTGTTGTAATTTATTTTTACTTTTTTACTCATATTATAAAGTATAATTGTTTGTTATATCATTCTCTACTAGAGTTTTAACTCCAAACCTTTCATTATCTGTACCAGAACCAAGTTTAGTGTATCCTCTAAAGGTGTCTGAGTAGTTCATATTATTTCTATATGCATCTCTTGAATACTTAGAGTCAAACATCTTACTGAACTTGATCATCTGATTTCTTACTCTATCTACACTAGTTCCAGCTGAAACTGTTGTTATACAGAAGGCTTTCTCAGTTGAGGAAACTTCATGTTTGTTGAAGACTTCGGAAAGTTCTGTGTAAACTCCTGGATATTTACCGCTGTCCCAGAAGCTTTCGTAGAATAATCTTTGAAGATTAAGCGTTCCAGATAAAGGAGCAAATATCGTAGAAAGTTCAGAAAGCTGAGGCTGCATTGTATCTTGGAATGCTCCAGAAAGATCGGTGATCTTAGGTGCATAAGAGAAGAAGCCTTCAGGAATCATATAAGCATGACCATTATGAATGTAATCATGTCTATAGTAACTCATGAGTTTGCAGCATCTAAACATATCTCTAATACTTGTTGTATTTGGAACTGGTTTTAACATATAAGGACATATACGTCCAGTTAGACCATAGCCATACTGGTTATATCCTCCAGAACCATTCCATTGATAGTTCCAACCTTGAATTCCGGAATAAGCAAATAAGCCATAGATATCGCAGTTGTTCTTACAGTATCTCAGTAGATCCGGAGGTGCAATATAAGTATTTACTGCAGTTTTCGCCTCACCAATACCGCCACCTGTGTCAACTATAACATTCTCGTAAGTACAGTCAGTTATCAGTTCTGCCGCAGTATTACTTACAGTATTGTCTAAGAGTTCATAGTTATTCTTAGTTGCAAGTGTAAATGTGCTTGGGAAGTGATATCCGTCAAATACCCAGATAAATGTATACTGTCTAGTATCAACATTTGGATTAATCTCAAATGGACCAGATGCTGAAGTACTGTAATATAAATAAGGAGCGTAGTTAGGATTGTTCTCAACTTCATTATCTATATTGTTATTGCTATAAGCAGACAGATTAGAGTGCTGGAAGCAATACTTCATCGAAGAGATCTGATTTCTAACAGTCTTTACCACAACATCATAAGGTTGTGGATTTATATAGTTATATCCAATTATTTGACCTTGATCATCTAAAATCGGCTCTCTTTCATTGGTTCCAAAGTAATGGTATGTTTTAACACTTTCTCCATGCCAGAAGAATTCGTAAGGAATGCTTCCGCTTAATGCAGGAAGCTTACTGTTGGTTGCAGTTTCAGCGAATGCATAATCTACTTTTGCAATATTAGGACAGTTCTGGAAATTCACTCCAGAAGACAGTTTGTAAGAAACTCCAATATTGTAGAATATTGCTGAAATGTCCTCAAGTCTTGTATTATTTGCAAACATATTTCCAGGAAGCTCAAGATCACTGTAAGTATATTCAGAAGTTGCATTCATAAATACACCAGCAAGTCTAGTTGCTTTTCTGTTATTTGCAAAAATATCAATTGGGAACTGTTCTGCAATAGTCTTGTTAAATCCAGTAAAGCATACATTGAAGTAATCAGTACTACCCCAGCTTCCAGTTCCACCATAACCGAGTTCAATCAGGTTCGTAAAGCTGCTAAATGTATTACTATTCAGTTCCATATTAACATAGTACTCTTGAGTTGGAGAACTAGTCATCATGAAGCTCTGTCTTAAGTACTGTACATTAGCAGGAGTCACGAAGAAGTCTGATAACACGAAGTTCTCAGAATATGCATGAGTACTTCTAAATGCTGTGGCTACAGTAGAAACTCCAGAAGGAATCTTAAAGTTCTTTGAGTAGTCTATATAGTTAACTCCACTTATAAAGCCTCCGATATTTACCAAGTTCGGAATATTATTGAAGAATCCACTTAAATCACCAGTATTCTCTTTTAGATTAGAATATATATTAACAATCGTAGACCAACTAAAGTCAGAAGGTGGGTTATTTAATATATACGAAGGATTAAAGTAGTTCAAACTTGTCATTACATAGTTGTTAGACATTCTTCTGAATAGATACTTGTCAACAACATAAGTATAACTATAGAATACTCCAGAGAAATCTGTACAACTTACTAAAGCGGAGAATAATCCGTTATCTGCAGTAACAGTTCCATTGGATATCGTAGGGGACTGTAAGTATAACTTATGCGAACCTGCATTATGACTGAAGCAGAAGTTCACCGAAGTAACATTCGTACAATCAGCAAATAGTCTTACATCTGGATTATTATTATTTTCAATATCAAAGAAGCCATAATCTGTATTCTGAGGATATGCGAACATACTATCAAGATTAGTTCCACTTCCGAGATTTGATAAAATATAATAATAGTCAAATAAAGTACATTTTGTCTGATAGAATGCTCTATAAGATTCAGAAATTCCGAATGTTATATTTGTAACTTTACTTCCACTGCTATAATAGTTATTAGTAATATCTTTGGGGTGTTTTACTTTAGTTCCGTTTAAAACTGCAGATCCATGCCATGTAACTGTTGATAAATCAGGTCCATGAACAGAGAAGTTCCTTAATCCATAGAAGCAATAAGTAGTATTCACTGAGATATTACCGTAGACTCTACGAAGTTTAGCACAGTTCTGAAGTGTGTAAACTAGATATACAGGAGAACTTTGGTCATTCTTGAACTGTATTTCTTGCACTTCTGAGTTACTGTCAAGTCTTATATAAGTGGCACTAGAGTTTGTGCTAGTTCCCAGATTAGTAAATCTTGATAAGTCAAGACATGTGCTATCAGTTCCGCTATCATAAGTAATATAGGCAACTTTAGTCTGATATAGATTTAATTTTGTTAACTTAGTAAAGTCAGAACCTTTCAGAGTTAATGAACTTAAATTTGTACATCCGCTTAGATTTAGGTTTGTTAGTTTATCAACATAAACAGTTAATGAAGTAAGTGAAGTACAGTTATTAATTGTTAAGGATGTTAGGTTAGTAGCATTATCAGACTGGATAACAGATCTAATTGCTGAGCAGTTAGAAATATTAACAGTACTGAATTTAGAGAAATCTACATCAGTAATCGTCCCATTGTTACTAATAGTCAAGATTCCGTAAGAACCTCCTTCATATTTTCCGGAGACTGTTAGAGACTTGATTCTATTATTTGATAAATCTATATTCTTAGTCCATGCAGGTCTTATATCACAGGATGCAATTGATGCACCTCTGAGTTGCACATTCTGCAGATTATTACAGTCTGTTAATACCAGAGAACTACTGTTGATGTTTCTGGCATCAATATCTGTAACTCTAGATCCAACGACTCTCAGTGATACTGCAGATTTTGAAATATCGATAGTAGACAAGTTATAGAAGGAATCATTAATAGATAGAGTTCCAGAATAACCTGCACTATTCATAACAATCGATTTTACAGCAGGAAGTACGAAATCAAAACCTCCACTATAAGATCCAGCAGTTCCGTTTATAAATTCTAAGTATTTGTTGTTTATATAGAATGGAACAGCATTAGTAGAAGATGAAGAGTCTACAAAGGAGTTTATAGAATCTAGATCTGTCCATAATTGAGATCCACCGAATATAGAAGGCTGCACACTACCGAAAGAAGCCCTAATTGTGTAAGGTACATTCTCTTTCTCCAGTAAGAACTGATTTAGAGAAGTAGAACCTCTAATGATAAGTGGAGTATAAGCTGGAGCCTTTACTACAAATTCAAGACTACTTTGCTTTCTTCTCCAAGGGTCAGCACCACTCTGGAAAATATCCTTCAAGATAACAATATCTGTGTTGTTATTTAGACCAGGAGTAGTTCTAACTGGCTCTGTATATGTAGTGCTTCCTCTATGGATAATGATATCAGCACCTTCCATATTGAAATAAGCATCTAGAATATGAAGACGACCTTTTAGCCATTCAGTAGTAACTTCAATGCCTCTACCAAATAAGTACTTTGAGATAGTTGAGAATCCAGTTCTTCCGGAAGCACCTTCATCAAGAACAGTTTCCTGATAGTATAGATATTTGTTTCTGTAGTTTAAGTTCAACATACAAGCTGGAACCCCAGCTAAGTTAGAAGCATAATATCTTTGAATGAAAGTTTCAGCAGTCTGAAGTGGACCTCCAACAACTCTCCAGTTTCCGTAAATAGTCTGAGGAGCTAGGAAGCTAGTTTGACTATTATAGCTATCTAAGGCTTTAGTGTATTTAGCAACAGCAAATAAGTAAGATGAGGGAATATCGTAACCAATGATGCTAGTCCCAATTGGGAAATAGTCTCTATAAACGGTTACTCCGTTGTTTACTGTTTTTGCTGCAACTTTATTTACATCCTCTGGTCTTGTTCTATCGATCAGATTTCCATCTTCATCATATTCTTTAATATCGGATTTCCAGTAATCAGAGAAGCTGAAATAAGACGATGCATTACCATCATTATCTCTACCTAAGCAGGTATCCATATCGTAGAAGAATAGACCGAACTCTGTATTATCCCAAGTCTTAATGTTGGTATTTTTCTGCACAGAGTCAATCAAACCGAAGGCCATACATGTTGTATAGTAATAAGCAAGACTATTATAGTTCAATCTTCCTTTTACAAGTTCCCCGTCTACGACACCACCAATACAGTTAAATAAATCTTCATATCTTGCAGGAGCAATTATATCTCCTTTCTGTGTATAAGTTGTTCCATTTCTTCGATACTGAACCTTATAGTCAGGAACAATATTAACTGTATGGTAAGCTACAGATTCATCCTCTGGATTCTCTGGATCATTTACCGGTTCAAATTCTTTTCCCATTTCCCCGAATAGATAACCTCCACCTAAAGATACGGAGTGTACAAAGTTTTGTATACTGTTCTTTGCTTGAGAGTTATTAGCATAAGTAACAATATCTCCGAACATGAAGTTGGAAGCTTCATCATTTTGTTGGAATAGGATAGTATCATCATACTGAGAGAAGTCCCAGTACTTTCTACTATCTTGAACCTCAGCTGCAACGAATCCTTCAAGAGGATCCAAACCTCTCTGAGTTCCAGAACCAACAGTAGTAAATGAGAAAGTAGTATTACTTGTATCTGCAATGTGATCAGCACGTAACTGACTAAGATCGCAGTATCCAAGATTAAAGTAAGATTCACGTCCTAAGTTGAAAGAATAAACACCTAAGTAGTAAACATCAGTTTTGTCTCCATCAACAACTTCAAGATACATAAGAATGGGGAAACCATCCAAGCACTGTCTTACGTGAGACATGATGTCTTCATCACCGTGCTGTGAACCCATAGAGTATTCAAAGTTATTATTATCGTTGATGAATCGACCCATAGCTACGTTATTAGTATGCGCGGAATCAACAACATCAGCTTTTAGATTGAATTCAGTCTCGTGTAGGAAAGTTGAACTATCATTTCTTTCGTAGTTAGGTGAGAACAACAGGATAGTTGGATCACCAGTATCTGAAGTCTCTAATCCCAGAGTAAAGTTCTTAGCTTTATTGTTCATAGTAGAAGAACCCTGTAACTTCAAGTAGAAATAGTAGTTACTAAATGTACTTGGAATTGAAATTACTGCAGTTTCATTTTTATTTCTTCCCCAACGTAGTTGACTGATAGGAATCTTAGCCTTTGCTTTTATATCAGTAGAATCCTGTTCATACTGGCTGTTTAATCAGTCGAAGATAGTAGGAGAACCAGGTATAGTTTGTTGTATCTTAGGCACTCTCGCAACTAAAGTCGGAATATCAATATTCTTGGCAATATTATCATATAAAGTGTTCTCTACATGGACTAGATCGTGATCCATATAGTAGTTTATCTTATTTGTACTTGAATCGTACAAGAAATTAAGAATGTTTGTATCTCTCTCAGGTACTACTTCAGAGTCGTTTCTAGACTTAATTTCATAAGTATAATGATAATAATTGATATCAGTATCGTGGATTTCACTTACTCCGACAACTCCAGTGAAATAATCAGCTGAGAAGTGGTTAATAGCATAGTTTCCTGGGTGAAAATCAATAGAACCTAAGATTTTTACAGCTATAGGCCATACATTGATTGCTCCTTCAAGAACTCCATCCACGTATACATTGTATTCATAATAAGTCTGGTTAACAGAGTCATCATAGTAAACTGGAGCAATAGCCACAGTGATAAGATGATACTTATCTGGGTTACCAGGATCATAAGAAGTTTCTTTATGTAGGAAGAAGTTACAATCCTTATTATCTCCCCCGAAAACTCCGCTGAAGACTATTTTGTTTTGATATACAGTAATGAATTCATTCGTAGAGATATCTTCATTACTTCTTATAGTGCAGATAGGATCAGCTACGTTGTTAATCTCATTATACTGAATACCAATATTGATAAGTAAGTTATTAATTCCTTCTGGAGGATTTGTGAAGTGGTAACTTACATCCTGTTCGTTAGAACGATATAGTTGAACATAAGAACTGGAAATAGACTCCTGTAAGCCAGCGACTTTAATGTCTTCATAACCTTTATAAAAGGATTGCCTTGCTGGAACAGTGCTTGGTTTAAACCAATTGTAAGTAGAACTTACTTGTTTGCAGTATAAGTATTTCTCAGTTCTTCCAATAGAAGTTCCAATATTATAAACGAAGGTAACTTTATGCCATCCTGGAGTTCCGTATGAAACTCTAAGGGTGTAAGTCTCACCTTCAGTTCCATTTAATTCTTGAGCTCCTTGCTCATCGTTGTCTTTTCAATATTTAATTGTACAAGCTCTACTTTGGTTAGTACCTTGGTAAACTCTACAGTTAAATGCTATTTCTCTGTTGATACTATATTTATAAGCTTCTTCTTCACTTATTTCCTCATCGTAGATAAGACCAACCTGAGGAGTTAGCTTCATATAGATTTTCGCAGGTATAAGGTTAAAAGTAACCGTCTTTGTAATAACCTGCGTATTCTGATTCTCTGGAGTAATTCTTAATGTTAAATTAACATTATATGAGTTTGCATATTCATCTGATATGTATTTCTCGGGGATTTGAAAGACTAAGTATCCATCCTTATCTAGAATTTCTCCAGTAACTGGTTCTTCATTTAAAAATGACCATGAATAGGTACATTCTGCATTAACAGTAATTTCGTAATCCAATTTAACATAGAGTCCCTCCACAGCTGCAGTCTCAATGTAGATATCACTACTTGCATAAGGGGTTAAACCATGATCTGCATTTCTAACCAGTTTAAGATCACTGAACTTAAATGGATGTACAACATAAGTTGCATATAATGTCTTAACTTGGACATTATCAGTAACCTCAATTGAAACAATACCATTAGTAGAAAGAGTTATAGTAGTATCAAGTCTCCATTTATTTTCTGCAGATAACTCTACTTGCTTTTGTGTTCCTCCATAAGAGTAAGTAACATAATATGCAGCGGATCCTCCAGATATGGCAATTTTCAATGGATAAGTAGCTTCACCATTACTCAAGCTGATAGTATTACCTGAGTTAATAGTTTGTCCATCCAAAGTTGCAATTACAGACCATTTAGTAGTACTTCCTCCTCCGGAACCACTTCCAACAGCGCCGTATTTATGTGTCCATTTTAATTGACTTTTTAAGTCATAAATATCTTCACTCATTTTTTCTACGACGGTGTCTAAATTGTTACCGGCATTTGATTTACCGGTAACAATTATATCACCATCTGTAATAATGTTTATATTGCCTTTTCTTTTCATATTAACTAATCGAAATTATAGGTGTTTCTGTTGAAGACCAACTGCAGTATCTAGAATCGGCAACTACAGTTGCATATTCAAAGGCTGGAGCATCTGTACCATATACTTGCTGTGTGAAGTTATGACTAGTATTGTCTTTAATGTTCTTAATTCTAACAAGTTTGATAGCATAAGTATCTCCAGACATAGAAACGATAGAGAACATAGGGAATTGCTGTGCTCCATCTGCCTTATCACTTCCGTCTGCTTTCTTTCCAGTCTGAGGAATAAGTTTAGCAAAGTGCTGGAAGTTACTAGGTAACTCTTTGTTAGAAGTTAGTTTATAACCAGTTGCTTGACACATAAAGTATGTAACGCCGCCTGTTAAGTTGTTATCAACTATCATCGGTGAGAAATATCCAGAATCTTGAGTGCTGGTAACAACAGGACCTTTTACATAAGGCTTCTTACTTGTATTATAGCCTCTTAAAGATGCATCAGTATAATCTGAAGGATATACTCAAGTTGAAGTATCTCCAGCTAAAGTGTCCGTCATGGTCATAGGAGCTTCGAGACTATTAATAACCTCTCCATTTAAAGTATAGAAGTAATTCTCTCTAACTGGATATGTACATGCATAAGTATGTTTATGTCCTCCAATGCAGAGTTTTACTTGGAAGTGCTCAAGAAGTCTACTTAGCCAGTGAGTTGCAATAACATCACTACCAGTCATCTGATTTGTATGACTTCCAACAAGAGAAGCTTTAAAACCATTAGTTGCTTTACTTAGAGATCTGTAGTTACCGTAAACATTAGCCTGAGTAGTAAGACCGTCTTTAGTAATAACTGTGAACGGCATCTCATGACATGCCACAATCGCTTTCTTAGTTCCCTTAGAATTAAGGATGTTATAAAGCATTGTGTAAATAGTTGTAAAGTCTGAACAATATCCAGCGGAAGCTCCTTCCTCAGGAATTGCCCAACCAGTGTAAATATTTACAACCTGATTGTTATAACGTTTGTGGAACCAGTTCTTGCAGTTCTCATAAGTAATCTCACTGTTTACCATCACAAAACGATAATTAGTAGAATCAAAATAGTATAATGAAGGAATGTACTTCTCTACAGTATCATATCCTGTAATAGTAGGAAGATAGTTCTCACTTTCATTTACTTCGTAGCAATAGAATACATGGAAGTAGTAACCATTTGATTTACCAGCATCATCGCCAGTTCCAAGAATCTTTTCATTAGTATCGCAAAGGTCGTTGTTTCCAACAACATTCATTTGCTCTAGGTGTGAGAATAAACTCTTACCACCATTATAGTAATCAAGCCATTCGTTAATTCTTGTTCCGTTCTGGGTCATATCTCCAGTATTGATCAAGACAGGCATGATTGTATTATCGTAAGCTATATCTGCATTAATCTTAGCATTCAGACTATCTGCAGCTGCAGTCCATACTTGATATTCAATCCAGTGGAATCCTTGCTGGTCAGTAATCTGATAGATTCTAGGAACAGCCGTAATAGGATATAGTGTAAAAGTATATTCTTCAGAGCAGTGTTCTGGATCAGGATTTCCATTCTTATCTGCACGACCAACCACATAAGTAAATTCAGTTTTTGCAGATACTGCACTTCCAGAATTTAGAATCAAGATACATTTATGTGATGTATAGTGAGATCCGTCTCCCGGGAAATCTCCAGTAATTCTCTTATAGATGCAATTTATAGCGGAATTTCCGAATTCTTTTCTTACTACAGAACCAGTTGCTTGAGTCTTTCCACCATCTCCGGCTTTATAAGATTCAAACTTCAGCCAAGATGAGCCATTCTTGATAAAGACATATTCATCGAATTCTCCAGCAGAAATCCAGTTAAAGGTTCTTGTAGTGTACATATCGATACCGAATGCACAAGTAACCATGTTGGGTTTCTCTTTGTCTAACTGAGTTTTATCAGTAGAAACATTCTTGGACTGTGTTGAAGTCTTAGGTGTAAATGCTTTCACTGGATAAACAGCTTCAGAATTAGGGAATACAATGAATTCTTTATCTAGATTTAGATATTGAATATCATTTGTTACATTAGCAAGACGCATTCTAGAACTATCATACTGCGTTAAAGCCTGGTATGCTTGCTTTGCAGGGTCTAATTCAAAAGTATTCTTAACAATAGTATTGCTAAAAGTAGAAACATAGTTTTTTCCCCAAGTTCCAGAAGTAGCAGAAGGGTGTGCATTGAATACTAATGAATCGATGTAATTATATACATAAACTAGAGGTGCTTTAGAATCAGACTCTGAGTTATTGGACATAAGAACAGTTGTAGAGCTTATAGTTTCTCCACCAACAGTTGCTCCATAGGTTAATGCTAGAGCATAGCAGGAGATTGCATTTCTAGTTAGATCTAGAAGACTTCCGTTTACGTATCACTCTATATCGAAAGAATCAACATTGATAAATACATCAGCGTCAGTCTTTGGATCTGCATATTGTTTACATCTAATAAGATAGGTTCCACCTTTAGGAAGAATTCCCGAAAGAGCAAGATGCTCACAATCTAGTTTACTTGGATTAGTTGAATTGGGATGTAAATAGTGGATATAGCATCCTTCCAGAGGGAAGTCTTTATCGGAAGTATTTTCCAGCTCAATATATCCATGAGAACATCCGAATTTTGTATCTGTTGTAAGTGGACCGTAGACAGCTCCGATTTTAATTCTATCTGAATCATTTTTCAGATCACTTGTTAATACTGGAGATGTACTATTTTCAGAAGCAAAAAGTTTTGAAACAAAACCTCTTATCTGGGTAGCTGTATTCATTGGGAACTGAGTTCCAGCCAATGCTTGGATTCTTTGTGCAAGCGTTAGACCAGGTAACTCGGTACTTCTAAGCTCCCCATCTGAGTCCACGGTAAATTTAAATTTCTTTCCTGTGTTGTTATTAATGAAGGTAACATCGGAAACATTTGAAAGTTGAAGACCTTCGTCATCAACATATACAATTCCAAGTTCCTCCAGTTTTTCAATCATTTCTTGTACTGTCATACCGCTGTCAGGTTTACTAGACCCACTGATAGCTGTGAGTCCACTTTTTCCGTTAATTCATAAAATCTTTTGATCTTCCTGCCAGATTAACTCATCAGTTAAAAGTCTATCTTCAATACTTTGGAGTTCTGATAAGGAAGCAACAGCTCTAATAGTTATATGAGCTGCTCTGTATTTATAGTCGCTATCATCTGGTTTGCTTTGAATAATCTCGTGACTAAAATCTTGATATTTTGAATAAGCGTTAAATTTATAAATAGTTAACTCGCTTAAAGTTACTAAGTTGATATAATATTTATCGTTTATTTCAACTAAGGCTTTTTGAACTTCTCCAGTTGTTGGGTTATAATAACCTTCAACAAGTGTTCTATTTGTATTAAAGTAACCTACAGAAATCCAGATATAGTTTTTACCGTATTCTTCATCAGATTCATTGTCAACTTTCATAGTTCTTGAAACTAGAACACAGATGTTATATCTTTCTTCAGTAGGACTGTAGCCACTTATGATTGTATCAAAGTTTAATTCAATATCTGGGTTTTCCTCTGATAAGCTTTTTAAGTTAACCACCATATGGGGTTCACTTACAGTTACATATAAGAATATCTTAGTATCACTAATTTCTTTATAGGCATTAGCAATTTCAGCTGTAGTAGTTGCTGTAGTTAAAATATCAGCATAACCAGTTTGATCATAGCCTATGGCAGATCTAGGTTCAATCGGAATGAATGAATTCTCAAAATCAATAGTAGCATCACTAATCTCAGAGAGTTCATCTTCATCTATTGACCATAGAGGCTCGTCTTCAGTAATATTAGAATATTCACTTACTATTTTAGAAGTAGCTGTATCTGTTCCAGTATAAGAGGAAATTCCGTATCTAAAAGAGTTTCTTAGTTTTGCAACTTCTGCTTGTAGCTTTCTAATTGCAGAAAATAGAACATCAACATAAGGACTTCCTGTAGAACCTTTCTCGTCTATATCACTATCATCTGGAATTAAGATGTAGTCATCAGGAACACTTTCTGGAGGTAAATTATCCAGCATTTCTTGTGTTAGAGTAGGAAGTCCAACTGTTATTCCAACTACCAAATCCTTCGCAGGAACGTATGTATATGCGCCAGAAGAATATATAATCTTGATATAAGGATCACCTATAATGATAGAACTATCATATTGTTTATCTTCTTCAGTAGCTTCTGCAATATAAGTAGATGATGTTACAACACCACTATTATTTACTGCAACTATAAAGTCCCAATAAGGAGAATCTACGTCGGAGACTTTTCCTTCGTAATATACTAAAACTGGCTCAAGATCCAAACTTGCTTGGTGATTTTTTCTGCAAGCCAAAATGGCACTTTCATAAACTACAAAGTCAGTGACATATTCATCATTCATGTAATATTTACCAGCGGTTCATTTGCCAGCTCAGTTAAATGAATGACCACGTTCAAATTGATTAGAATATGGTAGTTTATTTTTAGTCATAGAATCTTACTATCTTCATAATATCAGAGTCACTCATATCTACATATTTATAATATGTTAAAAGGTGACATATCTCTTTCATTGTTGCAATTCTATTTAGATTGTAAGTATGTCCAATACTTAAATCGTCAAGTTCGTCTTTTAATAGGCGAAACAATTTACCTTTAAGCTCCTCCACAACCACAACTATTTAAACCTTTATCGACATAGTCCTTACACAGATGTCCACAAGTGTTTAAACCATTCAGAATTCTCTGTGCTTCGAAGAAGTCTCCTCTCTCTAATAGGTTATTGATAACCATGATTGCAGCTAGCAGAATATCAGCTCTTTGTTGTAAATCGTTATTTACTACGCAAGCGCCTTTGCAGTTATTCTTTAGATAATTATTGATTCTATCTCTTTCAGTTAGAACATAGCATCTAACTAAATCATAGATAGTAAATGAATAATCATCAAAATAAAAGCAATTGTCAGGATATTCTTTTCTAACTATAGAATATACATCATCAAAGTCTTCTACCGGATCGTATGAAGAGGTTTCTTTAGAATCAACATCATAATAGAAAATTTTTCCGGACGCAGTTTCATACCATAGAACTTCGTTTGCAGAAGTCGTATGTCCTTGAGTTGGAAGCAGAAGTTTCTGATAGTAGTATAGACCATTTTTCAGTCTTTCCACTTCCCAAGGATCTCTAAGCTCATCAACAGTGGTTGCTATAACAAGATCACTGTCAATTAAAGCATTATTATCGCCATCTTCTACAGAGACAAGTCTTTGAAGTTTTGCATGAGGATGTTGATCGTCAAGATAACCGTCGTTAATTCATCTTTCGTAAGGAGACCTATCTATTGCTTGAAAAGTTGAATTCTCAAATCCAATTTCCATAAAAAGTCTACTATCCATAATTATACGTCTTTTACTTTATCATTATAAGGATTACCATCACTAATCTGCAAAAGCTCAATGTCAACTTGACGCTCTTTTGTTTTGGCAATTTTATCGTTATAATCTTTATTGTTTCTCATTTCTTGCTCTTCAATGGCAACTCTTCTCTTTTCAATTTCAACTTTTTCCGAACTATTTTTATCAACCTCTTTTTGAAGTCTTTCATTTTCGGTTTGAAGTTGATTAATTTGTTTAGAATATTCTTGAGTTTGTTGTTGAAGTTGTTGTAACTGTTGTTGAAGTTGCCCTATGATATCGTTTTCTTGTTTTTTGGTTCGTACAGCATCATCAATATATCCCTTTAGTTCTGTAACATTTCGTGCAGTCATAATATTAACAATCATTGCTGGATCAGCCTGTCCGGATTTAATTAATTCAACACTTGAATTTCTTAATCCTTCTTTAGCTTGGAATGTTTCAGTACTATCCTGAATATGTATATCAAAGTCTGTCATAGTATAATATTCTGGGAGCGCAGTAAATATTTGATTTAATTTTGTTCCATTAATCAATGTTCCACAGATTCCTTTCTTATATACTATTTTAGCAAGATTTAATAAATCATAGTTAACTTCTTTGTAAAGAAGATCCATTGCAGAAAAGTATTGCTTAGTAAGCAGTGTAGACTGTCTTATTCCAACTTTAACGTTACTAACAGCATCTCTTTGTTGAATTCCGCCGAGTTTCTCTGCAAATACACCAGTAATAGAACTAGCTTGTTGTTCGATACTATGAAGTACAAGATCAAAAGCTTGCATCATTTGTGCTTTGATTGTGTCATCAAAACCGTTGAAAGTAGTATTTACAATTTGAATTCCTTCTTGGGAAGAATCAAACAATCCAACGCCCTGTTTTTTATATGCAATCCACTTCTGTAATCTTTCTGGAAGCTCTTCTCCTAAGAAAGTCGGAAGATGTGATACATCTACCCAATCTCCTAAAGTTCCTCCAGAAGCGACTAAACTATCTCTGTAGTAGATAGTAAGATCATAACGATCCTGGAGGTCCATTGTATGTAGTACTATACTAAAGGGGTCTCCATTTTTATCACTGAAGAAAATCCCATTTATAGTTAATGAGCAATCTTTTGGATTAGAAACACTTCGTACAATATCTTCGGATTCCCCTCTAACAATGTATATTTCCTCACCTATTCTAACGCCTTCGTGTCTTACAAGTTTATCCTTTTCATATTCGACTCATTCACACTCATATACAGGAATTAAATTATCATTTCTAGAATAATAAGGATCAGATACTTCTCTTATTGGAGATACCTCTAATCCTCCTAGTATTCCTGGAGTAGTACTAGCTCTAGGCATTCTTTCTTTAGCAGCATAGTGAGGAACTCTTACATATACTGCATTATCATTATCAACACCTTTTGGAGTATCTTTAGTAAGTTTGTTTCTTGCTTCGTCAGTTAGCTCTTCATCATATTCTGCTAAAATTTGATCTACAGTTAACCAACGTCTAACGAAAGCTCTAGGTGATTTATTTAAATAAAATTCATTATGGTTCCTTTCAACAAATGTATCAATTGGATTTAAAATTTCTAATTTAAGGTTATTTTTTCCATTAGAAGGTCTTGTTCTATAATAACAAACTCCGCCAATTAATAGATCTGTTAATAGCTCCCTCATTTTATTTTTAAGATCGATGTCTCTGGAATTCTTGATATAGTTTAAAATATTCTGTGCAGCTATTTCGTATTCAGACACATAAGTATCTGCAACTTCCTTTTTAATTCTTTCCAGTTCCTTTGCAAACAAAGGATCGTCAGTAATTTCTTGGCCATTTAAAATAACCTGAACTATTACATTTTCGAGTTTTTCTTTAAATTTATTATAAACTGCATTATGAATTTTTAATTGCTTATCTCGCATAATATCTGAAACCGTATGTTCATCTTTGCAAGAAATTTGCAAATCAGGATCCAGTTCCAAATATTCTCCAACAAGAACATCAATATGTTTTTTAATTAAAGGTGTGAATCCGACAGAGGTCGGAGTTCCTATTCCATAATTTTCTTCTATATGTCTAAATTGCTCTGCATCTCTTATACAATGGTAATAATTATATGCTTTTTTGAGCTGAACTTTATCATAGATCAGGTCACTAATGCACGAATTTATTTTTTCGATTTCTTTTTCTTTATTCATAATTATCATCCATTTCATCCTCCGGAAATTCTTGAATTGCAGTTCAAAAATGAACACCATGAAGTTTACGAGTCTTTATTTCATTCCTAATAAAAAGTTTAAATTGCTCTTCAGTTCCTTCATATGCAAGAATCATCGGTGATAGTTCCATATTAAGATAAAGGAGTAACATTCAGAGTATACTTTCGCCAACTTCTTCTTTTACAACTTTAAGTTTGCCAACATATTTTCTGCATATTACTTCTTCTATGATTGTTTTAATTTCAGATTCTAAAGTCGTCATTCTGATTGTTTTGGAGGAATAATTCCTCTACGTTTATAGCCATTGGAATCAATATAATATCCAATATCTTTCCATTGATTTTTTATAGACTCAACAGTGCTTGGTTTAACTCCTGAGAGCTCTTCATCTGCAATTTCTGCCATCTGCAATGCAGCGATAATATCAAACTTTCTCTTATTTTCATAAGAATAGTTCAACATCTGGTCAAGCATTTCTTCATAGTCTATTGTAAACCAATAATCATTTATAAAGTTAGCTACAAGT
>Ga0256869_1000168_pt1 | contig 22445 bp, 24 predicted proteins | sample RumenRJG_05RNA_FD_186096 | JGI IMG/M metagenome (GOLD analysis project Ga0256869, IMG submission 186096) | Metatranscriptome of bovine rumen microbial communities from Lethbridge, Alberta, Canada - Rumen RJG_05 (Metagenome Metatranscriptome) | ecosystem: Host-associated > Mammals > Digestive... | reverse complement strand
GAATGACTTAATCCACAGGAAGGGCTCGTAGAACGTAAAAAATTGGGGCTAGCCCCTAGTGAAATTCCGTACCGCGGTTTCAGACCCTTACTCTTGTAAGGTAATGAGCTCACACTCTTGTTAAACTAATTAATGCCGTAAGAAATATGAGTAATATTGAAGATTTCGATTCGGCTGATATAATTGATATTGGAGATGTAGAAGTTCCTAAACTCTCTGATCCTTCAAATCAGTCGAATCAGATAGTAAATTTTGTTAATATACATTCTGATAGACTTCCATCACTTAATTCACCTACTAATGCTGATAAAATAGAAAGTATAGTAGAACTATATAAATCTTATAATAAACAGTATGGATTTGATATTGACTTCCATATTGATGAATTATCTCAGAATTTTAGAGTACTAATCGATCCAAAAAATAGAAAGGTATTTGAATTATATCTTTCTGAAGTATTTGGTATAAGTAGATTAGTTTTCTATCAAAGAGGGTTATTAGTTATTAATAATTTAATGGAGCAGATATCTAATCCTGCTCAGTTGAATGATCCAAGTTTGACTATTGAGTATAAATTTGGAATGCTTTCACAAATGATATCCTTGATGCAGCAATTTAATGTAATGTTTCAAGATATTAAGATTAGTGATGTTGATATACAATTAAAGAATATTGAACGTGCTACTACTTCAGAAGGTACAGATTCTCAGTTATCTGCTGACCCTAAGATCCTAGAAGTAATGGATCAACTTAAGAATACAATATTAAATAAAGATAAAGAAAATGAATGAGCTAAGAAATAAAAAAGTACTTATTGAAAAAGAGTTGACTGAACTTATTCATATGATAGGTGGAGGTACTGTAGAGACTAAAGATGGTATTACTGCAGTAACTGATAAAACAGGTTTTACTTCATATCATATTGTAGTAGATTCAGATAAAAGTGTAGATACTTCTAAAGTACCTGATCCTACATTTACAGGTGATGTTCTATTCCCTGCACATAATCTGTCAGTAGCTTGGAATAATTTCCCTATTGTAATTAAAGATGTATATGCAGGTAAGTCCACTACTTTCCGTACTCTTGATAATGGTAGTAAAGCTTCTGTAGTTTATGATCCAGAAGCTAAAACTCTTACTTATACTGTAGATCCTGAATTCATTAATCAGAATGCTATTATTGCAGAAGTTGATAATGAGATTGTAGGTCATATTGAACTTAATGTAGTGAAAGTAGAAACTTCTTATACTCAAGATGTAGTATATAATGCACTTGATTATGCAAGAGTTGTAGATCCTACTTATCGCTCACAATATACCTATGAACAAGGTGAAGGTTCTTATCCCTGGTTAGTAATTAACTTTAAGAATGCTCCTACTGAAGGTCAAAGAGTACTAATCCAATTTAACAAACCTGTTAGACTTTCTGCAGATATCGAAGGTGTAAGTAAAGATCGTACTTACATGGTGACTACTGCTAAACATTATCAGATGTTTGAAGTAGTTAAAGATCTTGGTCTAACTGTAGAAGATTCTAATGATCTTTATGCTATAGTTACTAATCTTGAAAAGGATGAAGAAGTTGTAGATACAGTAGCTCCTGCTATTAAATATCAAGGTGTAGCTTATAATCAACGTGATTGGATGGAACTAGTTCCTGCTGATTACCGTGATGACTATACTTATGCAGAAGGTGAACATACTATGCCTTGGTTTGTAGCTGTATTTGAAGGTATGGATACAGAAAAGGGTACTAAAGTACGTATGACTTTCAATAAGGAAGTTAAACCTGTATTACCTGAAGGTTATACTGTAGTTAAAGATCTCTGCACAGGTAAAGTATCTATCGAGTTCATAGCTAAACATTGGATCATGTTTGAGGTAGTTAAAGATCTTGATCTTACTGTTGAGAGTTCTAATGGACTCGTAGCTGCTATTGAAGTTCTACCTACTGAGGAAGAGACTACTGAAGTAGCTGAGGAAGATACTAAAGAGACTACTGAAGTAGCGGAGGAAGATACTAAAGAGAATACTGAAGTATCTGAGAATACTGAAACTGAATAACAATTCTTCATATATTGATTTAGCTGAACCTGGAGGGAAATTGAGTACCTCCAGGTGAGGAAATATGGATGTAGTATGGTAGATATAGATATTAATAACTTATCAAAGGAAGAAGCTCTTCATCTGCAAGCTAGGATACTAGGTTATAAGAAGATGCCACCTAGTATTAGAGAGTTTGTGATGAATGATTACTATTTAGGTAAGTTATTTGGTCATGGAGGTCTATATCCTTATTGGATGGAAGTTCTTGAAAAGATCTATCCTACTCCAATACATACTGCTTATCCATTTGTAATCTATACAGGAGCGATCGGATCTGGTAAATCTACTATAACTAAGATACAAGCTATGTATACGTTATGTAGGTTAGATCATCTTGATAACTTTGATTACTTTGGTGTAGTTATTACAAAAACTCTGGACTTTATATTTAGTCATACTACTACTGCTAAAGCTTGGTCAGATCAAATTGGATCTATAAATACTTGGTGGTATGAATCTCCTTATTTTAGTACAGAATTTAAATGGAGTGATTCCTTATATAAATTTATAGCTGATGGACCTAGGACTAATAATACTATAGGTGGTGACGCTATCTTTTATCACTTTTCTGAGGTAAACTTCATTGACTATAGTAAAGCTAAATATAAAATTGACCAAGCATTCGACCGTTATAAATCTCGTTTCCTACGAGTAAAAGATTATTTTGGAGGTATAATAGTAGACTCTTCAGCTGCAGGTGATGAATCTATAGTTGATTATATGATTCAGAATTACCCTGAGAATATGCTCGTAATTAGAGAGCCTATTTGGGTAATTAAAGGTCATTTAGGTACTTACGGTAAAACTGGATGGTTTCAGGTATATATTGGAGATCCTGTACGTGAACCTTTCATAGTAGCTGGTTCATGGAGAAGGACTCCTGATGCTGAGTACGACCCTGATGATAATGTACCTTTGGATTCAGATACCTGGTTAACTGATGAATGCGATCCTGATAAAGTTATCTGGGTTCCTTATGAGTTATATTCTAACTATCGTTCTGATATATATCTTTCATTACAAAATACTGCAGGTTTAAGTACTACCTCTACTGATATATTCTTTAGTGATCAGAAGAAGTTACTTGAATGCTATCAGATACCTCAGCATGTTCCTGATATTATTGTAGCTGATTTTTATGATGATGAACAATATTATCAGCAGGTAATGTCTCAATTGATGCAAGAAGTACCTAAAGAAAAGATTATCTATATAGGTATTGACATGGGTGTATCTGGTGATTTAGCTGGATTTGCTATTTCATATTTTGATGATTGGATTTATAGAGAAGGTAAGAAAACTATTGAGTTTAAGACTAAAACTCCTTTAGCTATAGCTATTTCACGTAAATCAGGTCAAGAGACTTGTATTACTAAGATATATAATCTTATTAAAGATATTGATGAAGCAGGTTGGGAAATAGGTGCAGTAGTTACTGACCAGTATCAATCTACTCAATTACGTCAGGATTTATCTCGTATTAATATTTACTCTTATTTAAAATCTGTAGATAGAACTTATGATCCTTATATCTTTTATAAGCTTCAAGTATATAGAGGATATCAGAAGACAGTTCATAATAATTTATTAATTTCTGAACAGCGTCAGTTAATAGATACAGGTTATAAAGTAGATCATAAAACGTCTGCAGAATCAAAAGATATAAGTGATGCAGTCGTAAACAGCGTTTACGCAATACGAGATAATATAGATTATGCAGATCAAATAAGTAAAAAATTCTCTGTTAAATCTCAATTAGAAATTCTTAGATCAATAAATAAGACTGGAGTTTATAAAGAGATCGCAGAATCAAGATATAAGTTTTAAAATATGAATAATTTTGAATTCTTCTCAAAAATTAAAAATAACCTAATTGATGCTCCTAAAGATATAAAGATGTCTTTTAATACTCTTATCAATTATTTTGCAGGTAAATATGAATCTAACTCGTACTCATCTGATTCTTATCAGGATGAAGAAGATACTGAATTAGAGAATTATGCCTTATTAGAAGATGTTTTTATAAATTATACAAAAGATTCAGATTACTATTCATTCTATAAGAATTATAAAAAGATCGCATCTGATCTTAATGTAGCTCCTAACTTAGTACTTGCAGGTATTTCAGGTGCTGCAGAAGGTGCTAATATTCATAGACTTGTTGAGAGAATTGATAAGGAGAAAGGAGTATATTGGAACGCTTATCTAGGATTACAGAATCATAGATTTGGATTGCGTTCAGGTAAAGGTCCTAGAAGAGAGTTTAGTGATCTTCAATCTTTAAGAAAACAGATAAGATTAAGTAGTAGATATAAAGGCAAGTACGAAGAGGATTTTTCATCTAAATTAAAAGAATTCTCGAAAGTAATTTCAAGATATACCTCTAATGAAGTCACCAAAGAGATGAGGGAGGATTATCCTAAACAGTATAATTCTAACTCTTACTCCTCTTATTCATACAATTCAGATTCATATAAAGGTAAAGGTAAATTTTAATGAATACATTAGATTCTCTATATAAGGATATAGCAGTAATATTATCTACTTATAAGGATTTTGATATTTATATAGGAGGTTCTACTGCTTTATACTTACAAGGTATATGTTATAGAGAACCTAATGACCTTGATATATTTGTACCTTATACTAAAGAGGACTTTCTTAATAGAGTATATGATTTAAATATACAATTACCTGATACTACTTTTGACTTAGATTGGACTTTTCTTCCAGAGTTAAGAGTTGAAGATACCATTGATTTTGATTTAAAAGATATTAAGATTAAAGTATTTTCTACAAGTAGTATTAGAAAATACAAAGAAGATTTTATAGATTTATATAATAATGAGAAAGTGTTTAAACATGAATCTGACTTAAAATTATTCAATAATATGGATTCTTTTCTAAATAAATTAATAAATATTATGATGTGCTGCTGGGTAGCTCATTGGCAGTCACATGGTGATGAGAAATTAGAGATTCACGATAAACTCGATGAACTCTATAATGATATAAAAGGATATATAGATGAATGGGTAGAGTCAAATAAATCAGTATCTTCTCATTTTCAAATATTTCCTATTCAGGTAAATATTACTTCAGATAATTTTAATATATTAGATTTATTAAAAGATCTTAGAACTAATTTACTTGAAATTAAAGATGTAGTTTTATCTGATTTAGTAGGTAGAATGATATCTACATGTAATCATTATATATTCCTATTTAGTGAAGATAAAGTAGAATCAGAGTTCTTTAGTATACTTAGAACTAAGCTTGTTGATGCTCCTGAAGGAGTCAAGAAATCATTTAATGCTATAGTTAATTACTTTGATGAAGAGTTTACTAATGATAAACAAGGTTATCAAATAGTATACGTTAAACAGGTAGGATTTCAGAAACCTACTATTGAAGATGTTCAGGTAGATGCTTCTGATAAGGATTCTGCTGTAAAAGTATTTCAGAAGAAGTTAAAGAAATCTAAAGATATTAAAATATCTAAAGTTAAAGCATTTGGATTAGATGAATCTGAAGCTTCTAATAATTATAGATCTGAACTTCGTAAAGAATTAAAAGGTGCTTAATTAATGGGAAAATTAACTGAATTCTTCTCCTGGACTAGTAATTCTGATTTATCTGGATTATCTACAAGATTAATGCAGACTAATATAATCAGACATGGTGGAGGATATACTGCTACATCAGGAGGAGATACTTCAGATTTTGAAGCAGTTAATCCTGACTGTAATACATATACTCAATATTTATTTGCAATTGATCGTCTTAGAGATTACCGTAATCATGAAATAGCTGAGACTATTCTTGATTTATTTCAAGATGCAGTGTTTGCAAATATTGATCAAGATACTGAAAATTTCGTAACTATTAAGGATGATCCTGAAACTACTAAACTAATAAATAAAGATCTTTCTAAGTTAGATTTGATAGCTATTCTTAAATCCTCATTTAAGGATGGTATATACTATGGGTCTAATACTTCAGGATTAAAATTAGTAGGAAAAGATTATGAGATTAAAAAGTTAATTAATCCTTATTCAGTTGTTCAGAATCAGACTGATCATGAATTCTATATTCAAGGTAGATCTAGATATAAGTCATTAAAAGATGTAGTAAGATTCTCACTTGATAATCTTGAGTTATCATTAGATGGTCCTATATTAGATGATCTTCATATGATTCAGCATGAAGATGAATTTTATGAAACTGATAGATTAATTACTGGTAGACCTTTATTCTTATCTACTGAATTAAAAGTAAAAGAATATGTAACTAAAGATTTAATGATCTCATTACTTAGTTTAATGAGATTGATTGAACAAGATACTTGGACTATTGATGTTCAGAGGTTATCTGACATGGATTCTGTAATAGAATTATGTGAGCAGGTAAAAGATCTTATAGTTACAAAAGATGATATGAATATTCTAACTAGTGCTAGATTAGATAAGTCAGTACTAATTAGAAGATTATTTGATAGAACTAGAGTAGTTCCTTCAATCGCTAATAATCTCCAGGGAATGCAATTAATGCAAGGAGATAAATTAGTTCAAAGAATTCAAGAATTAAAATCAGATAAAGAAACACTTAGAGAAGAAATATTAACTGCAGTCGGATTTCCTAGAGATCTATACTCAGGAAGTACTACTAAATGGGATGCTGCTCGTCAAGATGATAGATATAGTATGAAAACTACTTACTATAAAGACGCAGTATCACGTTCAGTTATTCAGTTAGTATTAACTTTATGTAGACTTCGTAAGAAAAAGATAGATCCTAAAAAGATTACATTACCTTTCATTAAAGAGACTTCTACTGAACTTAATAATTTAGTTCAGCGTATCGAAGCTAATAGTGGATCAATACGTGCATTAAGTGATATTATCGATGCAGCTACTAATATGAGTAGAAATGATAGTTCACTTAATAAAAAGAAACTTAATCTACTTATAAAGAAGATGTTAGGTAATATTGATTCTGATCTAAGTGATTCTTACTTTGGATAAAATTTTATAAATTATATGTTATTAACACCTCAAGTATTACCATCTTCAGGGATTGAAGAAAGATCTAAAGCTATTGAAGTAAGAGGATTAAATTTTACTGAATTACTAGAATATACTAAATCAAAAAATTCATGTAAAAATGAATTTGATAATTTTATACTAGATTATTCTTGGGTAAAACGTAAAATTAGTAATTGGCAGGATATATCTCTTATTGATCTTGATTTTGTAATTTATACAATTAAAAGACTAACTGTATCTGACAATGCAGAGTTTAGTACTGAGATGAGATGTACTAATTGTAATGCAATTAATGAACTATATTTATCAGCTGATCAAGTAAAAATGCCTGATCCTCTTAGATATGATATTAGAGGTAAAATAGTCCTATCAGGTCAAGATCTTCAATTTGAGATTCCTATGTTAGATTTCTTTGATGAATGTTTTTCAAAGATAGCTAGATATAAGAATGTAAAAGATCTTCAGGTAATTAAGTTAATAACATGTTTTCCTGAGTTTAAAAATAATCCAAATAGAATACAAAACTTAGTAGCTAATGCTGTAGTAGATGATATAGTAGCTTTGAGTACTCTTGAAGCTATGTATTTTGACTCACAATTAACTTTTGATTATAAATGTAGTAAGTGTGGAGGAGGGCACTGGTCTATCGGAATTAGAGCTCTGATAGACAACGTGTTTCGTTCTCTCTTACTCAGTAGACGATCTGTTGAAACTAAAATTGACGTTAGAAATGTACGCTAATGTACATAACGTTGATAATCTAATGATAGGAGATTGTATTAAGTTAAGAACTGAGTACTATAGTAGACTAGTTCCTGAAATTAAATATAAAGATGAAAAGGATAAAGTAGGTACTAAGACAGGGTATCACTTAGATCCTCGTTATCCTAATTTAAAATTTAAATTAAAATAATATAGATGGATACGCCTAAACTAGAAGTGAAAGCATCTCAATATGGTAGAGGTGTATTCGCTGTCAATGATATACCTGAAGGTACTGTAATTAGAGTATCTCCCACTCTTAGATTAAAAGAATCTGAGATACCTAAAAATAGTACCTTATGGGCTTATGTATTTGCATCAAAAGATAGTACTGATGTATTAACTTCTCTTGACATTACTTCTTTAATTAATCATAATGAAGAGGATACTAATGTAGCTTATAAAGCTAGAGAAGATGATTATATAGAATTCACTGCATGTAAAGATATTAAAGCAGGTGATGAATTGTATATAAATTATGGATATGATCCTATTGAGCATAACCTAGGTTTAGATACTGACTCAGTACAATTGAATGATGCATATAGTAAAGTACCTTCAGATCTTCATATGTTTAGTACTATTAAGTCTAAACTTGAAGATGCACCTAATGAGATAAAGAATTCCTTTAATGAAATTTTAAATTTCTTTTCTTATCAAGAAGGTAGTACTCGTCTTAAAGATATTAAGGAGTTATATAGTACACTTCCTAAGGATTTAGTATTTAGACCTAATGAAGTAGGTTATCTTAGATGGATTAAAAAGAATAACCAATCTGAGTTAGTTCAGGATGCTATTAATCTTGCAACTGTTATAGTTGATATAGATACTCCTATATGCTTAGCATTATTCCTTAGGATATATTCAGATATTAAGAATAATATATTTAATTCTTTACCTGAATCAATAGTAGGTATTGAAGGTGCTCCTAATAAGAGATTAATAACTCTTAAGTTAAATACAATACCTGAACCTGGACTCATTGAAACTCTCAAAGCTAAAGAATGGTCAGTTTGTCTTGATACTATATCTCAGTATTCATTAGATGAATTAGAAGATATTTTATCTAATTGGTATGATATTTCTGGATTAATTGAAACTGTAGATTTAGAAGGTAATAAAGATTGGGAAAATTTTAAGCTAACTAAGAGATCTAAATATGATATAGTACTATTAGTTAATAAATTCTCTTTATCAGATCTTGCAGTAGCTTATAAGGAGATTAGACCTTTTAATGAAAAGAGTACTGTAACTAAAACTGAACAAGGTTTAGAGTACTTAATTAATGATGTTCCTTTAGTTAAGGATATTCCTAATCCTACTTTTAAAATACCTAGTAATTCAGGATTACTTCAGTTAGCTGATTATTTAGCTACTGCATTTAGTAGATGTCAAGGTAGAATATTTATAAATATTATTCCTTTACAAGGTGAAGTAGTTAGTACAGCTAAAGTGGTTATTACTTTAGTTGATGAACCTTCATTAAGTTGTATTACTATATCTAATAAAGATAAATCTAAAATTTTATTTAAATGACAAAAGAAGAACTAATAAAAGAGGTTATATCTGAAGGATATAGTAAAGAAGATATACCTGTTCTTATAAATGCATATTTCAAAGGTAAACTTAAAAATGTATCTAAAAATCTTAGCATTCTTTTCAGACAGAATGAAGATTTACTAGATAAGATCCAAGAAGATGTTAACTTCTCATTTTTCAGTATACTAAGAAATGATACTGAAGGAGCTCCTAATGAAGTTAAAAGAGCTTTTAATGAAATAGTTAAGTACTTTAGTTCTTACGAGAGAAGTAAACCTAGAAAAGGTACTGGATTTTATGGTAATCCTATCTGTTTATGCTTCAAGGTACTTAATGGAGAGTATTTATTTAAGAAATACTATAATCCTAAGTATGAAGAATGTCATGTAAGTGAAATCTTTAATATTTTAATTAAAGAAGCTAGAGCTAAATATCCTGACTATACTTTCTTTATTCCTTGTTATGATGGAAATAGTGTTAATAGTATAATGGATTTTATGAAGGATCTTATTGAAGATAATTATAAAATTAGATGAGTCTAAATAAGAATAATATGATAAAAACTATATATTTTAGTTCTGAGGATTCTGGAGAGAAGGTAATATCTAATATAGAGTTCTTCAGTTTAATGCAGGATCTTAGATTAGCTAAGTTACCTCTTAGACAGAAACTCAGATCAATACTTCTTGAGTACTCTAAGTATGTCAAGATGAAGAAGAATACTCTTGATCAGGAAACTATTAAAGAGATAGATCAGTTACTTATACAGAAGTTTAATACTTTAATTAATCAATGCGAGGATCAGATTCGTACCGGTCAATTTTTAAGTAGATTACTTGGAATAACTGATCAGGAGTTTAAGAGAGTTGCTGACGATTTCTCAAGAGTATATAAACGTCTTCTTATAGCTAGAGATTCTCTAGGTTATATTCCTAGAAATAATCAGGCTAATTCAGATGATGCATATAAGAAGTTAATAGCAGTACTTAGAAAACAAGTTTTCGAACCTGTACTAAGTATGTTCTCATATGATCCTGCAGCCTTACCTGAGGGACTGCCCGCAGGAAGTGAAGATGCTAGAGTCCTGACTAATGGAAATCCTACTTTATCACAGTTATATGATAATATAGTAGGTATAATGCGTAAAGAAAATATTGAAGCTACTATCTCGATTGAGGATGATTATATTAAGATAGTACCTGTACCTGATAGAACTGTAGAAATATTGTAAATATGGCTGAAGTTAAATGTGATGTAGTGATCTTTAAAATAAATAAGAAGTCTTCAAGAGGATATTATTTTAAAGAGAAAGCAGTAGATGACTTCTTAGCTTCTGATGCATGTCGTAAACGTATTGAAGAACGCACAGCTATGGGTATTTCTACTCACTTTGAACGTCATCCAGATGGAGTTCATGATAAGAAAGTACCTGTAGTTGATCAAGCACTTATAAATAGATCTTTTACTCACTATATAAGCAAGTTTTATAAAAAGAATGGTTATTTCATGGCAGAATTAACTATCTTTGATCCAGAGTTATTTAGTGGTGAAGCTAAGGATAAAATAGCATTTATAAGTGGTTTAATACAATCAGGAGTTAAGTTACCTACTAGTGCAGGAATTAAAGCATTTTATAATCCTATCACTAAAGAAGGTGAGAAAATTTATGATATAATAGGTATTGACTGGACTATGGGTCCTGATTTTGAAGATAGTAAGGTACAATGAATGAAATAGAATTTTTTAGTAATTTAAGAGATCAATTAATTGATGCTCCTTTAGAAATTAAGCAGTCCTTTAATACAGTAGTTCAATACTTTGCTGATGATAAAAAGAAGGATAAAGATGATAAGAGTCCTTCATCAGATAAAGATGCAGTAAATGAATTCTATACTGCATTAGCTGCTGTTAAACCTAAACTTGACCGTAAGAAGAGTAAAGAGCTTCTTGAAATGCTTAATAAAGTAGAATCTCTCATAATTAAAAAGTATTGATATGACTACAATTAAAATAAAATCTGCAATACAGGAAGCTGATATATCAAAGAGATTACGTCAGTTTCAGGATGATCTACTTAAACTTAAATTAATTAAGAAAGGTCAAGATCCTGTTCAAGAATTAGAAGGTGATTCAGGTAATTATATAATTACCGTAGAGCTCGATAAAACTCCTAAGGAGTTATTACCTTTGTTAGAATCTTTAGGTGTACCTTATGAAGGTACTAAGTACTTTGATAATCAAGAAGGTACTCTTATCGTATTTAAGAATAAAGATAAATACAAGATTCTTGATGAACTTGAGGCTAAATCCTTTAAAATAAGTAATAGTTCAAAAGATTTTGAAGAAGTATTTAAAGGTTCTAAAGAAGAAGTAGAAAAGTACTGCAAAGAGAATAATATTAAATTTAATTACTTTGCTAATAAAACTGATGATCAATTAAATACTTCGTTTTATGATAACAATAAACCAGGATGGTATGTAATACGTAGAGGTGATGAGTTTAACGTTCTTAATAGTAAGAATGTAGACTTTGATGAGAAGCTACGAGGTAAGAGTTTTGGATCTAATAAATATGGTCCATATGATTATGATGAAGCTCTTGCAAAATGTGAGGAATTGAAATCCTCTAGTACTAAATCCAATGAGTCTAAAGTATTCTCTAATCCTACAGATGTTACTATTAAATATTGTACACCTGATGGAAATGTCGGTACTGTAGCAGTTCCTTCTACTGAAGCTCATCAAAAGATGAAAGAATTAGCTTCTATTGGATGTACAAAAGTACGTATAACTAATGACGAGCATTATACTAGAGATAATGGACCTAGATCAGAAGTTAAAGAAGAGCATGAATTCGAAGAGATGTTCAGTGCATTACGTACTAGGTTAGAGAATGCTCCTAATGATATTAAACAACATTTTAATAATTTAATAAATTACTTTAGTAATAAATAATATGGCTTTAAAAGATTTATTATTTAGTAATGTAGATGATGTTAAACCTTCAGATCTTTTAGTCCTTATTAAATCTAAGGATGATAAGTATCTTGCAGTAAAACTTGATACTGAATCTGATATGGATTTTACTGAAGTACTTACTAAATTAGAAAAAGTATTTCCTAAATCAAAAGGATTTACTGCAAAAAGTGTTAATCTAAATGTACTTAAGGAAGTAGCTCCTAAAGCAGAAATAGTCGATTTTAAAGATTTAGATGAGGATAAAGAGTACTTCTCAGAAGAACCTGTAGTTACTACAGAAGGTGATGAAGCTAATTCAGATGCAGAGAAACCCTCTGAACCTGAGACAGATAATGGTAAACTTGAAACAACATTACATTCAAATATGAACTTAGAAGATATTTTATTTAGTGCAGAAGAGTTAGGTGAGACTAATGATCTCAGAACTCTTCTATTTGATGAGTCTGAAACCAGAGATGATTCTGCAGAGAGTACTTCAGATGATCAGTCTGATGTAGTAGAACAATCTGATGAATTTAAGGATGAAGTTAAACCTGCTGATACTACTCCTTCATCGAAAGTAAAAATTGAAGTGGAAGTACCTCAGGATCCTGCTGCAGGTAATGAGAATAAAGCTCTTGAGAAAGTTAAGCAGATCGTTGAGACTTTCCATAGTGCAGTAGCAGAAGGTTCTGAAGTAGCTTGTGTAGATTGCAATAATGCAGAAGCTATCCTTGAGAAAGTAAAAGAAGTACTTAAGGAAGAAGGTGAAGCTACTCCTTTAGGTACTACAACTGAGGTAGTAGAAGATCCTAAACCTGAAGTACCTGCATCTCCTGAAGTAGCTCCTGAAGATCCTACTCAGCCTGAATCTCCTGAAGTAGCTCCTGAAGATCCTACTCAGCCTGAATCTCCTGAAGTTGTAGTGGATGAGGAAGAGTATAAATCACCTGTAGAATTAGTTAAAGAAGCTAATGAAAATAAGGATACTGACTCCTTAGAACTTCACTGCCGTCAAACTAATAAAAGAAAATTTTAATGAATACTACTGAATTTTTCTCAAATATTAAGGAACAATTAGCTGATGCACCTGTAGGAGTTAAGAAAGCTTTTAATGAAGTAGTAAATTACTTTGATGGAAAGTATCAAAAATCTTCATCTGTTAGAGTTAAGGATTTAAAGAAATTTTTAGATAAAATAGATGATGAGGATTTAGTATTTATAGATACTAGAGGTCAGTTTATATTTACTAGGACTGAAGGAAGCTATAAAGATTCAGGTAGTTTTGATATTCCTAATGAATCTGATCTCTATACTAGAGGTAAAAGTAAAAGATAAATTTAAATAATAAATAACAACCCATATTAATTAACATTTATAAAAATTTATGAACGAAATTAAGTTTTTCAGCTCTCGGGATTATAGTAGAGCTATGAATTTTGGTTCACCCACTAAGGCTATAGCTGCTCGTCGTAATGCCTGCTATGAAGCTGTAATGGGTAATGTAGCAAATGTACGTAATACTATCGCTAGTCTTGGTTTATTCTCTCAGACTTCGATTGATATGCAAGCAGGTACTCTTGGTGTATCTCTTCGTGAGGCATCACTTCGTGCTTATCTTGATTCATTTGCTGGCTATATTGCAATTGAACGTCCTCTTACTCAGATGAAGGAACTTATTGTTTATAATGATAAGGTAACTAAAGGTACTGGTCGTATTATCTCTCCATTCCTTGGTAAGAATAATCCTCGTCCTCTTGCTGAGAATAAGCAAACCTCTAAGATTCCTGTATCTGCAGATAATACTGTAGAACTTGGATGCGGTGTAGTTCCTGGTAGTTTCTCTGCTACTATAGTATCTGATAAGGGTGACACTTTCGCAGTAATGGATGATCGTAAAGGTAATCTTCTTGCACCTGGTGGTGTACTTACTAAAGGTACTATTAACTACCTTACTGGTAAGCTTGAGATGGAATTCACTTCGATTACTGCAGGTGAGGCTGTAATTAACTTCAATCGTGATAAGTATTTAGAAGATACTCCTGATCGTATGAAGGCTGTTCAGCATTACTTTGAGATTTCTGCTAAGGTTAATAAGTTTGAGTATGAGATGGATATCATTGCTGCTGCTATTAACCAGAAATCTCTTGGTTCTGACCTTGCTACTGATCTCCGTGATAGTATTCGTGAAGAGCATCAGATGACTCTTAATGATAGCCTTGTACGTGCACTTCGTCAGAACTATGCAGGTACTACTCTTACTATTGACCTTTCTGCATTTACTGTAGCTTCTGGTAGATTCAGCTCGATGATGAAGGTCCTCAATTCAGGTCTTGTAAATATCGATGCTGCTATTGCTAAGAATTGCTACAAGGTAGTTGCTGCTACTGCTTATGTAGTAGGTAAGGGTATCGGTGCACTTCTTGCATCTTGGGATGACTCTAATTTCTGGGTACCGAATAACAGTGGCTTCGTAAATGGTCTTATTGGCTTCTATAAGGGTCGTGCAGTCCTCCAGCATCTTGATTGTGGTGATTTCGAAGGTTATGCAATTCATAAGACTGCAGATGGTACTCTTGCTCCTGTAGCACTTGGTATTTATCTTCCTGCTACTGACCTCCCGATGGTAGGTAACTTCCTGAATACTAATGAGGTTGCAGGTGGTATCTACGCTGTAGAAGGTGTTGATACTATCACTAATGACCTTGTTCAGAGATTTGAGGTAGCTATGCCTGCTGACTGGTGCATTAATATCTGATCTCAATAGGTATCATTGAATATATAACTCGTAAGAGTTAGGTTAAAGAAGTGATCTGAATTGAAATAATAGGATTCAGTGTGAGGTTCAATTCCTCCACTTCTACTAATTAGAATAAAAAATATAATAAGATGAAAAAGTTATATATAAACGTAATTGCATATACGACTTCTAAAGAGTTAATGCTATCAGTTAATTTTGTAGATGAGAAGCATCCTAGTAGATTTAAAAATTACTATAAGAAGAAACGTAGTTTAGATAATCAAAAAGATGTTAAATCTTCTACTTTTAAAGTAACTGATATAGATGATATTAATAAGTTGATAAATAAGTACTTAGATGAAGGGTATAAATTTATAAATAACTCTTTTGAAGGTACTTTTGATATTAGTGAGGATTCGAAGTTTTTAGTATATAAGGATCAGGGTCATCTTAATATTACTCTAGATACTATTAATGGAATTAATGTATTATCGAAGACTTATAGGGAATATAATCCTCAAACATTCGAGTATAATGATTATAAAGAATTAGAGGATTATTGTAATAAAGTAATGAGTACTGCCAGTTATAGTTGGTTTAGTAATCTTAAAAGTCAACTATATTCTGCACCTACTGAAGTTAAGAGAGCTTTTAATGAAGTAGTTCAATACTTTGCTGAAATAGGTGAGAAGGATACAGGTATTTATGCTGTATGTACAGGTTCTGATCCTAATCTAAAGTCCTCATGGAAAGTAGTTGATTCTAATGAACTCCAGAGAATGACTAAAGAAGGTTATACTAAATCAACTAGACTTAATTGAATATGAATGTACAAGCTACTATAATATACTATAAATCAGGTAAGATATCTAAACAAATATTATCTGATACATCAGAATTAATTGATAATAGGATTCAGGAATTTATAAAGGAAGTTAAACCTGAGGAATATATGTCATTTATCAAGGATTCTACCATGGATGATATAGTTTATCAAAATCAATGTGATGAATATACTAAGCAGCTTCAGGATAAATATATAAATCATTTAGTAAAACATTTTAGTTATATAAAATCTCAGTTATCCGAAGCTCCAGAATATATTAAAGATGATTTTAATGATATAGTATTATTTGCATTTGCAGGAATACCTTTATTAGGAGCATTAAAAGAAACTGGAAATAGATACGCTGATTTATTTGGTAGACAGGAGATTAAATGGTTAAAAGATAATATTAAGTGGAAGAAATCTAGCTTTACAGTAGTTTTTCTTATTGAAAATAAAGAAGGTATTCAGGAAGTTAAAACTAAAGAAGTACAAGCTAGAACCTCTAAATCTGCTGAATCAAGAGTAAAGAAGGATTTAAAAGATACTAAGATTATAAAGTTAAGAGCTTTTAAATCAAAGAATCAGAGTAAGATAGATTCCTATCAAGAGGATTTAGAGAAAGAAGCTTATACTCATAATAAGTCTAAAGAGGATAAGAAAGATGGCAAGGATAGTAATAAGTGATGATCAATCTTGTCCAATTAACAATAATATAGTAGATAGCTACAAGATATCTGAATTAGTTAATTGGGGATTACGTCAATTAGCTACTATTGGAATAACTGGAGTATATGATCTATTAACTATAGATGATAAATCTGAAGAACCTGTAGAAGGTTGGGATGTAATGGTAGATATCCTAGAGGATACGTTCATTAGATTTGAATATTGGGAGCCATTTGTATTGAAAATGATGGTAACTCTCAATAATAGAGATAATGAAGGTCTTTTATTTACAGATAACTTCAATTTATTTATAACTAATCAGATAACTAGGACAGGATTAATGATGGTTCCTAGGAAAATTATATCAGTTATAAATACATTCCAGGGAACCCTTAGGGGATTAAGGTATGAACCTCCTTATTTATATGGAACTACTTATAATGGAGATATAGTTATTAATGCTATCTGTACTAGACCGTACTTAATTGAACGTAAAGAGAATGGATTTACTGATAAGAGTCAGATTTGGTATGTAGGTAAACTTCATCTTCCTCAGTTACGTAGATTAAAAGATCTTTTTCTAGTAAATTTAGGTAACTACCTTATTAGATTAAATGAAAATACTCAGTACCCTAATATGCCTATTGAACAGTTTAACGGATTAGTTAATTTTATTTCAAATCTTGAATCTAAGAATCTTCAGGACTTTGAAATATCTCACGGATACGCACCTATATATGGAAAGTAGTACTGCAATTATTTTATATCAGATTCAGGAATCTGAATATAGGAAAAGAGCTATTAAAGTTAGGGATAATTACTACAAAAATATTAGAGGTAAAGAATTTATAGTATTACGTGATACTCAAGATTTATGTAATTTAACTTTAGAAGTACGTAAAGAGTTATATAATACAGAGAAATATCCTGAGAATAGATATAGATTCCTTGGAACTAAAACTTATTAATTTAATATAACTCCAAGATTAGATTTAGTCTACTGAATGTTCATGACATCCTTGGAGTACTAATACCTTATAATTTTTAATTTATGATAACGAGTGATCAATTAACTGATAAATTTATACGAGCTAAGTTAAGATTACTTAGACGTACTATACGAATTAGAGGAGTTGATTGCTTGTTGATTAGATCAAGTAATGAAGCTTTCTCTAAAGTTCATGGACGATCTAATATTGATCTTGATGGTGATAATGAAAGAGATACTGAGACTAAGAAAATTAGATTAGTACTCTCTTTCAATAATATGGATCCATTAGGAGATAAATCTTCTCAATCACAAACTGTATGGTTACCTGATCGTAAAATGGAAGTAGGAGATATAATTAAATATCAAAATGAGCGTTATACTTTCCATTTCAAAGTAGAAGAATTAAGGTATTACGGTGAAAGAGATATAATATATGAATATGAGTTATCACCTTTCAGAACTACTTTAAATAATGATAGATGACTTATTAAGAGAGAGATTAAATTCTCTTAAATCAAATCCTATTCCTGTAGATCCAAGAGGTGATAAACAAGAGGTACCTGAAGTCCTATTACCTCCTAGTAGAGGATCTGAAGATGTAGGAATTGATATTAAAGATAAAAAGTATCCTGATGTTATAATACAACCTTCATGTGAACCTCTTAAATCTGAGAGAAATCCTTATGTTAATTTAGGATTAGGAGGATGGGCAGGTAAAATATATGGAGAGACTAATACATTTCTAGGTTATTTACCTGGATTATCCTATGCATTAGGTCTTATTAATAGAGGATTTTTTCAATGGACTTCTAATGCATTAGGTAAAATATATAATTTAGGAATTGATAAAATACTGAATAATGTAGAGGATCTTTATGCGGATTATAGGAAGATATTAAATTTTAAAGGTCAAAATTGGAAAGATATAGTAAATGGATCCCTTCAATTAGTTAGTAAATATTTGATGGGTTATGGAAATGTACATCAAGATTATAATGTTTATTCATATAGTATATATTCATTTACTAGTTTAAGTTCAATAGCTAAAAGATTTTTAAATAATATAAATCCTCTAAAATCTCATCATTCAGGAAAAGCTTCAGTATCTTCATTTTCTAAGGTAAATAAGAGAACTTTTCTTAATATATATGGATTTAGTTTTGTTAATCCTTTAAATCCATTTAATATAAGAAGAAATTTTACTTTTAGAGCTATGACTAGTCAGTCTGCTAGTCAGGCTAATGAGCCTTGGGAACCTAATTACAGTACTAATAGGTATGATAACAGTGCGAATACTGAAGCCTTCATATCAGGTAGTACATCAGGTAACTTAAATGTTATAGATTACCAAAATGCTGCAGCAGAAAGAAAGAAGCTAATTTATGATGAGAAAAATTCTTTATCAAAATTAAAAGATCCTTTTAAGCCAAATAAAGATCTTAAGGATGAAGGTAATGATGAAGGTAATGAAAAACGTGATAAGATAACTAAATTAGTAAAGAAAAATCCTCAAATTCAGAATAATCAAACTTGGTCTAAATATATTGAGCAGTATCAATGGCCTTTAGATCAAAGTTATTCAATATTTAATAAGAAGAATACAGGATTATATTATTTTACTACATTTTTTAAACTGAATAACTTCTTCTGTTTAGGTGATAAAGCAGGACTATCAAATGATGCTTATTGGGCAGTTAGGATAGGTCACTATAATAAGTGGAAGTCTGGTTTACCTAAATTACCTTATCCTTATAATACAGGATATTGGCCTATTACTTCAGTATCTTTTCCTATAGGTGACTTAAAATCTCGTCAGATAAGTACTCCATGGTTTGAAATAGCAGTTCCTGAGTTAACATCTAAACCTACTGTATTAAAATTAACTGTAGTAGATAATTCAGTTCATACATTTAAGAATTGGTTAATTGATTATATATCTAAAGTTTATGATCATAAAACAGGTATTGTAGTTCCTTATGAGAATTGTATGTTTGAAATCGAGTTATGGAAATATACTAATCAGTTAGAACCTATACAACATTTTAAATTTTTAATTGTATTAGCTAATTATACTTTATCCTTTGAAGGTAATGATGATAGAGGAACTGCAAATGAATATGATATAGAATTTAGTATAGTGGCTGAGGATACTACCATTGATAGAACTATATCTCTAAATAACTTAAAGTACTTTAATAAGGATTTTGTTAGACCTTATAGAGATAATAAGAGTCAACCTTACTTTAAAACTGAGAAATAATGGCTACTTACTATTTTAAAGGAAATACTTTTAATACTAATTTAAAATACTATAGAGTAGTTAGATCTAATGTTTTTAAATTATCTGAAAAGGATGATATATTACAGATAGGAGTACCTTCTATTGTATCTGTATGTGAACCTACTAGAAAAATTAAAGAAGTTCATTTTAATTATAATGGAGCTGTATATCGTAGGAAGTCATTAGAAGATATATCAATAAGAATTTTCTTTGTAGAAGAAGTAGAAGAATTATATAAAGTAGAAACTGATAATTTACTTCTTATAATTTCTCCAGGTGATTATAGTTTAGATAAACTAACTAGGGATTTAGATAGTAAATTATTAGAGTTAGAATCAGGTAAAATATCTAATAGAAAGGAAGTTGATATTCTTTTAAATAAAGATATAATTATTACTGGAGAATCAAAGTTAATATCTTATAAGGATACTATAGCTAGATACACTTCAGATATGACTTCTATACTTGATTCATTTATGGATTTTTGGATAGATTATGCAAAAGATAATTATCTGACTTTTTATAATGAATTAGTAGCTACAGATTATACTACTAAGGAGTTATTATTATTTAGTTATACAGATTACTTAACTAAATTTACAAGATTCTTACCTCATACAAGAAATGAAGTTCAGGAGTATGAATTACCTATAAGATTCAGAATTAAAACTGCATCTATAGGTAAATTTATACGAATGTTAGGAGATATTAGATCATTAAAATTCATGACTAATATAGTCAGAGTTGAATGTAAGGATAAAATAGGAGTTCCTTGGATAATACCTATAAGATGGGATCCTGATATTCAAACTAATTCTCCTGATGAAGTATCTTCAGATAATGATGTATCATTTGAAATAGCTTTAATAGCATATTTAACTATTTATAATATTAGGGATGAAGTTTATCACCCTATTTTCAATATAATAAGTGAATTAGGAGATGTCAAACTTAATATTAAATAGTATAACTAAATTAACTCAAGATACTGTATCTGATTTTATAGTAGCTGATGTTATAAATGATGCAGGTTTTAAAGAACCTCAATTAATAACTTCAGTAGATCAATTGGACTTTATCTATAGACGTACTAAAAGATATAAAGATTATAAGTATCTTTTAGAACATAATATACAGGTCTTATTAGTATGTGCAGCTGAGGAAGAGTATTTTGAGCAGTATCCTACTCTTAGTATAACAGATCATCCTGAAATACAATTTTGTTATCCTAAGTACTCATACATTGGAGATTACTATGATAAGTTAAATATATCTGATTTGGATAGCTATTTAGGTTGGTCTCCTATAAGTACTAAAGTATATAGATATGAGATTAAATTAGATTCAAGTAAAGTTTTATCAGGAGATTACTTGAGTATTCCTTATATAGATAGATATGAGTACTTATCTAATAAGGAAAAGTACATACTCTTGAAAATAGATAGGGATGACTATCCTTACTCTATAGATGACTTTTCTAAGAGATGGAAAATCATAACGAATGAAGGTTATTTGACTATAGAATCTCTCAAGAGTCAATTAGATGAATATTTAAAATCAGATATTTCTGTAGAATTAACTACAGAGATTATTGATGGAAAGTTATATGTATCCAATAAAAATCTTACATCTAATCTAACTCTAAGAGTAAATAATAAAGGATCATCTGTAATACCTGATTATAGATTTACTCAAGATATATATTATCTTAAAAGCAGAGATTATGAAATAATCCAATTAGAGAGTTCTCTATTAGATTATGCAGGTAGGTTAATAGGTATAGAGTTTAGTTATACAGGAAATAATGCTACCTTATCGATAAATTACTATAATGATAATATATTAACTATAAATGGTTTACTAGAATCAGAGGATGACCCTGAAAAATTACTGACTTCTAGATTACATACTGAATTAGTAAAAATAATAAGAACTAGAAAGTCAAAATTAAATACTCCTAAAGAAGTTAAAACTAATCTAAATAACTTCTATAACTTTAATCTTTCAAGCAACCCTTCGGATTATATTAGAGCTCTAACTCAATTTGAGGAGTATGGTGATAGATTTGTAGTTCTACTAGCTAGTTGTAAGGATTTTAGCTGCAGTAATTTAGAATTTGATATATATACAAAAGCTGCTCAGATATGTACTTATCATAATTTAGATTCAGAAAAATCTAAATTAGGTACTAATAATCTTTTAGCCTTATTTGATACTGAAAATGAAACTGTAGAGTCATTGAGTATTCTTACTGAAAGATTATCTGATTATACTGAAGGTATATTAATGCAAAATGTATTTTCAGGTAAAGTAGATGATATCGACTCAGTAATTTATTATATAACTTATTGGTATCAGAATAAACAATTAAAAGATATAATAGCTAAAAAGGTAATTGAATCTAATTTAAATATAGGATGTTATCTATATAGAACTTCTTATGATATTGAATTTACTCAAGATATAGAGTTCTTAACTAATATATTATTAAGTTACATTAATTTTAAATTAGCTGATTCTGTATCAAT
>Ga0256869_1000167_pt1 | contig 22455 bp, 25 predicted proteins | sample RumenRJG_05RNA_FD_186096 | JGI IMG/M metagenome (GOLD analysis project Ga0256869, IMG submission 186096) | Metatranscriptome of bovine rumen microbial communities from Lethbridge, Alberta, Canada - Rumen RJG_05 (Metagenome Metatranscriptome) | ecosystem: Host-associated > Mammals > Digestive... | reverse complement strand
TCCTAACTACATCCAATCTTTGAAAGTGGTAAAGATTAATGGTCAGGTTAATCAATACACATTGACCATGATATATCAAATTACACCAGACGCAGATCCTAACTTCTTTGAGAAGGTATTTAGCTCTGTCCGAGATAGTCGAAAGATTGTGTTTTCTTATGGAGATGTATCCATGCCAAACTTTGTCTATAAAGATGAGGAGGCAATCATCACAACAGTGCGTTCGCGTTTTGAAGCAGCTGCAGCAAAGATTACTTATACTGTAGAGGCAATCAGTTCAGCTACACTACTGGCAGCCCGGAAGGCCAACTTCCCAGCTCGTACAGCTCAACCTAGTAGTGTTATCTATGAGATTCTCAAAAACAACGCACGCTATGGATTGCAAGATATTTTTTATGGTATGCGTAATGTTAAGCAGGTGGAACAGCAGGGCTTAATTGCTCGAGATGATAAGATTGTCTCAATTTCGATGAAGACCAACATTTCGGTATTAGACTACATTACTTATCTGGTTTCTTGCATGACTCCAGTTTCAGATGCTAAATCCAGTTTGATTAAAACAGGTATGTATGTCTTGAATGTCGTCGATGATGTTAGTACAACCTTTGGTGGTCCTTACTTTACAGTTAAGAAATTAAGTCGAGCTTCATCCTTCAGCGATCGAGGTTTAGGCACTTATCAGATCGATCTGGGTTACCCTTCACAAAATGTCGTAACAGCCTTTAATGTCGAAAACGACGAAAACTACTCCATCCTTTATAAATATACTAATCAGCTAACAGATGAGCAGTATTCGTATCGCATTAATGATGAAGGTAAATTGGAGCCTGTGTATGCACCTCTTTTATCTTCTAGCAATTCCTTATATAAGACTACAGAGGCAGATCGTTCTTGATGGACGGCTGTGACAGAATATCCAATTAAGGCTTCAATTGAATTAAAAGGATTATTGCGACCTGCATTATTGATGGCTTATGTTAAATTGAATGTTTATTACTTTGGTAAGAAGCATATCAACTCGGGAACCTATGTCATTACTCAGCAGGTAGATGATATTAGTATGACAGGCGGTTTCAAGACTACTTTATCCCTAGTTCGTATAGCTGGTGATGATGATTTAGGAGCAGCTGATGCCTATTCTGCAGGGCCTAATACCATGACAAAAGCTGCTACACAAGGTGCAATGCAGCAACCATCTCAAGCTCAGGCTTCGAAGAAAAAAGTTCAATGGACACCACCTCATACTGGTATTGAGTAATGTATACATATTATGTATTAATAATAATATTCAAAACAATATGTATTAATATATAACGGGGACACTATGATTACAAAAGGTTATATTATTAAAAAAGTCAGTGAGGAGTCTAACAAGTTTGTTGTTAGACTCCCTATTTATGAAACAGTAGATAATCCTACTGAGGAAGCCTTGTATGAGGCTACTGTTTCGTATGTGCCAGGTAACCTGAATGTTTATAGGCCTGGAGATTGTGTTTTTGTTAGCTTTGAAGATAATGACCCTTCCAAGCTTGTCATTCTTGGTAAGTTATATTTAGGAGATGACGAAGAGGCAGTGGCAGCTCAAAATGCTCAGACGCTAGACGTTAGTGGCACTACCCAGCTTTCTTCAGATACCTATGTGGGAGGCGTGCGTATTGATAAAGCTTTTGCTTCCAAGGTGGATATCCAAAATATTCAGCAGCAAGTAGATAAGCAAATTACCTACAGAATCAAGCTTGATTCAGAGGGAAATCCCATAACTTAAGCTAAATTTAATAGTAGGAAAAGTATGTTGAAATCCATTTCATTTCCCCAAATGTTTGGGAAGGTCAATACAAAAGTAGTAGCGGATCACGAGGCCACACTGCAGAACTTGAAGTATCTTTTATCAAGCGAGCAGGGTGAGCTCCTAGGTGATCCTTATTTTGGTGTTAAGCTTAAGAGATATCTATTCGATCAAAACAATTATGTTCTAAAGGATATTTTGATTGATGAGATCTATACACAGGTAGCCACTTTTATGCCTCAGTTGAGGATTTCAAGAAAAGATATAGAGATTGAGCAAGATGGTACAACATTGAATTGTTCAATCAAAGCAATTAATTTATTAGACTACACAACAGATATGTATAACATTGTACTGTTGACTGGAGAGGAGCGAATTTAATGATTACTCAAAAAGAGTTAGATATCTCGAATGAAAGTTATATTCGTAAAGATTTTGCGACTATATATCCTGAGCTTGTTGAGCTTTGTCAAAAGATCACAGAGCGTTGGAATCCAACAACTTCAAACGAATCTGATCCAGGTATTGTGTTAATGAAGTTGGCAGCATTCGCAGCCGATAAGAATAATTATAATATTGATAAAAATATTCTTGAGTCTTTTATGCCTTCTGCTACTCAGGAAAGCTCCATGCGCATGTTGTGTGAAATGAACGGATATAACATGAAGTATTATCGTTCCGCCACAACTCCAATTTCGTTTATGTATAATGGAGATCTTTCAACAGAAGAGGGTAACTCACTAAGCTTCTCGCTGAAAAGATATACAACAGCCGTTAAAACTGAAGACGATAGTTTAACTTATACTCTGATTGCTGACTGTCCTATTGCTTATGCAGGGGTTACATCTACTGCATTAGCAATTGAAGGTTCAATTAATTTGTTAACAGTTGGCGATGAATCGGTCATTCGTTTAGTTAATATGGATGAGAACAATCGTGTATATCTGCCTGAGCGAATGGTTGCTGAAAATGGTATCTTCATTCATGATGTAGATAGTAACAATGCTTGGTCTCAGGTTAATAACTTGAACACCCAGATCCTAGGATCGAAGGTATTTAAGTTTGGATACGATTCTCAGCGGGAGTTGCCATATATTGAGTTCCCAGCTGATATCGCTTCTTTAATTGGTAATGGGTTATATATTTACTACACGATTACCTCTGGCGTTCAGGGTAATACAGCTGCTGGAACAATCACTGCTTTGTCAGCTCCAGATCAGGTAGAAGCAGATCAGTTAGATGCAGATTTTAATCCAATCGTTATTTCGGATCTATCTGATAATTTAAAAATTAATAATGCAGCTGCAGCATCAACTGGAAGTGATCCAGAATCAATTGATGAAGCATACTCTAATTTCAAAAGAACTATTGGTACCTTCGATACTCTAGTCACCTGTCGAGACTATGCAAACTTTATCTACAATATTGTAGATGATTCTACTTTGAATTATTTAGTCTCAAATGTTCAGGCGGCTGACCGGAGAAAGGATTATAACTATTCAAATAATATTATTACCTTTACTCCAGATGAAGGCTCCTTCTTAAGCTCTTTCGTTTCTGAGGCAAATATTACGCCTTATGAGCTGTGTTTGTATCCTTTAAAGCCAATCACAGCAAGTTACACTCAGGCGACGTATGACACGTCTTTTCAGCCTTTAAACTTAAGTGAGGTTATTGAGAACAAAGATTTAGAGAATGCCAAATGCATGTCTCATGATTATAAAGAATTAAGTGCTTCGGACATTTATTGTTTTAAGAACAAATATAATTTGGATATCCGAATTTCTACTTATGAAAAATTAAACAATTACCAGCAGAGTATTTTGTTAGGTAATGTCAAGACAGCACTATATCGAAACTTTAATGCTCGTGCTATTGAGTATGGTGAACCAATACCACGCGATACTTTAAAGAGCGTTATTCGAAGTGCAGATAGTCGTATTAGTGATGTTGATTTTGAAAACTGGGGTTTGACTACCTACTTTATGACCAAGGATGGTAATGAGGTAGAGATCACTGATCAATCTTCAGCTAGTGTATTACAAGATTTGATAGCCAAGAATATTTTGGCAGGTACCATTTCTTTATTCGAATATACTGACAGTTATGATTTGGAGTTTGGTCAAGGATATGCTAACTACACCCCACACGTGCCTCAATATAAGATTGGGGACGGTGCATGGCAAGACTATCCTTACTCAGGTTATCCACATATTAATTATGTAGATACAGAAGTGAGAATTCCTTATGGCAGAATCCTGTCTCCCGAGACTGAGGATTGGGAATGCTTAGCACCAAGTGCCGATCCAGAAAACTCTGGTTACAGATTGCAAGCTAATGAGACCTTGCAATTTATTGAACCTAATCTTCAATCTGCACTACAGTATGGTACCTATGTCAATTATCGTGTAGAAGGGTTGACTGATCCTATTGCTGCTAATACTTCACACCGTTTAACTGGTAGTGAGCGTTTAAGTGTAGTGTATACGGATGCTGATACTGGTTTGGAAAAATCGGTTGTGTATACGGCCTCCAGCATTATTGAAAATGGGGTTGAAACTCAGGTCAATGCAATTAATATATTCAAGGCTAACTTTGATTTAGTGAATACGAGTGATAGTGTATCCTCGGCTTCTATTATTAAGGGTGGAGTTAAGTATTTGATCTTAGGCTCCAATCAAACAATCGATAAGCAGGTTTATGTAAGAACAGTTTTGGATGATGCTATCTTGCGTTGCTATTGGTTAGTCAATAACCCAACAAACACTCTCTTTACTGCGACTGGAGATTTGGAATATATCTTAGGTGAAGGTGAATACTTTATCTATTCGAATTCCAACTTAACTGAGTTAACAGTTTTAGGTTCAGGTACAAGATTAACTTTGGCTGAAGCTCCAACAGCTGACTGGACGATTGCTGATGAAAGTTTAATTACAATTGAAAATATCAGTGATAAAGGTCTAGGAGCTTTCAGTGAGGTAAACTGGCAGAGTAAATATCTGTCCAATAACTCCTTAACCATTGAAGAGATGACGTTGACGTCTTTCGCTGAAGGGGACAGAGTTACAATTTCTGACTGGGATAGTTCTTCTGAATATGTAGGTAATGATTGGATTGCTTTACCTAATACTGCAGTTGTTACAGCAGTTAGAGCTGATGGCTCAAAAGTGACTTTAGATGTCTTACCAAGTATGGAAGCGTCTACGGCGAGATTGGTAAGATCCTATTTAAATCTTAACTGTGGTCCAAATAGACCTCAGTTGTTACGGTTTAATCATTTTGTACAATTAAAGTATATTCCAGCTGATCAAACTGAAGAGCCAATCTACTATCAGTTAAATGATAGGCAGGCTGATTGGAAGGATAAAGATGCTTACCACACTGCCTATTTCAAATCAGGATATCTGTTACAAGAATTGGGTGGTACAGATTTAGCCATTGCTTCAGTTAGTAACTTGTTATATTCATTGGAATTAACAGAGGGCGTGCACTTCATTTTGTATCAGAGTGGTACCGTATCCTTAGCAGGACAAGCTCTTGAGCGTAATGGTAATGGATTATTTGCCTTCCCTCTGAATCAGTTTAATGGTACTGATGTTCCATTGAGCATTTTGCCTTTGGAAGAGGAAGATGAGTACATCTTGATGTACTATGATAAGTTTACTACAAATATTACTCTGACCATTCGAGCTGATGCAAGAGGTATTGCTCTCTTCAATCATCAAGATACTGGTGGTTCCAGTGTTACATTAATGCCAGGTATTAACATTGTGAAGTTACCACGTGCAGCTGGTATTAAGGAATTACGTCTTAGCCATACGGGCACTTTAAGCGATACTGAAAGTGATACTCTGTATGTGGGTGCAATCAGTTTGGCAAGTGGATACAATGCTTCATTTGGCAATATGGATATGACTGGGGTGCTGGCACGTTTAGTTAGTGCTGCAACAGTTGATGGTGTAGATAAGTTTAACTATCTGTATCAGCCAAGTAATGAGGAAACGATGGACACTTCCAATTTGCTAGCTCCTGAAGCTTTATGGGATAAGAATAACATTGCTAATATGTTTACCTTAGCTCAGATTGATTTTGATAACTCAAGTATCAGCTTAACGAATGCTTCGAAATTGTAGGAGGAAGTTGCATGCCATTATTACAAGCGTGGAAAGCTTCGCCTCGAAAGTATAGTGAGGATTCACGAGACTTTCAGTTAATTGAACATCTTTATGATCTAGCACTGAATAATAGTAAAACAGCTATTGATGCATTTGATCCAGTAACACGGACATCTATCGATAGCAAGTTATTGAATCTGGCTTGCAAAACTGTTGGCTTTGATAATAAGGGTGACTATGATGCTTCGGTGTTGGATAAGGTTGTTCATACTTTTAAATATTTTGTACGAAATAAGGGGAAGAAATCAACTATTGAAGATGCTGTAAAACTTCTCCTTAATTCGCAACAAATCACAAAAGAGTATCTACTGTTAGTTGCTAATCATAATGTGGAATTGTACTTACCAACAACAACTCGTAATGTGCGCTTATTGCAGGAGTTGTTTGACTATATTTTGCCAGTAGGTTATACTTATACTATTAAGCTGCAAGATATTAGTACTGCAGACTACGATGATTACTTGACAGTAATTGATAAGTCCACTTATAGATGGGCTCCAGATTTAGAATTAGGCTCTCTCAATTATATTGAACCATTGAAAGAGGCTGAACAGTCTGGTTCAGATAGAGATATGGAGGCAGCACCTTCAGTGAATATTGAAACGGTGGTGCCAAGTCGTGATGTGGAGGATAACTAATATGGAAAGAAAAACTTCCTTAGTTACCTCTCCCACTCAATCTGCCCTCGCCTATCGTGGCGAGGTGACAGTGGAGCTGGTGAAGGGTGATAAGGTGTATCAGGTCATTCGTCAGCACAATGAGGGTACAGCCGAATTATTTAGATATTTGGCAAATGCCTTGGCAGGCAATGTAAATACAACTAACATGCCAAGGTATTTGCATACCTTCAATGCTGAGAATCCAGAAACGGATCAGGGTGATAACCTATATGGAACAAATCGTTCAACGTGTGCCTTAAACGTACCATTTAGTAATGTAGAAGTTCGTTACGATAGTACGCTTGATGGTTATAGCACAGAGTATACCTTCATGATTCCTTTCTCACAGATCTGGGGTACAACAAACGTATTAGCCTTATATAACACAATTGCTTATGGTAATGCTATTACACCTTTAGCTTTTATTAGATTAAATGAGGATCAGTGGATTAGAGCCTCTTCGTCTAACACAGCCAACGTTGTTGTTCGCTGGGTTATGACAGTATATAATGCCCAAGTAGCAGAGTAAGGAGAATATAAAATATGAGTTATCTAACTAGTCCAAATGTAAGAGTGTATCCTGCTGCGCTGCGTGGGGGTACAGATAGTTCCGTTCGTGATACGATTTATGATCCAGAATCACGAATTGGTACAGAGTTCAATTTAACGAACCCTGTGAATCGTTTAACGATTAATGGATCCTTTGTTATTAATAATGCTCACCAGAGTGGTTGATTGGAGTTTAGTGTTCACGGTTATTACTTTAAGGCTCAGGTGCTAGAGTGGGATTCTACTGCACAGAAGTGAGTTCCTAATGCACGTTTGAACTTGAGTAGTGCTACAAAGCTGTATGGTTCGATTAGATTGACTCAGCTGACTCAATCAAGTGCTAGTACAACTTATCAGTTAATTTCATTGAGTCCTTGATCAGGTACTCAACAAATCCTAGACGATAGTGACTCTGGTGAATTCCGTGGTGTATATATTTCTGATACTATTGAAGGTTCAGAATTCCAGCGTGAAGGTGTCTATAGCTTATTGCTGCTTCAGAAGTCTGGAGACGAATGGATTGTTCCAGCAACAAGCTGCTTACGTTTTGACTCTTCTATGGTTGCTGTAGGTCAAACTCCACTGAGCGACATCTTGGGTGAAACTGAGGGTGAGATTACCTTAACAACTGACCATGCGGCTATCGGAGATGCAATCTTCGATGAGGCAACAATTAACACTCTACACAATACAGTCTTGATTGGTAGTAAGGGACAGATTAGTAATGGCGTTGCAGAGAAAGCAATTGCCATTAGTGATTCTAATGGCACTCTGCGCAGTACAAATTCAACTCACGCTATTTATTTAAATGGTCAAGGTGTGCCTACAGAAATCACAGGTAATATTTCTAATGGTACTACTGGCAATGCTGCAACGGCTACATTAGCAGCAAAGTCGACAGCCTTAGAAACAGCTCGTACCATTCAAACCAACCTGGCTTCAACTTCTGCAGTCGAATTTAATGGTACTGCAAATATTACTCCAGGCGTTACCGGTACTCTGCAGCCAACTAATGGTGGTACAGGTAAAACTGCTCTAAGAGAGGTTACCGTTGGTTGGGCTTCTGGTCTGGGTTCTAGTAGTACAAATATTGGTGGCACTACAATTGAGACTAATTACAATAGAACAACCACTTTGAAATTAGCCAGTGGCCAGCCACAGATTGGTTTAACGATCTACTCCAGTAAGAGTGCTCCAGATCCAAACTATAGCAGTCTAGGTCAAACTGGTGATATTTGATTCCAGTACAACTAGGAGGTAGAGTATGGCAAATGTAAATCCTGGAGATGGCAATAAAACTCATTGGGGCGGAGAAACATCTTTAACCTATAATGGAGTAACTTTTTACATTTCCGTTGGTGCCTATACCTATTACACAACTTCTTCTGCTAATTATTCTTATGGGCCAAGAATGCGCGTAAGACGTACTGGTAGTGCTTCTACTTCCTTCACGCTTTACTATTCTGGATCACTGCAAGGACAGAGTTTTACTGGAAGCATTTATTGTCCTGCTGGAGGAGGTTCGGGTGACAGCATTATTAAACAGACAGACACCAGAACAGTTTCTGGAGCAAATGCACAAACAGCAACTATTTCTGGAACGTTCAGCTGGCGAGTTACCACAAGTGGAAGCTATGTCTCGAGAAATCCTTCAAGTCTTACTTTAAACTTTAGTAAGACAAAGACAACGTGAACGTTCAAGTCTAATGGAGGCAGTTCAGCCGACCAAACTCGAACAGGGTATTACAATCAAGAGGGGACTGCTCCTTCTTCTGCAGGTACGAAAAGCAGTCCAGAAAATGGTCAAGCAACAGTTTACTTTGATTTCAACGATGATGGCCGAACTCCTATGCAGTCAACCATTATTACTGTCACAGGAACTCGTTATTATAATTTATCAAGTTGGGGCAGCGTTAGCCCTGGTGGTAAGTTTACGTTTGATACCCTAGATCGAACCTTAAATGCTCAGTGGGCAAAAGGCGAGTTAGTTGGTGGTGGTCAGCAGGTTACATTACCTTTCGTAGCTGACCGTATTGGTTATGTTTTCAATGGTTGGTACTATGGGGGAACATATCAAGGCACGAGTGGTGGTACCTCAGCAACAGCTTTTAAGAGTGACGCAACTATTACAGCTGATTGGACAGCTAAAGATTACTCTTATGCAGTTTATTATAAAGGACCAAGTGGCGAAGATCTTTTTCCTATGGAAACAGGTACTGCAAAGTTTGGTCGTACTATAACAATTACTGCCAAGACGAAAAATGGATATACTGCCGATAGCAAGTCCAAGTCTTTGGTGATGGCTGATCAGAATAATGTTATTACTTTTAATTACAGTTTGGTGAATAATAAGATTGCTTATAACGTCGGCACTTATGGGACTCTGACCAACCCTCTTACATCTTACAATATTCAATCAGGAGAGGTGGATTCTTCTACGTTGAAGAAGTACATCGTTTTACCAGTTCCAACAATCAAGCCTGGTTATGAGCAGTGATCGTTCGTAGGTTGGACCGGTGGAGGAATTACAACTCCAACAACAGAAGTTGTAATTTGAACTGAAAGTCAAACTTATGATGGTGGAACCACTACATATACTGCTAATTACGAACGTGTTAGTAAGAGGTGAAAGGGTGCTGCAGGCATATGACGCCCAATCATGAATGTATATGTTAAGGGCACAGATGGCAAGTGGCATCTTGTACCAAAAGGTAATAGTTTTGTGAAATTAGCTTCTGGATGAACCCGCGAAGCTACAGAAGATTAAAATGTTAAGAGCTAGTTAGTTCTTAGCATTTTTATTCTCTAGAAATTGTATATAATAATATGGAAAATAATATTATAAAGTGTCCAAAATGTGGGCGGGAATACCTGCCTTGTGAAATATATTTGCCTGATGCTTTTTTAGGACGTGCGCGAGTGATTTCTCGAAACGAAGAAGGTCAGATTGATTATATAGATGGATCTAATATGGATTTAGTTGAAACCTATCAATGTGATTGTGGTCATCGGTTTAAAGTTGAAGCAAAGGTAAATTTTCACGTAGAGAGCTTAGCGGATCCTGAGCAGGGTTATATTTCACAACTATAAAATATGATTCTAATTAATGAGCGACCTTGTCAGAGTTTGCCTGGAGAGTCCTCTCTGTTTGTTGCTGGAGAATATAATCAGGATGTAATTGATTTAATGCATAGCTTAGATTTGGCTGTGTGGCAGAAGGCAACCAAGGAGTGGGAAGTTCCCGTTACCAGCTTAAGTAAGTTGATACAAGACTTACCTTATATTGACGAGGTTAAGTTACATATTCAAAATGAAGATAGAGAGGTCGTAAAGAGCTCTCTATCGCTGTCTTACAAGACTCAGCCTTATCCCTATCAGTTAGAGGGCATCCAATATGGGCTAGAACATGATCGTTGGCTTTTGTTGGATGATATGGGACTGGGTAAAACTTTAATGACTCTGTATCTAGCAGAAGAGCTTAAGGCTCAACGTGGGATTCAACATTGCTTGATCATCTGTGGCATAAATGCATTAAAGAGTAACTGGAAAAAAGAAGTTGCTAAGCATACAGACGATACTTGTATCGTTCTAGGAGAGCGAGTCAATTCAAAGGGTAGAGTATCCTATGCCACAATTGATGAACGCGCCAAACAGTTGAAGGATCCAATTGAGGAATTCTTTGTTATTGCTAATGTAGAAACTTTTAGAAGTCCTAAAGTCATTGAGGCCTATCGAAAGAGTAAAAATAAATTTGATCTCATTATTGTAGATGAGTGTCATAAAATAAAGTCCAAGACTTCTCAGCAGGGAGCCAATATTTTAAAATTAGATGCACCTTATAAGGTTGCAGCAACCGGTACCTTGATCATGAATAACCCATTGGACGCTTATGTACCTTTAACTTGGATTGGAGCTAACTGCAGTAATCTTACGAATTTCAAAAAGTACTACTGTACGATGGGTGGTTTCAATGGAACCCAGGTTATTGGTTTTAAGCATATGGATGTCTTAAAGGACCAATTAAGTCAATGCTCTTTGCGTCGAACCAAGGACTTATTAGAGCTGCCTCCAAAAAATATCATTCATGAATTGTTAGATATGAATGATGATCATCGAAAGTTTTATGATCGAATTAGGGATGGCATAAAAGATGAGGTAGATAAGGTAGAGTTAAATACTAACTCTCTTCTAGCCTTAGCTACACGATTACGTCAAGCTTCAGTGTGCCCAAGTATTTTGAGTACAGAGAATATTTCGTCTACCAAGATTGATAGGGCTGTTGAACTTGCAGAACAAATTGTAGAAAATGGGGATAAGGTTGTCCTATTTTCCAACTTTAAAGAACCTGTCAGTTTATTAGCAGAGCGCCTGCAGCAATATAATCCAGTCATAGGAACTGGAGATATCAGTGATGCAGATTTTTCGGATAACATTGATCGGTTTCAAACAGATCTAACTTGCAAAGTATTTATAGGTACAATTAGTAAAATGGGCACAGGAATTACTTTGACAGCAGCCTCCTATGCCATCTTCATTGATTGTGCTTGGACAGCAGCAGTAAATACTCAATGCGAGGATCGAATATATCGTATTGGTACCAGCAAACCTGTTTTCATCTACTATTTATGGAATGTTGGTACGTCAGATGAACATATAAAGGAGCTAGTGGAAGCGAAGGCCCAGGTTTCTGATTATATTGTGGATAATAAAATAGCAGATAACTTAACTGACGTGTTAAGGAAAATGTTGATAGAATAAGGAGATAGATATGATTAAGCTTTATAGCACTGGATGTCCAAAGTGTAAGGTACTGAAGAAAAAATTAGAAATGTCAGGTAAAGAGTTCGAAGTAATCGAAGACACTGATCAAATTACTGCATTTGCAGAGGAGCACGATATTCATTCAGCACCATTTGTGGTTACTGAGGATGGTACAATTTTAGATTTCTTAGCAGCCAATAAAGCTTTGGCATAGGAGAGGTTCATGAACATAGAGTTACAGTTATCGAGAGATTTTGAACGTACATTAGATAGTTTACGTATTAAGTATGGTTCTGATTTTGAACTGATCAATGGTGTAGATCCTAGTCAGTTGGATTACACAGAGTTTTTAAATAAGTTCACAGCTAATGATACTTTAGCTGATACGACTATTGATCCTAATGCTAATGCAAACCATAAAGACTTAAGAAGTTTCGTTACGGAGAAGGGTAAGGCTTCAGATAAGCTGTTTGGATTGAACAAGATCTTTTTAGAGATCAAGAAGAAGTGGGGTTTGCGAACTGCAAAGCAATGGCTGGAGCAAGAATATAGTAGAGGCTTTTATTTGAATGATTCTGCTACTGCTAGCTTATTCCCTTATTGTTGGGCTAATGATCTAACTCGTTTGGCTAATGAGGGATTATTCTTTTTAGCAAATTATAATCACAAAGCTCCTAACCATCTATCAACCTTCTTAGATGATACTATCGAGTTTATCTCCTTCCTAAGCAATCGACAGTCTGGAGCTGTTGGTATTCCAAATGTGATCGTGTGGTCTTATTATTTCTGGAAAAAGGACGTGGCGAGTGGATACTTCATGAAGGATCCTACTTATTATTTAAAGCAGTGTTTCCAGAAATTCATTTATAGATTAAACCAGCCTTTCTTACGAATTGACCAAGCTGCGTTTACGAACGTTTCCATCTTCGATAGACCTTATTTAGAGTCTTTGTTTGGTGGTATGGAATTTCCAGATGGTAGCTTTGCAATTGATCAGATTGAAGATATCATTGAGTGTCAGAAGTTATTTATGGAAGTGGTGGCTGAGATTCGTTCTGAGAATATGTTCACCTTCCCAGTATTAACTTTCTCTTTGTTATATAAAGATGGCCAGTTTGTGGATCAGGAATTTGCAAGATGGGCAAGTGACCACAATATGAAGTGGATGGATTCTAACTTCTTCTGCTCTGATAATGTTGGAGTCCTATCGAACTGTTGTAGGCTGCTGAGTGATACGAGTAAATTGGATGCCTTCATTAACTCAATCGGTGGTACAGCTTTATCAGTTGGTTCTTGTCGAGTTAGTACGATCAACCTAGTTCGTATTGCATATGAAGCCTTGCAGTATGATAAACCTGAGAAGGAAGTTCCAACAGATAAGGCTAAGAGAAGGTATCTGGAGCTCTTACGTGACCGTGTTACATTAAATTGCAAAGCCCTATATTCGATGCGTCATATTTTGGAACGTAATATTGAAAAGGGCTTGCTGCCTAATTATCAAGAGGGAGCTGTTGAGTTTGATAAGCAGTTCTGCACTATTGGTGGTATAGGTATGTATGAGGTTATGGATCTCTTTGGCTTAATTCAGACAGATGAGTTTGGCTTTAAGTCTTACTCAGATGAAGCTGTTGAATTTGCTACAGCCATCTTAGATACTATGAATGATGTCAAGGATCATTTTGAATGTAACTTCACATTTAACATTGAAATGATTCCAGCAGAAAATTGTGCTGGTGTCATCTGTCAAGCAGATAACTTACTGTATGAACAAGATAAGTACTACATTTATTCGAATCAGTGGATCCCTCTTAAAGAAAAGTGCACTATTCAAGAAAAATGTAAATTAGGTAATTTGTTTGATAAGAAATGTGGTGGCGGATGTATCGCTCATATTAATATTGAAAATAGATTTGCTACTAAGGATGAAGCTTGGGATATGTTGAACTATGTAGCAAGTCAAGGTGTTATCTACTTTGCTTTCAATGGAAAGATTAATGTATGTGAAGATCGTCATGCATTCATTGGTACCAAGACTTGTCCAGTTTGTGGTAAGCCAATTGCAGATACCTTCACTCGAGTGGTAGGTTTCTATACACCTACAAGTTCTTTCCAGAAAATTCGTAAACAAGAGTTTACAGAACGTAAGTGGTATAATGTTTTAAATCATGATGCAATCATGTAAAGGAGAATACTTTGGCAACTAAATCGGTTAATGTTTTAGTCACCAATCTACGCTTACGCGAGACCCCTTCCTTAACGGGAAGAGTTTTAGGATATGCAACAAAAGGAGTGCACAGCTATACTGAGGTAGTATCTGTGCCTCCTTATTTTTGATATCACATTGAGGGTGGCTATATCGCAAATGTTGAGGGAGCTGTTGTAGAAGTGGCTCTCCCTGAACCAGCTGCAGAAGATCCAACTCGAGATCAGGTGTATGTGGGAGATGTAGCTTTAAGTATTCGAGCTCAGGCTACAACCACTGCAGAACGCTTAGGTTTGTGTGTTCGAAATGCTTACTATAACGTTCTCGGGATTCAGGAGCATTTAGATTATACTTGGTATCAGATTGGTGCTGGAGCTTGGGTTGCAGGTATTGAGGAACTGATCTTCTACCCTGCTGGTGGTTCACACGCTGGTCAACAGTTGAAGAAGGATATTGAGGCCCTACAGAAATCTTTAGATCAGGTGGTCACTCATGTTGCCAAAAATGTTGGTCAAGAGTATTATGAAGAGCTGGATGAGCAGGTCACTCAGATGCAGCAGTATATTGACCAGCACTTTGATTTCTATCCTTATGATTATGTTGATAATAAGGAGTATGATGAAATCGATTTGCTCTACACAGCTGACGTTCACGGAGCTTGGGTTGGTTATGATGAGGATGGTAACTATTTAGATCCAATCTTTAACTATGATGATCTTTCGACCTATCGAGCTAAGTTAGCAGAGCATAACATTAAAGCTCTTCTGGTAGATTGTGGTGATTGGTCTCGACCTTGTCGAGTCTATACAGATTATGTCAACACAGGCGAGATGGTTTCTGCGACTCAGATGAATGCGAAAGGTTATTTTGCTGGAGTGTATGGTAATCACGAGTGGAAGTGGGGCTCTGAGGAGGAGACCACAAACATCTTAAGCAAGTTTAAAAACTTAACAGTTTGCAATATGTTTAAGAATGGTAAATTGGTATATAAGCCTTATCGTACTGCCAAGATTGGGTCTAAGAAGATTGGTGTGATCGGTATTGGTTATCCATCCCCAAATGGTCAAGGCTCTTACAGTGATGGAGTTTGGTCCTATGGTAGTTATCAATTTTATGATGATCAAAAATTATTCGACCAGGTACAGAAGTGTATTAATGAATTGAAGGCCGAAGGTTTTGATTATATTGTTGCTATCTGTCATATGTGCAAATCTACTTATGAGTCGGATGGACGATATGTTGCACGTACAGATTCTTTAATTCAGAATACTTCTGGATTAACAGCTGTGCTGCAAGGTCATTACAACTTTGCTACTAATGCTGAATCGATTGCAGATAAGTCTGGTCGACCAGTATTATTAGCTCATGAGTCGGGAGCTAATATGAATAGTTTTGGACGCCTGCAGCTGAAAGGGACCAAAGTCTCTTCGTACTTATTAGATGAGCGATCTGATTTAAATGTGATATAAGGAGGAGCGATGAAGGAAAAATGTGCACTGTGCGGCAAGCCCGCTCGCTATATTTCTTATAAGTTTATTTCCCCTCTGTGTGAAGACTGTGCACAGAAGGAGGCCCAGCGCTTAGGAGCGTTACGAGGGCAGGTTCACGTAGAGGTAGATGACTACTATACTGAACCTTGCGAGGAAATGACTAATGTGGTTAAGTCCTTCACAACATCACAGGTGGAGGGTTAGATGAAGCTTCGAGGTTTAATTGATGAAGACTTTACCCAGTATAAAAAGCCCTCAATGTTTCTGATTGCTCCTTATTGCAATTTTAAGTGCTGCCTAGAGGCAGGTAATAAGATATGTCAGAATATGGAGGTCGTTAAAGATCCTATTATTGAGATTTATAATGGTCGATTAATTGATAGGTATTTGAGCAATCCAATAACCAAGGCAATCGTGTTTGGGGGTCTTGAACCCATGGATTCTTTTGAAGAGGTTTATGAGTTCATTGATGCTTTGAGATTTGAGTATAGTTGCTTTGATGATGTAGTTATTTATACAGGTTATAATGCTGATGAGATTATTGATCAGTGGATGAGATTATCTAAATTTGATAATGTGATAATTAAATTTGGACGGTTTGTTCCAGATCAACCCAGCCACTTTGACGAGGTGCTTGGAGTCGAGTTGGCAAGTCCAAATCAGTATGCTATTAAATTATAATAAGAGTGAAGAAGTTCAACTTAGGTTGTCTTCTTCATTTTTTTAACCTATAATAGTTGCAGAAAGGATTGGTGAGTGATATGACCAAAGAACAATTTTTCGAATTGCCAGTAAGTGAGCGCAAGCGTTTAATTGGTGCAGCCCATGGATACTACCTGTCAGATTTTAACGAAGATTTAAAGAAGGTAGAATCTGAAGAGGTTCGTGAGTTTATTGCTATGTGCATTCGTGAACGTAATGCTTATGCAGCAGTCGAGGCTACTTTAATTTAATGCTAGAAGATGTAAAGAAAAGTTATTTGCGCTGTGCCAACGTCATACCCAACTGGACACATTTGACAGTGACTCAGTTAGCAGATGGATACATTGATACTCCTAATCCCTCTATGAAGAGTGCCTACTTTGCTGCCTTGATGTGTCAGTATTGGTATCAAATTCGAGTCTTAGATAAAAAGAATAAAGGGTCTGATATTCCAATTGAAGAATGCTATGGTTGGGTGATTGAAGGGATTCAGAGAGCTTTAGGAGCTCGTTGGGGTCAAAGGTGGAGACGTCCAGGAAATAAATTGTATGGAGATCCAAATGCAGTGGACAAGGCAATTAAGCGCTGCATTCTTTCAGTACGTGCTGGCTACTATCAGGATGCCAATCGACTGAAGCGCAAGGCTAATTATGCGACCGAGAGTCTAGAACAAAAGTGCGACGAGTATGGGGATTATTATCTGAATGAGGAAGAGACTACCCCTGCTTACAGTTCTTCTTTAGATTCGTGTTATAATTTGATTCAAGAGAAGTTTCAGGAAGGAGCTCTACTGGAGGCTCTCATTCTAGATGAAATTTGCTATCAAGACTGCTTTAAGGAGGGTCGATTAAATCGTCGAAAGGTAGTTGCTGATTTGCGTAATTTGAACGATAATTATATCAAATACTTAATTCAGCGATACGGAGTCTCCCAGCATCAAATTCAGAAGGCACAAACTCAATTAGCAGAAATGTCTAATCCAAGTATTTATCGTCGCTTCGATCGTTTGATTAAGCATTTGCAAAGTTCGGGAGGACTACGCTAAATGCTGTTAGACTTAATTGATACAAATAACTATGCCTCTTACAATATCCGACTAGCTCAAATTCTTGGCTTGGAAGCAGCTGTATATTGTAACCAACTATTAACTATTCAAAACAAAGCCTTAAGAAAGAATCGTTTGGCTGATGGGTTTGTTTGCTTAGATCGTGACTATATTCAAAGACAGACTACCTTATCTTTAGATCGTCAAATTGCTCTCGACTTACAGTTGGAACAGATTGGGGTGATGCAGCGTCAGCCAGAAGACAACAACAAGATTCTTCTACAGGTTGAAGCTTTAGGAGGTTTAATTACTGATGAGGCAGATCTTGACCTTCAGGCCAAGTTGAGCGAAGCTATAGAGAGCAAGTGGCAGAAGAAGAAGGCTCGTTTAGAAGCTAAGGAAGCAAAGCAGCAGGCTATCAAAACTCAGTTACTGCAGAGCTTAGGATGTCGCAATGTAGAGCTTCAGGCAGCGTTGGGAAATTGGATTGATGCAATTAATCAGAATCCTAAAGTACCTCCAGTAAATAAAGCTACCTTACGAACTTTTTATGATACTGTAAATGGGTATACTCAAGGAGCTGATCTTGATCAAGCTTTAAAGATCATTCAGATTGCCACAGCTTATAGTTGGCGAGATGCTCGTTGGGCCATTGATCGATATGAGCAAGCTCAGCAAGCACAGGCTGTGCAGTATAAACCAGGAGCAGGGCAGATAGGAGGCAAGTATTAGTGCTATATGACACTTATTTAAATCAATCGCAGATTCCACCACGCTACCGTGAGGAGATCCAATTACGACCTGAACCAGAAGATCTCGAGGCTTATGAGACTTTGGATCAGATTAGACAAAATATTTTTCTTTGGGTAAAGCAGGGACAAAATTTATTGCTCTGCTCTCCTTATGTGGGGAATGGTAAGACCACTTGGGCTACCAAATTGCTCAAAGCCTATTTGCATGAGGTGGAGCAATTTTATTTTGAAGAAGCGCCTGCCTTGTTTATTAATGTTACTTGCTTCTTGAATGAAAAGCGTTTGGCCATTTCGGATCCTACGCGTTTGAGTAAAGTGAATGAGCTCGAGCGTCAGATCCTTAATGCTAAGGTAGTGGTTTTTGATGACTTGGGAGTGAAGGATCTGTCAGCCTATGATGCTAACAATCTTTACTATTGGATTGACTATCGCACAGTCTCTCAGAAGTCATGCATCTTTACTTCGAACCTCCTGCCTGCTCAACTTTTCACTTTGTTGGATCCTCGTTTATATGATCGAGTTGTGAACTATTCGCAGGTTGTCGTTTTTAATGGAGGTAGTCAGCGATCTCCAGTTGTATCCTCTTCCATAAAATAGGATAATATAGGTGAGGAGGAATAGATATGTCTACATATAGAGATGAAGCTACCAATTTAGATTTTGAAGGTGAATTAATTACGAGTGCTCAGAAGGCTATTAGAGCAAAGTGTCTTGACTGCTGCTGTGGTCAGAAGGAAGAAGTAAAGCTCTGCACCAGCAACAGTTGCCCATTATGGCCGTTCCGTTCTGGTAAGAATCCTTATAAGAAGAAAAAGGAATTCACAGAAGAGCAGCTGGAGGAGCGTAGAGCTCGTATGAAAAAATTACATGCCGCAAAGAAGGCCAAGGCAGCTTTATAGAGCTGCCTTGTAATGTATATAGGATTACCGAGGTCAATTGATGATTCAATTACAGTGTTTAAATTATATTCTGCAAACAAAGAGCAGTTCTTTTTTAACTGTCAATAATCTCAGCAGTGAATATTTTTCTGATTATCCAAAGGAGTATGCCTATATTCAGCAGCATATTGCTACTTATGGCAATGTACCTGATTTAGAAACCTTCTTATCCAACTTTCCTCATTTTGAAGTCATTCAAGTTTCAGAAAGCGAATCTTATCTTTTAAAGACTTTACAAGAAGATCGTAATACAAGGTATTTGGCTTCTTCATTTAACAAGGTGAGAGACTTAATCATGAGTGATCGCACTGAAGAGGCAATTCAAGTTTATAAGAATGCTTACGAGGGACTGGAGACAAGTTCATCGATCACTAGTGTTGATATTACTAAAGACGTTTCACGGTATGATGCATATATTGAACGAACGCGAAGCTTTGAAAAGTTCTATATCTCTACAGGCCTCCCAGAATTGGATAATATTATTGGAGGTTGGGATCGTCAAGAAGAACTGGCAACCATTGTTGCTCGTACTAATATGGGTAAGTCTTGGATGCTGTTAAACTTTGCAAAGGCTGCAGTAGAGCAAGGCTTAAATGTAGGATTGTATTCAGGAGAAATGTCCGAACGTAAAGTAGGTTATCGTTTTGATACCCTATTAGGGCATATCTCTAACGGAGGCTTAATTCATGGCAATGAGAATGTGCAGAATGAATATAAGCGTTACATTGATTCTCTACCCACTAGGTTAAAGGGATCCTTAAAGGTTCTGACTCCAAATATGATTAATGGGCCAGCAGGGGTATCCGCTTTACGAGCCTTTATTGAGAAGGAGCACTTGGATATTTTATTTGTTGACCAGCATTCATTATTAGAGGACGATCGTAAGGCTAAGAATCCAGTTGAGAAGGCAGCAAACATTTCTCGAGACTTAAAGAATCTTCAAGTGATGAAGAAGATTCCAATTATTAGTGCATCTCAGCAGAATCGTAATTCGACAGAGAATGGTATTGGTACTGAGCACATTGCACAATCAGATAGAATCTCTCAAGATAGTACAATTATCCTAGCTCTAGAGAAAAAGGATAATATTATGAAGGTTCATTTGATCAAGTCGCGTGATAGTGAAAATGGAGCTGTATTGAAGTACCTGGTAGATTTCAATCGTGGTATGTTTACGTATGTACCAGATGGGGACGAACCGGTGACAACAACTACTCCTACTCATATTCCTGCCCCAACTGAAGGGGAGGAGGTTTTTTAAGAGTGGATCTAATTATTGATGGACATTTAATTGATACTCCTATTCGTGAAATCTTAATTCAGATTAAGAGAGAGCTCACAAATGGTAAGTTAGCCGAGATCCTCGATAAGGGAGATAATATTCTTGTTAGCTGTCCTGTGCATAAAGGAGGACACGAAAAGCATGCGAGCTGTGGAATCTACACAGTTCGAGATGGTAATACTGAGTATGGAGCTTATCACTGCTTCACTTGTGGCGAGAGTGGACCTTTATGGAAATTTGTAGCACAATGTTTCGATCAGCCTGAGGCTTTTGGCAAGGAGTGGCTTCTAGAACGATTTGGCAATACACTAGTTAGCTTTAATAGAACCTTATTGCCTATTGAGTTAGAGAAGCCTGCTGAGGAGACTTTGGATGAAAGTATGTTGGAGAACTTTGAGCCTTATCATCCATATTTGGCACAACGAGGAATTTGGGAAGAAACTTGTCAGCGATTTCATATCAAATATGATCCTCAGACGGGATGCATTATCTTTCCGATTTATGATCGCTATGGCACACTTAAGGGACTGACTCGTCGTCGAGTAGCTGATAAGAAGTTCATCAACGATCAGCATTTAGACAAATCAAATATGTTCCTACTCAATAATGTCTTAGCAGATCAAAGTCGAATTTGTGGAGTTGTAGAGAGTCAGTTTAATGCTCTATCAGCTTATCAGTGGGGGCTGCCTTGTATCGCAATGTTGGGAGCTGGTACAACAGAGCGACAGATGGAAGTTTTAAATAGCACCCCCATTCGTACCTACGTTTTAATGTATGATAATGATGCAGCGGGTCGACATGGTGCAGCTCGCTTCAAAAAATTTATACGTAAAGACGTATTTATAATAGATGTGCTCCTTCCTGAGGGGAAGGACGTTAATGATCTTACCCAAGATGAGTTCTATCAATTATTGGATTCCTATGGGTTGAAATATAAAGAAGAAGAGTAGACAATAGTCTCGAAAGGAAAAGTATTTATGGCAAGAATTGATTTTAATAGTTATAACAATTTTCAGAGTGGAAACACAACTAACTTTCCACGAGTCAGTTTTTTCTCATTAAGCAATGATGGAGACGAAGCTATTGTTCGTTTCCCATATGCTAGTCCAGAGGAGTTCGATCTGGATGCTGTTCACACAGTTAAGGTAGGTAATGCCTTTAAGAAGGTATCTTGCTTGAGAACTGCTCGAGAACCGCTGGAACTCTGTCCGTTCTGTGCAAGAGGTGGAGAATCTCAGTCGAAGGTTTCTTTGAGATTCTTCTGTAAGATGATTCGCTATACTCAAGATGAAACTGGTGCTATCGTTGCACAGCCTTGTGTCTGGGATAGACCTGCTGCTCTGTCCAAAACTCTTAAGAGTTATATGGATGACTATGGAGATTTAAGAGGAGTCTTATTCAAGATCAAGAGACATGGAGCAAAGGGTGATCAGAATACGACATATGACATTTTACCTGCTAATCAAGCAGTTTATAAGCCAGAGGTTTATGTACCAGATTTTAGTGGTTTTGATAACTTTGATCTATCTTATTTCTTCTGCTTAAAGAAGAACGCTGATGAGATGAATGCATATCTTAACACTGGGACTTTCCCAGAAAGAGCTCGCACTGCAGCTCCACGCGTTATGGCTACATCTCCAGTTACCTCACCAATGGCGTCATCTGTAGCAGCCCCTGCACCTCAAGTTCAGGCTACTGCAGCTCCAGTAGTGGGTGGTGGAACATTCGAAACTTATGAACCAATGGCTGAGCCTTGGGCTCCAGCAGGTCAGGCAGCTCCAACAGAGACTCCTGCTGCTGCACCAAGACCTCGTAGATATATTTACTAGAATATAGTATAATGTGGGATGGTATTGAGCCAGTAGGAGGTGTGTATATGGCAGATGAAATTAAAAGAGAAGGTCATTTAGCTAATTCTTCGTACTATGATGCTGGAGGAGTTAGTGTTTTAGATATCTGGAAGAGTAAGATGTCTAAAGAAGAATTCGAAGGACTCTGCAAGGGTATGATTATTAAATATATCTGCAGAGCTGGAGTAAAGGATCCAACTAAGGAAGTTGAAGACTTAAAGAAGACTAAACAGTACTTAGAATGGCTGATTGAATCAAAGGAG
>Ga0256869_1000164_pt1 | contig 22528 bp, 18 predicted proteins | sample RumenRJG_05RNA_FD_186096 | JGI IMG/M metagenome (GOLD analysis project Ga0256869, IMG submission 186096) | Metatranscriptome of bovine rumen microbial communities from Lethbridge, Alberta, Canada - Rumen RJG_05 (Metagenome Metatranscriptome) | ecosystem: Host-associated > Mammals > Digestive... | reverse complement strand
TCGCCCTCCTGACGGGTAGAGATGGCCTTCTGCACCTCTTCCTCCAGCTTGTGACGAACCTCTGCATAGTCAGAAGCACGCTGTCCAAGAGACTCTCCACGACAGCAGGCATCCACGAGAATGTCACGGACCAGCTTCATGGTCTCTTTTACTTCCTTGTCCCGGCTGTCATGATGGCCGTCACGGGTATCCTTTATCAGGTCGCCGCTATATCCCATCTGCGCCTGGATCTGCAGAAGCTTTTTCTTCTCTCCCTCGCTTACGAGAGGGCGTCTGTGCTTCGGAAGTGACTGATCGATCATTACGAACTCGATCAGAGCTGCTTTCTCATCCTTTTCGAGATCCTCGGCCTTATCCTGCTCTATGACCTTCTCCTCAACCTCATACTTGTCTAGCGGAAATGCATTTATCTTCTTAAGTTCTTCCCTTCTCTTCTCTATTACCAGCTTCTGCGTCTCTTCTGGAAGTGATGCTATCTCCGGCGTCTGCTTTATTATCTCTTCATCCGTCGGAATGATGCCGTCATAGAAGCTGTACATTTCGCCATATTCCCTCTTGAGGAAGGTAACAGGGCGTATTTTCCCCATGTCATCAATAAAGGCGTATTGTTCATTCTCTTTGAGTCTGATGACCAGCAAATCTCTATACCTCCGAAATCATAACCCTTACTTCGAGTATCCTGGAAGCGGCTCTGCTCCCGGTCTTCCGTGGCAGTACTTGTACTTCTTGCCGCTACCGCATGGGCATGGGTCATTTCTTCCGATCTTCTTTACATGAACTGTATGTGACTGCTTCTGGTCACGGATGAGGTCTCTCTGGGTGTCCTTATCATAAATGGCATCCCATTCCGGAAGTGTATAAAGCCATTCTGCCCTGGCATCTACCATCTCCCTGAACAGCTTCTCCTTATCGAAGTCCAGATTCACCTCTGTCTTCTCATCCATTGTATCTATAGGATTTCCTACCTTCAGGCTGTCCTGAATCCCATCGAGGAATCCTGCCATCTCGAGATTCGTGAGTCCTAATGTCTCTGCAAGTGCCTCGACCGTTCCCTTATACGGCTTGCCGAAATCCCTGAGAAGCGTCTTATACACATTCTTCTCTTTTTCAAAATAGTCATCCCAGAATTCCTTCAGTGCATACTGACTCTGGTTCTGATTATATGCGACTGCTTTCCAGTCATCTAATAATGCCATCTCTTTACCTCCTGACATTGTTGCTTTACAGCATTAACTATTCTAGCAAATATTCGGCTTGTTGACAAGAACGATTATACCGTTTATTATATGAATTATGATCAAAAGAATTTTAGGAATAATTGCAATTATACTTCTTGCGGGGATGTACGTGGCGACCCTTGTATTCGTCATCATTGGGAATATGACGCTGTTCAGGGCTTTCCTTGCTGCTGATGTCGTGATCCCTGTTGTACTGTGGGTGCTTCGCATTTTCATAAATATCGGAAAGCCGGACAACAGTGAATTCGACGAGGCCGTAAAGAATAATTCAGAAGAAAAAAATAACCCGCCTTTCATAGGCGGGTCTTAAGCCACTCCAGATCTTCTGGTGTGGTTATTTTTCTGTTCTCTTCTTCTCCCGGCACAGGATGTGCATGAACGCCTGCACCTTTTTCCATTATCATCACATCATCGGTGATCTGTGAGAAATCACATACATCTGAAATCAGCTTTTCATACGCACTCAGTATGCTCTTCCTCTCAAATGCCTGCGGCGTCTGCATTCCAACCAGCTTTGAACGGTCAAAGGCATCCATCAGTGTTCCATCCGGTGATATCTGTCGGATCGTATCCTTTACTGGTATCACCGGCACTGCTGCCTTATATTTTTCAACTGCTTCTATTGTGTCAGCAATCAGTCTCTGTGATACGAGAGGCCTTGCGCCATCATGGATCAGGACATAGTCTCCTGATGCTGCCTTTATTCCATTATAGACAGACAGAGCCCTTACGGCTCCGCCTGCTGTCACCTGAGTACATTTCGATATCTTATATTTACGGACGATTTTCTCACAGTATTCTATATCTGACTGTCCGGTTACAAGCACTATTTCATCTGCAGCACTTTTTTCAAATGCCTCAAGACTATATGCTATCAGCGGCTTTCCAGCCACTTCCATGAACTGCTTGGGCCTATCGCTTTTCATCCTCGTGCCCTTCCCGGCTGCGAGGACAATGGCACTTATTTTTTCCATTATCTTCTCTTCCTGTAGACTACCACGATCGCTCCGCAGACGATCAGGAACAGAGGCACGAAGATTCCGAAGAAGAATCCATATACCTTTATTACCCTGGCAGAGATTGTAAGAGTCGTCGAATCAATCCTCTTTGTCGGTATATTAACCGATGACTTGCTCTGATCAGGGAGCAGGTATGAGAATACATCTGAGAACAGCGTCTCATTCCTTCCATATGCTGCCTGGTTCATCTGTTCAGTAAAGGCATATACAGAACCGAAGGCTGCCACTCTGCCCTTACCCTTTTTCGCAATGAGTCCGAGCGAGAAGCGGCCCTGCTCATCGCCTGATTCCTTCCTTATCTTCTCATCGGTTTCCTGAACCGCTGTCTGCAGATCATCTACACTCTGTGAGTTCTTCGCGATTGCCTTGTCACTGGTGACTGCAAGATTAACGAACTTCACTCCATCAGTCTTTACCTTTGTGAGTCCGAGCGAATACGGCATGAATACCTGGAGGGTTCCTGTGACATCCTTTGTCGCATTCGTATCCTTTACCTCCGGCAGAAGTTGATACGGACTCTGATAATAGTAATTCTCATCAGTCTCTGCAATGGCCCCGTCACTGGCTTTTATTCCCTCATCATTTAAGAATTTTTTCACATTGGTAAGAGAAGAATTCTTCATGACATCAAGTGCTATGAAAACCCTTCCTCCATCATCCACATAGCTCTCCAGCTTCTTTACATCATCCTCTGAAAAATCACTCTGAGGTCCGAAGACTATGACTGCCGATGCATCATTCGGCACCTTTGATTCAGTCAGGAAATTCAGCTCTTCCGTCTGCGTATTAAGCTTCTGGAGAGCCCTTGTAAATGTAGCCTCCATCGACGGCTCATCATGTCCGGTCAGCACATAGACCTTCATGAGATTGTCAGAACCAATATAGTTGATCGCTCCGGTCACCTGTCCCTCGATATCATATCCGGAGATCTGCTGTGAATAGGAAGTGTAGTCGACCGACGTCTCATAAAGGTCGCTTACCGGGATCACCCTGCTCTTGCTGCCGCTTACCACAATGAGGCTTCCTGTCGAGAGATCCTCGTCTGTGTACTTTGACGCAAAGGTCGGGTTCTTGTCAGGATCGACATACTTTACAGTGATATGCTTTGATGCAGCCTCATACTGCTCCAGAGTCTTCTTCAGCGTGATCTCATAGTCGTATGTCAGCGAAGACTCCTTGGCCATGCAGTAGATCGTTACATCCTTGTCGAGACCCTTGAGGATCTTCTTGCTCTTAGAACCAAGTGTATAGTATTTACTTGCAGTCATATCATAGACCGCTGCCTTTGCAGGAACCCTGGTCATTGCGAAATTTCCGACCACTGCCACTGCAAAGACTGCTACTATCGTCACCAGGGAAAAGGCGGAAAGCGTCAGATGCTTTCTCGAAACATTATACCTTCTCTTCAGGATGATCTGTGTCGTTACCACGAGGCAGATAAGTATGGCCGTCACATAGTAGACCACATGTCTCAATGAAAAGCTTCCGGAAAGAAAGTCTGTGAGCGGTGTGATGAAATCATACCATCCGAGGATCTTCGCCACCGGTCCTGTCAGTGAGAAGGTGCTCACAAATGACGATGAGATATATCCTATGAAAATGAGCAGGAACGATACTACCGCCGCCACTATCAGATTTTCTGTAAGCGATGAAGCGAAAAGTCCTATTGCAAGCAGCGTGAGTCCGTATAGCAGCATTCCGAAGAGTGCTGTATAATTTTCTCTTAATGAGACTGTCCCGAACATGCGAAGCACTAATGGGGAAATAGCCATTATTGCGATCACTATCAGATAGCATAGTGCAAGGGCTAAATATTTGCCCAGGACAATCTTCCCAACAGATACAGGGGATGTCAGTGTGAGCTGATCCACCCTGTCACGTCTCTCCGCTGCGAAAATCCTCATCGTGAGCACCGGAACGGTGATCAGGAATACAAATGTCATTCCGTTCAGCGCATAGCTGATTGTCGGAATCCTCTGGAACAGATTGTAAACTGAAAAATAAAGGCCGAACACCACAAGATTGATACCAATGAACAGCCATCCTGTCATACTGCGAAAGAAAGACAGGAATTCTCTTTTAAGTATTGCTTTCATTCGTCGTCCTCCTTTTCATCTTCATCCTTGTCATCAGATTCCTCATCAAGCTCCTCTGAAAGCTCCTCGATATTGTCATCCTCTGCTTCGTCCCAATCATCCGTATCCTCTTCCTCTTCATAGCGCGAAGTCAGCGGGTCATGGACATCCGCAGTCTCGTCATCACTCTCAGTAAGCTCGAGGAATACATCCTCTAGTGACTCGTCGTGCTCCTCAAGAAGATGCTCTGTATTGTCTGAAAGAACCAGCTTTCCCTTTGAAATAATGAGCACATGGTCGCAGACCTCTTCTACCTCTGAGAGGATATGCGAGCTCAGGATCACCAGATGATCCTCCTTCAATGACAGGATCATCTCACGCATATTGACTATCTGCCTCGGGTCGAGTCCGGCTGTCGGCTCATCGAGGATGATAACCTCCGGATCACCGACTATTGCAGATGCGAATCCGACTCTCTGCCTGTAGCCCTTTGACAGATTCTTTATCAGACGGTCCTTCACCTCTGTGATACCGCACTGCTCCATGATCCTCTCAACTGTCTTTTTTCTCTCAGGACGCTTAACGCCCTTGAGCTCTGCATCGAACCTCATGAATTCATATACCGTCATGTCATTATAGAGAGGCGGAATCTCCGGCATATAACCGATCAGGACCCTATTCCTGTTCTTCGGGATGGTAAGGTCCATATCATCAAGCATGATGCTTCCCGATGTAGGCGCGATGTATCCGGTCAGCATATTCATGGTAGTAGATTTTCCGGCACCATTAGGCCCCAGAAGGCCCAGGATTTCTCCCCTGTGTCCGGTAAAGTCAAGTGAATCTACCACCGTACGTTTACCGTATTTTTTTGTGAGTTTTTCTACCTTAAGCATAGTTCTCCTTTTAAACTTATAAAAGCACAGCTTCAATTCTACATTAAAACCGTGCTTTTTTATTGCTTATTCTATGAAATTTCTGTGATCACTTATTCAGTGGACTCACACGGTAAATGATATCATCCCTTGCCGGTCCATTACTTACCATTGTGATCGGGTAACCTATCTGCTCCTCGATGAAATTCACATAATCCTGTGCTTCCTTCGGCAGGTCATTAAACTCACGGATTCCCCTGATATCACACTTCCATCCTGGAAGTGTCTTATATACAGGCTTGCATCTCTTCAGATCCTTAGTCACAGGGAAGTCTGTGATCTGCTTTCCGTCAAGCTCGTATGCCACGCATACCGGTATCTCATCAAGGTATCCGAGGTCATCAAGTACTGTAAAAGCTACATCCGTAGCGCCCTGAAGTCTGCATCCGTACTTCGATGCAACGCAGTCGTACCATCCGACTCTTCTCGGTCGGCCTGTTGTAGCGCCATACTCACCGCCATCTCCGCCGTGATTTCTGAGCGTGTCAGCTTCTTCACCGAAAATCTCTGATACGAATTCTCCTGCACCTACTGCTGATGAATATGCCTTTGATACTACTACTATCTGCTTTATCTCGTAAGGCGGGATACCTGCTCCTATGCTTCCGAATCCTGCGATCGGTGAAGATGATGTAACCATAGGATAGATTCCGAAATCAGGATCCTTCATCGTTCCGAGCTGTCCCTCAAGAAGAGCAGTCCTGCCTTCCTTAAGTGCTCCTTCAAGGAACTTTGGTACATCTGCGAGATATGGTTTTATCTTATCTCTTCTCTCCTTTATCCATTCGAGAAGGCCTTTTCTATCAATAGGATCTGTGTGATACAGGTTTACGAGAAGTGCATCCTTTATATCTGCTACATGATCTATCTTTTCCATCAGGTCATCATCATCCTGATAGAACTCATTGATCTGCCAGCCGATCTTCGCATACTTGTCTGAATAGAATGGGGCGATTCCTGACTTCGTTGAGCCGAATGACTTGCCTGCGAGTCTTGCCTCTTCTAGCGTATCGAACTGTATATGGTAAGGCATGAGCACCTGAACCCTGTCACTTACGATGATATTCGGAGCAGGAACACCCTTTGACTCGATATCATTTAATTCGGATAAAAATTTATCAATATCGAAAGCGACACCATTTCCGATCACGTTCGTGATGTTCTGATGGAATACTCCTGACGGAAGAAGGTGAAGCGCGAACTTGCCATACTCATTGACTATCGTATGTCCTGCATTTGCACCGCCCTGGAAACGGATGACTATATCCGCTTCATTCGCGAGGGTATCGGTGATCTTTCCTTTGCCCTCGTCACCCCAGTTTGCTCCAACGACTGCCTTTACCATGGATGTGCCTCCTTATTGTATTTCCTTGATAAAACTCTTCGATGTGGTACATGCGAGAGTTCCTGGTCCTGTATGAACTGCGATTACGATTGGCAGCTCCTGAATGATGATCTGTCTGTCAGGGAAGACTTCAAGAATCTCATTGCGGAACTGTTCTGCCGCCTCGCGGTTATTTGTATGTGCTACAGATATCACGCAGCCGCTTCCATCCGGATCTTTGAACCTGTCATGGGTGTCCTTTGTGATGGCATCCAGCATATTCTGCTTGGCCTGCTTCACTGTACGGGACATTCCGAACTTATCGAGCTTGTCACCCTGTATCGAAAGAATAGGCTTGATATGAAGGAGTGAACCGATTGCTGCAGCTGCAGGTGTCACTCGGCCGCCCTGTTTCAGATACTTCAGGGTATCAACCATGATATAAATGGATGAATCTGCTGCCGTATCCTCAAGGTACTTCTTGATCTCTGCTCCGCTCCTGCCCTGATCGGCAAGTGCCTTGGCCTCATATACTGAGAGCCTCTGTGTAACGGAGATACGTCTGTTATTTACTACGAAGACCTTTCCATCGTACTCATCATCCTCTGACAGCATCTGTGCCGTCTGGCATGATGATGACAGTCCTGCTGAAAGAGGGATATAAACCACTTCATCATAATCCTTCAGAATTGCATTCCACTCATCAAGGAGATCTCCGACGATGACCATAGATGTATGGATCTCGTGCCCCTCTTCCTGTATCTTATAGAACTCAGGATGGTGTATATCTACGCCCTCTTTGTAGAGCTTGTCATCAATATAGAATGGATTCGGGATTGAAAAAATCCCGAGCTTTTCGGCCTCAGCCGGCATGATGCCGCTGTTTGTGTCTGTCAGTATTGCTACACTCATCTTTTCTCCTATTCAGTCAGACTCCGCGTCAGCGCACAGTAAGTCCGCTTAGCCTCACACGGTTTGTAATTATATCACATATTGCGTATAAAAGTAAAGATTCGCTCTGCTACTTCATCCTTGCTCATGATAGGGAGTTCTTCTGCCTTATCCTTCGTGATCAGCGTCACTACATTCGTGTCTGTCCCGAAGCCTGCACCCTTTTCCCTGAGGCTGTTGGCTACTATCATATCGCAGTGCTTCTTTGCAAGCTTGACTCTGGAATTCTCTATGAGATTCTCTGTCTCCATTGAAAAGCCAACGATCACCTGCCCGTCACGCCTGTGCGCTCCGAGATATGAGAGTATATCCGGATTCGTTCCCAGCTTTATAGAGTCTGGCATTGTGACCTTGTGTATCTTCTCACTTGCGGCATTGAGCGGTCTCATATCAGCAACTGCTGCTGTCATGATAATGATATCCTGCTCTTCGCTTCTGTCAGTGATCTCATCAAACATCTGCTGGGCACTCTTGGCCTGTACAGTTCTGACTCCCATTGGCGGTTCGATCGATACCGGTCCACTCACTAGCGTCACATCCGCACCACGTCTGGCTGCATTTTTTGCAACAGCATAGCCCATTTTTCCAGTGCTATGATTCGTGATGAATCTGACAGGATCAATATCCTCCTGTGTAGGGCCGGCCGACACCAGGACACGCTTTCCTGTAAGGTCATGATCGAAAGCTGCATTCATCATGATATATTCTTCTATCTCTTCAACAGGTGCGAGCTTTCCTTTTCCAGTGTCACCGCATGCCAGATAGCCTGATGCAGGCTCCACTATTTCTATACCATAGTGTTCAAGCTTCCTGAGATTGTCCTGCGTGATCGGATTCTCATACATTCTCGTATTCATCGCAGGGAAAATAAGCTTCCTGCACGTCGATGCAAGGAAGGTGGTCGTCAGCATATCATCTGCTATTCCATTTGCTGCCTTCGCAATGAAGTCCGCCGATGCAGGTGCTACTACAAAAAGATCTGCTCTCTTCGCAAGAGACACATGCTCTACAGAAAATTCGAAGTTCCTGTCAAAGGTATCTATCAGACACTTATTTCCAGATAGAGTCTCGAAAGTGATCGGATTTATAAAATTGAGCGCGTTCTTCGTCATGATGACTGTCACATCAGCTCCCTGCTTCTTAAGGAAGCTCACCACATCAGCCGCCTTGTATGCGGCTATCGAACCTGTGACTCCTATGACTATGCATTTGTTTTTTAGCATCTTGTACCTCTTTTTTTAGGATATAGGGGTTAGGGGTTAGGGATTAGGGGATAGTAAGAGATATCCCTATACCCTATACCCTATACCCTATCAACCCTGCAGCCTCGCCAGCTTCTTCGACTGATCCTCTGCTATCAGCGCATCAAGTATCTCTGTCAGATCTCCGTTCATCACGTCGTCTAGCCTGTATATGGTGAGTCCTATACGATGATCCGTCACCCTTCCCTGTGGGAAATTGTATGTCCTGATCTTCTCTGAACGGTCGCCTGTGCCTATCTGCGAGAGCCTCTCGTCCTTTTCCTTTGCCTGCTGCTCCTGAAGCTTCAGATCATACAGCTTGGCACGGAGAAGGGCGAATGCCTTGTTCTTGTTCTGCAGCTGGCTCTTCTCTGTCTGCGAGTAGATGACGATTCCTGTCGGGTAATGGGTGAGCCGGACTGCCGAATCCGTGGTATTGACACACTGCCCGCCGTTTCCTGATGCTCTCATGACATCGATTCTGATATCTTTTTCATCTATCTGCACATCCACATCCTCTGCCTCTGGCATTACTGCTACCGTGGCCGTCGACGTATGTATCCTGCCGCCTGATTCAGTGACCGGGACTCTCTGCACCCTGTGCACTCCCGATTCATACTTGAGAATTGAATAGGCTCCCTGTCCGCTGACCGTGAAGTTCACCTGTTTCATGCCGCCGATCCCTGTCTCTTCGCATTCGATGATCTCTGTATGCCAGCCTCTTGACTCTGCAAACTTCGTATACATCCTGTACAGATCCGATGCAAAGAGTGCTGCCTCATCGCCGCCAGCTCCGGCCCTTATCTCCATGATGACATCTTTCTCATCATTCGGGTCCTTCGGCAGGAGTAGGATCTTAAGCTTCTGCGAGAGGTCTTCTATACGCTCTTCCGCATCTGACTGTTCTTCCTTGGCAAGCTCCCGCAGTTCTTCGTCCTTTTCTTCTTCCAGCACTGACAGGGCGTCTTCCTTATCTGCTTGGGCCTTCTTATATTCTGCGTATGTATCTACCAGCGGCTTGATGGAATTGGCTTCCTTCATGAGCTTCTGGAACTGGGCGCCGTCCGAGGCAATTTCGGGCTGGGAGACTAAGTGCATTATCTCGTCGTAGCGCATCTGTAGATTTTCGATATTATCAAACATAGTATGCTCCTATTTGTAAGCAACATTTGTCGGGTTCAGACGACATAGCAACTTTGTTCAGACTGCCAATGCACTTCTCATGTCTATGCATTGGTCTCATAATATGTTGCCGCTATAACCCTGTCATTGCCACTATAATCTTTGATAATATGAAAATCTTCATATCCACAACTCCTTATTAAATTGATTACCTCAGCACCCTGATCATATCCAATTTCAAGATAGATTCGACCATCCGGATTCAGATAGTTCGATGATTTTTCTATGATTTCTCTATAGAATTTCAGGCCATCATCTGAGCCATCAAGTGCTATGCGAGGCTCGTGGTCCTTTACCTCCGGCATAAGCGTAGGTATCACACCGCTTCTGATGTATGGCGGATTACTTACTATGATATCATACTTATCCGCCTGTGGTAAAGCATCATACAGATCTCCCTGATAAAAGTGTACATCCGCATGATTGTCATACGCATTCTGCTGCGCGACCTCCAGGGCCTTATCTGAGAGGTCACTGGCTGTGACGGATGCATCTGACAGCCTCGCTATGCTTATTGCTATGCAGCCACTGCCGGTGCAGAGATCGAGTACCTTCAATGGTCCCTCATCTGCCAATCCAGGTATATTATCGTGTGCGTTTCTGGATACTTCAATATCCTTAAGCACTTCTTCGACCAGCACTTCCGTATCCTGCCTCGGGCAGAGGACATTTTCATTCACATGGAACCTGAGTCCCATGAACTCTGTATATCCTACTATCTGCTGAAGCGGGATTCTCTTTTTTCTCAGAGAAATATACCCTCTGTACTTCTCCTCCACCTCTGCCGGCACTTCATCAGACATGCTTATCATCAGATGGCTGTAGTCAATGCCTGATGCCTCTTCTATCAGAAGCCTCGCATCGTTCCGTGCATCATCTATGCCAGCATCAGCCAGAATATTTTCTCCTTTTTCTAGTATATCACTATAATTCATAATTCCTGGTCATCCCCTTATCCCAAAAAATGAAAAAGAGACCCGTCCCCTTTTTCATCCTTTCATTGCTGAAGCTCATGATCCTGTAGGAATTTCTCAGGGTCGAAGACTGCGCGGACTGATGCGATGCCTACCTCTATCATTGAGTCGTCCGGCTCCTGCGTAGTAAGACGCTGTACCCAGAGTCCGGGCTTTGAGAGGATATTTACCAGACGATTCTCTGAGCGGCCTCCGATACGCAGGAATTCGTATGCTATCCCGGCGATCACAGGCATCAGAAGCAGACGGAAGAGAACCTTCAGGCCGACATTATCTGTCCTGATAAACATGAACAGTACCACGCTGATCAGGAAAACTATGAAGATAAAGCTTGTGCCGCATCTCTTGTGGAAACGGCTGCTTTTTCTTACATTCTCCACATTAAGCGGCAGATCATGCTCTATACAGTTGATGCACTTGTGCTCCGCCCCGTGATACATGAAGGTCCGGTGGATATCCTCAGTCTTTCCGATGAGCCGGATGTACAGTAGAAATATCACTATCCTGATGATCCCTTCGAGCAGGATCACAACCCACTTCGTCCTGATAAAAGATGACATCAGATCCGACAGAAACATCGGCAGATAAAGAAAGACAGCTATCGCTATCACAAATGATATGAGCAGGGTTACTCCCATCTCAGCCTTTTCCTGCGCAGGGCTCTTCTCTTTTTCCTTCTCTTTCTCATCCTCGTCCTCGAAATATGAGGCAGATTTGAAAAGAGTCCCTATACCTATTTTAAGTGAATTGAAAAAAGAATAGACACCCCTGACTATCGGCGTCCTCTTCACCCACTCCGGCTCAGGAGTGATCTTTATATCGTCTGTATGTATCGTGCCGTCCTGAAGGCGTACCGCCACGGCTCCCCGTGTGCCGTTCAGCATCTCGACACCTTCCATGACCGCCTGGCCGCCTATTCCGCTATATGCCATAAAACCTCATTATATAAAAATAACCGGGGATAAATCCCCGGCCATAAATCTTATTTATTGTCGATTCCGTACTTCTTATTGAACTTCTCGATACGACCACGAGCCTTGTTAGCCTTCTGCTGGCCTGTATAGAACGGATGACACTTGGAGCAGATCTCGACGTGGATTGACTCCTTTGTAGAACCTGTAACGAATGTATTTCCGCAGTTGCAGGTAACTGTTGCCTGATAGTACTCAGGCTGAATAGATTTTCTCATCTTACACCTCACTACTTAAGCATATATGATAAAAGCATTCAATTGTACATCCCGAGGGGACTATCACGATCCCCAGCAACTATGTATTTATCACATCTAAAGAAACTTAATCAACAGCTACGATCTCACGCTTATTGTAAGTACCGCAGTTCTTGCAGACTCTGTGTGGCATCATCAGCTGACCACACTTAGGACATGGAACAAGTGTCGGAGCAGTCATCTTCCAGTTAGCTCTTCTCTTGTCTCTTCTTCCTTTGGAAGACTTGTTCTTTGGGCAGATTGACATACGTTACACCTCCTTATTTTCTTACTTTGAGTTGCGCATAGTTCTACCCGCAACATTAAAGATTATACTTATTTGAATCTTGTTTGTCAACTAAAATATTTATCTATCCCATCCGCAATTCCTGTAACCATTTTCTGCTGATAGGATGAATCTTCCATATTCCTGTCGTCCGACGGATTCGTCATGAATCCAAGCTCGATCAGTGTCATAGGCATCTTCGCCCAGTTAAATCCGGTCATGTCATCTCTTGGCTGATTACCGAGATTTTTCATCCCGGTCGCAGAGCAATAGGAGTCGAGAATATCTGTTGAAAGCCTTTTGCTGTCAGATGAATATCCTCCGACCCATCTGTTGGATGACGCAGGGTAAAGCATCATAGCCCCGTTGGCTGATGAACCGCCGGCTCCATTGGCATGAATTCTCAGGTAAATGTCTGCATCCTTGTCATTGGCAAACTGAGCCCGCTCGGCATTGCTTATATCCACATCATTCGAATCTCTCGTGAGATATACGGTATAGCCACGGTCCTCAAGAACCGGCTTCAGCTGCGCTGCGATCGTAAGCGTCAGCTGATACTCATAGACACCGGTTGTGGTTCCATGCGTCCCGCCTGTCACCTTCGCCTTCTTCGTATTGCTTCCCGGGCCGACCGGCTCTGTGGAAGTATTCGCGTGTGACTGATGTCCGGGATCTATGACAATTATATGCCCGTTACTCTGTGTCTGGTCAGCCTCTTCCGTAGAGGAATCCGTATCAGAGCTGTCAGCATCATCTGTCAGATATTCGTCCTCTACTGACTGCTTCCTGGACCTTTCCCTGATACGTTCAGCCCTTTCCGCTGCTTCCTGCTCCTTTTCCCTGGCAAGCTTGTCAGACACATTTTTCTTTGCCTGCTTCTCAGCCTCCTCAAACTCTGCCCTCTTGTCTGCAATCTGCTTTTCTGCTCTGGCCTTCTCCTGAGCCTTCACACAGGAATGGATCATGCCAAAGCATACACAGGCTGCTGCAATAATCGCAGCGGTAAGAACTATTACAAGGATTCTCTTTTTCTTTGTGCTCTGCTCCATATTCTCCTTACTTTGCTGTAAGCCTTACGGTCTCTCTGGCGATGGCAAGCTCCTCGTTCGTAGGAATGACATATACGAGGACATTCGAATCGTCAGTTGAGATTTTCTTATCCTCACCATGTGTCTCGTCATTGATCCTGCTGTCAATCTTTACACCCATGAATCCGAGGTATCTGCAGATCTCCTCACGCACATAGCCGTTATTCTCTCCGACTCCTGCTGTGAATGCGATGAGGTCCACTCCGTTCATGGCTGCGGTGTATGCTCCGATGTACTTTGCTACTCTGTAGACAAACATATCTACTGCAAGCTTTGCTCTCTTATTTCCCTTGTCCTGTGCTTCAAGAAGGTCTCTGAAGTCTGAAGAAACTCCTGAGATGCCGAGCACTCCTGACTTCTTATTCAGAAGGTTCATGACTCCGTCGAAGTCGAGTCCTTCCTTCTTTGCGATATACTCTACTGCTGTCGGATCGATGTCTCCCGAACGGGTTCCCATCACAAGACCCTCAAGCGGTGAAAGTCCCATTGATGTATCAACTGACTTACCATTATGAACAGCTGAAACAGATGCTCCGTTTCCAAGGTGGCATACGATTATCCTGGAATTGTTCAGGTCTATTCCTGCCACTTCTGCGGCTCTTTTGCTCACGAAGCTGTGTGAGGTTCCGTGGAATCCATAGCGTCTCACGCCGTACTTCTCATAGCACTCATATGGTACCGCGTACATATATGCCTTCTGTGGCATCGTCTGATGGAATGCTGTATCGAAGACACCTACCATCGGTACTCCCGGCATCAGCTCACGGCAGGCATTTATTCCTATGATATTTGCAGGGTTATGAAGTGGTGCAAGCTCATTACACTCCTCTACCTTCGCAAGCATCTCATCTGTGATGACTGCACTCTCTGTAAACTTCTCACCGCCATGTACGATACGGTGTCCAACTGCTCCGATCTCATCAAGGCTCTTCAATACACCGTTCTTAGGATCAACAAGTGCATCCAGCACCATCCTGACTGCTTCCTTGTGTGTCGGCATATCTGACTCTGTGATGATCTTCTCTGATCCGGCCGGCTGATATACGAGTCTTCCGTCGATTCCGATCCTCTCGCAGAGGCCCTTTGCCAGAACCTTCTCAGACTCTGAATCAATGACCTGGTACTTGAGTGATGAGCTTCCACAGTTGATAACTAAAACCTTCATTTGTTTATCTCCTTATTTTTCTCTTGTGAAAAAAATTTCACAGCCTTTTCATTATACAACTGTGGGAAAAATTCTTCAAGAATGATATACTATTTTCAGACAAAGGGACGGTTCCACTGTCTTTTTAACTAAATAATTTTGACTAAAGAGACATGGGAATCGCCCCCCTGTCTTATGAAAGGTATTCAATGGTCAGAGCTGGCATCGTAGCAGAATTCAACCCGTTTCATACAGGGCACAAATATATAATCGATTATGCAGAAAATAAGCTCCACGCTGATTCTGTCGTCATTGCCCTCGGTCACGAATTCACTCAGCGTGGCGGCATCGCTATCATCGACAGATACACCCGTGCGAAATGTGCCATTGATGCGGGTGCTGACCTCGTGGTCGGAATGCCTGTCATCGCTTCATGTGCCAGTGCAGAAATATTTGCGGAGTGCGGAGTCTGCCTGCTGCACGAGTGCGGATGCAACAAAATCGTGTGCGGATATGAAGGGGCTGAGTCAACCCCCGACACCATGGCTAGGGACCAGGTGCCCTATGATAGCACTCTTATAGGAAAAATAGCTGAGATTCTAATTGAAGAACCTTTTCTCTATAAACAAATACTCAAGGATAATCTCCGTGCCGGTAAAAGCTTTCCAAAAGCAAGGGAGCTGGCTCTTACTGAATATTTCTCCACTAATGCCATTTCAACGGTTACAGGCTTTGAAAAAAATATTGTCTGCGATGATGACAATTCAAAAAGCTTTATAAGAAATAAGATCAGCGGCCTCGTCTCCAACCCCAATAATATCCTTGCCATCGAATACCAGAAGGCCATCATCAGACATGGCTTCGATATGGAACTCATCCCTGTCAGAAGACAAGGGAGAGGATATAACGACTGTACTAATGACGGTGATTTTGTCTCAGCCTCATTTATCCGCCATGCAATAGATGAAGGTGATTTTTCCAGAATAGAAAAGCACCTGACACCATATTCGTATCAGGCACTAAAAGATACATATGACAGAAAACTGCTGCTCGCAGATGATGATCTGAGTCTGCCACTGCATCTGGCACTACTAAGCAATCATAATGCAGATGATTCTGAAAAACCGGGCAATGCCTCTCCTGCTCAAAATAAAAAAAATCACAGATACAGCAAATATCTTGACATCTCAGATGATCTATCAGACCGCATCACGAATCTGCTGCCGCAGTACACCGGATTTGAAAGCTTCACAGATCTTATCAGGAACAAGAGTCTTACCGCATCCCGCATCAGACGCTCTCTGATACACATATTGATTGGCATCACATATGATGATCTTGAATCACTTCGAGCATCAGAACCCGTACCATACCTATGGATTCTGTCAGCATCACGGACTGGCTTCACAATGCTCGGAGACATCAGGAAGAAATCCTCTGCTCCGCTCTTTATGTCCATAAATGAAGATGAAAAAGGGGACGGGTCCCTTTTTCATCTCGATATGAGCGCACTTGAACTGGTAAGGGCATTGCGGATCAATAAGAGCAGAATGATGATTCCGAATGAATACCAAAGAAAGGTATGTACCTGATACAAGTGGCGCACCATAGTTTACAGGTTTGAATATCCCATCAGGTACTCGTCTACCTCACGGGCGCACTTGCGGCCCTCGGCTATGGCCTTGACTACGAGTGACTGGCCGGTATGCATATCGCCGGCTGTGAATACCTTGTCGACTGAGGTGGCGTGGCTGCCGTTCTGCCCCTCAACATTTGTACGCTTGTCAAGAGCTACCTTGAAGGCATCGGTCACATACTTCTCTGAGCCGAGGAAGCCTGCTGCTATGAGGACCAGCTGACATGGGACTTCCTTTTCAGAACCTTCTACTGGAACCATGTTCAGACGTCCTGTCTTCTCATCCTTCTTTGCCTTGAGTGATACAAGAACTACAGACTTCAGATTACCCTTCTTGTCCTTCTTGTATTCCTTTACTGTGGTCTGATAGATTCGTGGGTCGTGTCCAAATACTGCTATTGCCTCTTCCTGGCCGTAGTCAGTCTTTAAGACTCTCGGCCACTCAGGCCAGCTGTTGGAGGCAGTTCTCTCGACCGGCGGCTCCGGCATCATCTCAAGCTGAGTCACGGACCTGGCACCGTGTCTCATGCAGGTTCCGACACAGTCGTTACCAGTATCTCCACCGCCAATTACTATGACATCCTTTCCCTTTGCTGAGATAAAATCACCCTGAGGGATCGCATTTTCATCAAGTGCCTTGGTCGTAGATGTAAGAAAATCTACCGCGAAATATACACCCTTTGCCTCACGACCAGGTGCTGAAATATCACGAGGATGTGATGCACCGCAGCAGAGAACTACAGCATCATAGTCTTTGATCAGATCAGCCGCCTTCACACCATTTCCTGCATCAGCATTCGTGACAAAAGTAATGCCTTCATCTTCCATGACACCGACCTTGCGGTCGATCACCTTTTTCTCAAGCTTCATATTCGGAATGCCATATCTCAGGAGACCGCCTACCTTGTCATGACGCTCATATACAGTGACCAGGTGACCTCTCTGGTTCAGCTGGTCTGCGACTGCAAGTCCAGAAGGGCCGCTTCCGATGACAGCTACCTTCTTCCCGGTACGAACCTTCGGCGGACGTGCCTTTGCAAGGCCGTGCTCATAGGCATACTCGATTATCGCATGCTCATTTTCCTTGGTTGACACTGGCTCTGAATGAAGTCCGTTCGTGCAGGCCTTCTCACAGAGTGCCGGGCACACACGGCTCGTAAACTCAGGGAAATTGCTTGTCTTGTGAAGCCTGATATATGCCTGCTCGTAATTGCCATGATATACGAGATCATTCCACTCAGGGACCAGGTTATTCAGCGGGCATCCTGAAGTCATGCCGGCAATATTGCAGCCGTACTGACAGAACGGAACGCCGCAGTCCATACATCTGGCTCCCTGCAGAGACTGCTTCTCCTTGGAGAGATATGTATGGAACTCATGAAAATCCTTTATCCTTTCCTTCGGAGAAAGGGCCTTTGATTCTTCTCTTTTATAATCTAAAAATCCTGTTGGCTTACCCATTTTATTCCTTTCCTGGAGAGGGGGTAGGGGAATTCCTGACCCCTATATCCTAATTCCTGACCCCTATTTTAACATCGCTCTGACCTGTAACAGCCCTGAAAGCCTCCATCTGGGCGGCCTCAGATGAGAGTCCCTTTTCTTCCATCCATGCGATGGACTGCTGCATCTTCTTGAAGTCATGCGGTACGACTTTCTTGAACTTCGGCAGATATTCTGCGAAATGATCGTAGATCTCTTTTCCTTTTTCAGAGCCGGTCACTGAAACATGCTCTGCAATAAGCTCTTTGAGCTCCTGTACATCGTACTTGTCCGTTACCTGCTCGAGGCTTACCATGCTCTGGTTCAGTCTCTTGTACAGGGTGGCATCCTCATCGAGTACATAGGCGATTCCACCGCTCATGCCGGCTGCAAAGTTCTTGCCGGTAGGTCCGAGGATAACAGCTGTCCCGCCTGTCATGTACTCGCATCCGTGGTCACCGACACCTTCTACAACTGCCGTCGCTCCAGAGTTTCTTACAAGGAATCTCTCGCCTGCGACACCGGAGATAAATGCCTTACCACTTGTGGCACCGTAGAGAGCTACGTTTCCGATTACGATATTTTCATCTGCCGGAATCTTCGATCCCTTCGGCGGGTAGACGATCAGCTTACCACCTGAGAGTCCTTTTCCGAAATAGTCATTCGAATCTCCGACCAGCTCAAGTGTAAGCCCCTTCGGGATAAATGCTCCGAAACTCTGTCCGCCTGCACCCTTACAGTGAACGGTGTAGGTATCATCAGGAAGCGACTCATTGAATTTTCTCGTGATCCGTGAACCGAAGAGGGTCCCGAAAGCACGGTCGGTATTCTTTACATCTACATCTATCGACTTCTTCTCGCCAGGCTCGATGTCGAGAGGCAGCTTCTTTAAGAGTACCTTTTCATCAAGAGTATCCTTGAGCTTGAAGTCGTACTCATTCTTCTTGTCATAATGAACAGGCTTCATATCTCTGACAAATGGATTGTCGAGGACATTTGAGAGATCTACCTTGGCATACTTCGGATGCTTTCCGTCTGTCACGTTCTCGCGGGCTTCAAGCAGGTCACTTCTGCCGACAAGTTCATCTATTGTTCTGATTCCAAGCTTTGCCATGATCTCACGGAGATCCTCTGCTATGAATTTCATGAAGTTCACGACATACTCAGGCTTTCCTGCGAATCTCTTACGAAGCTCAGGGTTCTGTGTTGCGATTCCTACAGGACAGGTATCCTTGTTGCAGACACGCATCATGACACATCCCATCGTTACAAGCGGTGCTGTAGCAAATCCGTACTCTTCTGCACCGAGCATTGCAGCGATTGCTACGTCACGGCCTGTCATGAGCTTACCATCGGTCTCGATGATCACTTTTTCACGGAGGCCATTTCTGATAAGTGTCTGATGAGCCTCGGCGACTCCAAGCTCCCAAGGCATTCCGGCATTGTGGATTGATGAAAGCGGTGCAGCACCTGTACCACCATCATGACCTGAGATAAGGATTACCTGTGCTCCTGCCTTTGCGACACCAGAGGCTACGGTTCCGACACCTGCCTCAGATACGAGCTTTACGGAAATACGTGCATTATCATTTGCGTTCTTCAGATCGTAGATAAGCTCTGCTAAGTCCTCGATCGAATAGATATCGTGATGAGGCGGTGGAGAGATAAGCGATACACCTGGTGTTGACAGCCTTGTCTTCGCAATCCACGGATATACCTTCTTTCCTGGAAGGTGTCCGCCTTCACCAGGCTTGGCTCCCTGTGCCATCTTGATCTGAATCTCCTGTGCAGAATTCAGATATACAGATGTGACACCAAATCGTCCACTTGCTACCTGCTTTATCGCTGAGCAGCGGTTCAGTCCATCTGCACCTACTGTCAGACGGTCTTCTTCCTCACCGCCTTCTCCGGTGTTTGACTTGCCGTGGATCATGTTCATGGCGATAGCCAGTGTCTCATGGGCTTCACGGGAAATAGAACCGTAGCTCATTGCACCTGTCTTGAACCTTCTCATGATCGAGCTTGCAGGCTCTACCTCTGAAAGAGGAATTCCCTTCTTCGGATATCTGAAATCAAGGAGTCCGCGAAGATTCTTGACACTGTCTTCTCTTTCCACCTCGTCCTCATACTGCTTGAACAGCTGATAATCTCCAGTCCAGGTGGATTTCTGGAGGAGATGGATCGTATTCGGATTGTACAGATGCTCTTCTTTTCCTGAACGCATCTTGTGATAGCCGCTTGAATCAAGAGTAGTATCTTCTCTCAGTTCAAGTGGATCGAAAGCCTTGTCATGACGATACTCTACATCCTTTGCAATATCGTCAAGAGTGATTCCGCCGATAGGTGAAGTCGTTCCTGTGAAATATCTGTCGATCACAGAACGATCGATTCCCACAGCCTCGAAGATCTTGGCACCCTGATATGACTGGATGGTTGAGATTCCCATCTTGGAAGCTATCTTTACAATACCTGAAAGAATGGCATCATCATAAGCTTTGCAGGCTGCGTAGTAATCCTTCTTGAGGGTTCCTTCCTCTATCAGCTGGTGGATACTCTCATGTGCCAGATAAGGATTGATGGCCGATGCACCGAAGCCCAGGAGAGTTGCGAAATGATGTACATTTCTTGGCTCACCGCTTTCAAGCACGAGTGAGAGACGGGTTCTCTTCTTCGTTCGTACCAGATGCTGCTGAAGTGCTGATACTGCAAGAAGTGAAGGGATTGCCACATGGTTCTCATCCACGCCTCTGTCGCTAAGGATCAGGATATTTGCGCGGTCTCTGTATGCTCTGTCTGCCTCTACGAAAAGATGCTCGATAGCCTTCTCGAGAGACGTATTCTTGTAATATGTAATAGGTATTGTCTCTACCTTGAATCCCGGTCTGTCCATATACCTTATACGGAGGAGATCTGTATCAGAAAGGATCGGATGATTGATTCTCAGGAGATTACAGTTCCTGGCGTCTTCCTTCAGCACGTTTCCTGCAGTTCCGAGGAAAATTGTGGTGGAAGTAACTATTTTTTCTCTTATCGAATCGATAGGCGGGTTCGTAACCTGAGCGAACAGCTGCTTGAAATAGTCAAACAGCGGCCTGTGCTGATTCGAAAGAACTGCAAGCGGGGTATCTACTCCCATTGCTCCGATCGACTCGGTTCCATTCTCTGCCATCGGCATTATGCCCTCACGGACATCTTCATATGAATAGCCAAAGGCCTTCAGGAGCCTCTGTCTGTCAGACTTACTATTCTCAGGCACCGGTCTGTTCGGGATAGGTACATCTGAGAGATTTACGAGATTCTGGTCAAGCCACTCACCGAATGGATGGCGGGAAGCGTACATATCCTTTACTTCCTTGTCATCGATGAGTCTCTTCTGCTTCGTATCTACGAGAAGCATTCTGCCCGGCATCAGACGATCCTTCTTTACTATATGGCTCTCATCTACAGGAAGCACACCGACCTCTGATGACAGGATCAGGTAATCATCGTCTGTCACATAGTATCTCGATGGACGCAGGCCGTTACGGTCGAGGACTGCTCCCATGATATCTCCATCTGAGAAAATGATAGATGCAGGTCCGTCCCAAGGCTCCATCATAGTAGCGTAGTACTCGTAGAAATCCTTTCTCTTCTCATCCATTGCACGGTTATTCGCCCATGGTTCAGGGATCGTGATCATGACTGCAAGAGGAAGCGGCATACCGTTCATCATCAGGAACTCGAGGGTATTATCAAGCATGGCTGAATCAGAACCATTCGCATTTACGACCGGTATGATCTTCGACATATCCTCCTCGAGATACTCTGAGTACATCGTCTCCTCACGGGAGAGCATCTTGTCCGCATTTCCCTTGATGGTATTGATCTCACCGTTATGCACGATGTATCTGTTCGGATGGGCACGCTCCCAGCTCGGGTTCGTATTCGTTGAGAAACGTGAATGTACGATGGCGATCGCTACCTCATAATCAGGGTCTGTGAGATCACCATAGAAGGTACGCAGCTGGTTCACGAGCATCATGCCCTTATATACGATGGTTCTCGATGAAAGTGATGCTACGTATGCGCTCTCTTCACAGGTCTGCTCGAATACACGGCGGACTACATAGAGCTTCCTGTCGAACGGCAGTCCCTTCTCGACTCCCTCAGGTCTTCCTACGAATGCCTGTGCCATATATGGCATGGTGGACTTCGCAAGGTCTCCGAGGATCCCGGTCTTCACCGGGACATCTCTCCAGCCAAGGAACGGCACGCCTTCCTTCTCGGCTATGATCTCAAACATCTTCTGGACACGCTTACGCTGAAGCTCCTCTGTCGGCAGGAAAAACATTCCTACTCCGTAGTCGCCTTCCTCCTTAAGCTCGATGCCGATCTCTGCTGCTGCCTTTTTGAAAAATTTATGCGAGATCTGAAGCAGGATTCCTACTCCGTCACCTGTGGTGCCGCTTGCATCTTTTCCGGCTCTGTGCTCAAGGTTTTCTACAATCTTTAATGCATCGGATACGGTCTTGTGAGTCCTTATCCCTTTGATGCTTACGACTGCTCCGATTCCGCAGCTGTCATGCTCGAACTGTGGATCATAGAGGCCTTCCGGCTTTGCGAGCCTTTCTTCTCCTGGATTTGCCATAACTTTTCCTTTCCATTGTTGTCAGACAATTCAAATAGTTTGACAATTTATTTTCAGCAAGAAAAAAGGAGACGTCAAGCAAGACACTTAGAAAGTGCCACTTTGAAGTCCCCATTGACTTTCTG
>Ga0256869_1000148_pt1 | contig 23298 bp, 22 predicted proteins | sample RumenRJG_05RNA_FD_186096 | JGI IMG/M metagenome (GOLD analysis project Ga0256869, IMG submission 186096) | Metatranscriptome of bovine rumen microbial communities from Lethbridge, Alberta, Canada - Rumen RJG_05 (Metagenome Metatranscriptome) | ecosystem: Host-associated > Mammals > Digestive... | reverse complement strand
TATATAGCATGATTCAAGAACTGCAATTACGCGTCAATCCTCGCACAGCAGCGAGCAGCAGCGAGATAGCACAGCATCTGACCCGTCACAACGATATCCCTGCAGAACGCATTCAGGGCATCAGAGTATTGAAACGCTCGATCGATGCACGGCAGCGCAATGTGGTGGTCAACCTCAAGGTGCGCGTCTATATCGACGAGCCCATGACTCAGGACTATCTGGTGCCGCCCATCGAGTATAAGCCGGTGGATGGCAAGCGCCAGGCTATTGTGGTGGGCATGGGTCCTGGCGGGCTGTTTGCGGCTCTACGCCTTATCGAGTTGGGCATTAAGCCTATCGTGCTGGAACGAGGCAAGAACGTCATGGACCGCCGCATCGATGCCTCACGCATCCAGCGCGAAGGCGTCGTCAATCCCGAGAGTAACTACTGCTATGGCGAGGGCGGGGCAGGAGCCTATAGCGATGGCAAACTCTACACCCGCAGCAAAAAGCGTGGTTCGGTTGACCGCATTTTAGGTATCTTTGTTCAGCACGGCGCTCGCGAGGACATCCTCATCGATGCCCACCCCCACATCGGCAGCGACAAACTGCCTGGCGTCATCAAGGCGATGCGAGAGACCATCCTGCGTTGCGGCGGAGAAGTCCACTTCGAGACCCGTGTCACGCGACTGCTCGTGGACAAGGATCAGGTGACCGGCGTTGAAACCGTAACAGGCGAGTCATTTGCTGGCCCGGTGATTCTGGCTACAGGCCACTCTGCCCGCGACGTCTATCAGATGTTATATGATAGCGATATCGCTGTCGAGGCCAAAGGCATAGCAGTGGGCGTTCGCCTAGAGCATCCGCAGCGCATCATCGACCAGATACAATATCACAGCGTGCTGGGGCGAGGCGATTACTTGCCAGCAGCCGAGTATAATTTTGTGACCCAAGTGGACCATCGTGGTGTATATTCATTCTGCATGTGCCCTGGCGGTTTTGTAGTGCCCGCTGTCAGCGAGCCTGACGGTTTGGTGGTCAACGGCATGTCTCCTAGCAATCGTGGCTCGCATTGGGCCAACTCTGGCATGGTCGTCGAACTGCATCCCGACGATTTGCCCGATGAGTACAAGAAATATGGCGCGCTGGCGATGATGCGCTTCCAGCAGGATATGGAACGGCGTGCCTATGCCGAGGCAGGCAACACCCTGATTGCCGGAGCACAGCGCATGAAGGACTTTGTCGATGGTAAGCCATCACGCAACATTCCGCCATCGTCCTATCTGCCTGGAGTGCAGCCCTCTCGCTTAGACTTGTGGATGCCGCACTTTGTGGCCAACCGATTGCGCAACGGATTCAAGACATTTGGCAAGAATGCCCGCGGTTTCCTCACCAACGATGCCATCGTCATCGGTGTAGAAACCCGCACATCGTCCCCCCTGCGCATCCCTCGTGACAGCGCCTTGCTACACCACATCACACTCAAGGGACTCTATCCCTGCGGTGAGGGTGCCGGATATGCTGGTGGCATCGTTTCGAGCGCCATCGATGGCGAGCGCTGTGCCGAAGCCCTTGTCGAGCAGGTCAGGTAGAGGCTTTTCGGCATATTTTTTCCTGTTGAGTGAAATTTTTTGCCAATTTTGCACAATATGGCCCGCATTTTGCAGTTATCTTTGCGATTAAAGTTTCAATTCAACACATGACACTATTATGAAAGAGAAAATGATTATTTCGGCAGCCCTCATCGCACTGAGCGTGTTTTCGTTGGGCTGGTTCATCAAGGCTGGTATTGATGATTTTGCAGGAAAGGACCGCAAGGTCAGTGTCAAGGGACTTGCCGAGCAGGAAGTGCCTGCCGACAAAGTGACGTGGCCCATCGTCTCCAAGGAAGTTGGCAACGACCTGCCTGGTCTGTATGACCGCATCGGTGCCACACAGGCCAAGATCAAGGCGTTCCTTCTCAAGGGAGGCGTCAAGGAAGATGAGATCAGCCTCAATGCCCCGCAGGTTGTGGACTTGACCGCTCGCGAATATGACTCGGGCAACAGGGCCTACCGCTACATCGTGACTTCGGTCCTTACCGTGACGAGCAAAAATGTGGATCTGGTGCGCCAACTGATTGCCAAGCAGGGTGACCTGCTCAAGGAGGGCGTAGCCATCACTGGCGACAGTTATGACAACCAGATTCAGTATGAGTTTGTTGCCTTCAAGGAGATGAAGCCCAAGATGATGCAAGAGGCCATCGAGAACGCTCAGGTCACTGCCGAGCAGTTTGCCAAGAACTCCCACAGCAAACTCAACAAGATCGTGAGCGCCGATCAAGGCCAATTCTCCATCGAGAACCGCGACGAGTACACACCCTGGATCAAAAAGGTGCGCGTGGTCACCACCATCACTTACTCCCTCAAGAACTGACCCCAATTTCCCACAACCAGGAATAGTCAACAACTGAATACTCTGAACCATCTGAACTGCCACGACTTGTGACAAATAATCAGATTTTTCAGAGTATTCAGTTGTTTGATATACGTCACGAGAACAGATTGTCGGCTGTATCGGCATTTTCCTCCTCATCACATTCTCGCGTCACTGAGGCATCTAGAGCGGGGTAGGGATGGATCATGCCGGTGTAGAAGTGGAGGGTCTTGCTCAGGGGCTGGAAGTGGTTCTGGTTGGGCGCCCACTCGCCGCGCTGCAGGCCTGGGGCCAGTTTCACCGAACGCCGGCCATACAGGTTGTTGATGCCGTCGATGCTGGTCATCAGGCGCCGCAGTTTGCCATGATCCTCGGGGTCAAACACGTTGAGTTGTATAGCGCCGCCATGCTGTATGTCGAGCGCCATCACTCCAGCCTTGCGGTAGCCGAAGCCGTCTCGCCAGATGTTGTTAAACGCGACCAGGGCCTGCCTGACAATGGTCATCGTGTCGCTTGTGGGCGTAGCGAGTTGCAACTGGCAGGAGTTGGAGTAGAAGGGCAGGTCCTCACGGAAGTGGTCTCCTCGCACATAGGTCATCACACTACCAGCCACGCTGCCCTCGTCACGCAGTTGGCGTGCTGTGCGCTCGGCAAAACTAACGATAGCATCGGCAATCTCATCACGGTTGGTCAACACCTTGCCGAATGTGCGTGACGTCATGATGGTCTTGTGGGCAATGGTCACCGGATTGGCGATCTGGCAGTCGTGTCCCATGAGTTCGCGCTGGGTGCGCTCGAGCGTCACCGAGTATTGCGAACGCACCAGCGATGACGGCATTTTCACAAAGTCGGCCGCCGTGATGATGCCCTTGCTCTTGAGCGAGGCAGCAAGCCGGCGCCCGATGCCCCAGACGTCCTCGATGGCGGTGCGCCTCAAAATGATGTCGATGGCCTCAGGACGCACGAGCCAATACACGCCGTCGGTGATGCGGTGGTCCTTCTTGGCGATGTGGTTGGCAATCTTGGCCAGGGTGCGAGTCGGCGCGAAGCCGATGCTCACCGGGATGCCCACATACTGCCGGACCTTCTTCACCACCTCAGCCATCACACGGTGGCTTGTCTCGACATCCTCGTGGGGAAGAAGGAAAAACGCCTCATCCACAGAGTATTGCTGCACGTTTTCAACCTCTTGGCCCAGGATGTTCATCACGCGGTTAGACAAGTCACGATACAGGATGTGCCGTGCCGAGAGTTGCACGACCTGGCGCGGGTCGGTATGTTCCTTGATCTTAAACGCGGGGCAACCCATGGGGATACCCGCGGCTTTGGCCTCATTGCTGCGGGCGATGACGCACCCGTCGTTGTTAGAGAGGACAACAACCTTGCGCCCGTTGAGCCGTGGATCAAACACCCGCTCACAGGACACAAAGAAGTTATTGCAGTCAACCAGCCCGTACATCCTCTTTCTGTGAACACCTAACTTCTAACTAAGAGGAGAGTTCCAACCAGCGCATTTCCTTCTCATCTAGGAGGTCTTTGACCACCTGGTAGCGGGCGGCCTTAGTGGCCACGTCGTCTAGGGTTTCGCCGCTGGCAAACAGGGCATCCAGTTCGGCTTTCTCCTTGTTGAGGGCCTCAAGGTCGGCATTGAGTTGTTCGAGCTCGCGTTGTTCCTTGTAGGTCAATTTCTTTTGATCACTCCGGTTGGCCCAGGTGTTCTCCTTGGGCTTGGCGACCTCCTGCTCCTTGGCCAACTGTGCCGCTTCCTGCTCGTGGCGCTGCTTCCAGGCGCGGTATTCGCTGTAATTGCCAGGAAAGTCCTTGATGTGGCCATTACCTGTAAACACAAAGGTGTGATCCACCGTACGGTCCATGAAGAATCGGTCGTGGCTCACAATGATGACACAGCCGTTGAATTGCGTCAGATACTCCTCGAGGATCTCGAGCGTTGAGATGTCCAGATCGTTGGTCGGCTCGTCCAGGATAAGGAAGTTAGGCTTGGTCATCAGCACCATGGCCAAATACAGGCGACGTCGCTCACCACCGCTCAACTTGGCGATGAACTTCTGCTGGTCTTGTGGAGTAAACAGGAAGTGGTTCAGCCAGGCCATAGCCGTGTAGTGATGCTTCTCGTCGAAGTAGATGTACTCTGCCACATCGCGCACCGCATCGATCACGCGCTTGCCTTCGTCAAAGTGCATACCCTCCTGGCTGTAGTGGGCAAATTTCACCGTTTCGCCTATCTCGAAGTAACCGCTGTCGGGCTTAACGATGTCCAGCAGCAGTTTGATGAACGTAGTCTTGCCCACGCCATTGTCGCCCACGATGCCTAACTTCTCGTAACGGGCAAACGTGTAGTTAAAATCGTCGAGCACCACCTTGTCGCCAAAGCGCTTGCTAACATGATGGGCCGTGAATATCTTCTTGCCGATATAGGCGCTCTTAACGTTCAATTCCACCTCGGCATCGTCGCGGCGCTGCTGGGCCCGCTCCTGCAGGTCGTAGAACGCGTCGATGCGGTACTGAGCCTTGTGGGCGCGGGCTTGCGGCTGACGGCGCATCCAGTCCAGTTCGGTGCGTAGCAGGTTGCGGGCGCGTTCCACCTGGGCATTCTGGGCCTCGATGCGTTCAGCGCGCTTTTCCAGATAATAGTTATAGTTGCCGCTGTAGGAGAAGATGCTGTGCTGATCCATCTCCAGGATGCGGTTGCAGATGTTGTCCAAGAAATAGCGGTCGTGAGTCACCATCAGCAGGGTCACACGGCTGCGCTGCAGGTAGTTCTCCAGCCACTCGATCATGTCGATGTCCAGGTGGTTGGTGGGCTCGTCCAGAATGAGCATCTGCGGCTCGTCGATGAGCAGGCGTGCTAGGGCCACACGCTTGACCTGGCCGCCGCTGAGTTCCTTGACGGGCTGATTGTAATCGGTGATCTTGAGTTGAGTCAATATCTGCTTGAATCGCTCCTCATAGTCCCAAGCGACACTGGCATCCATCGCCTGGATGGCCGTCGTCATGGCCTCGTTATCGCCAGTGCGCAGCGCCTCCTCATAGTCATGGATTGCAGCCGAGCGAGGATCGTCGCCATGCAAGCAGGCATCAAGCACTGTGTGGGCGCCGCCTAGGTCAGGCAACTGCGGCAGGTAACCCACCCGCAGATTGTTGCGGTAGATGACCGCGCCGCTATCCTGCGAGGCGATGCCAGCCAGGATGTCGAGTAGGGTAGACTTGCCTGTGCCGTTCTTGGCGATCAGGCCGATTTTCTCGCCCTCGGCGACACCAAAGGTCAAGTCCTCGAAGAGCACATCCACGCCAAAAGCCTTACTCAGTCCCTCAACTTGCAGATAACTTACCATGAATGATCTTGTATCTTGTATTATATACCTAGTCCCACATCAGCGACGGGAATCAGTCACATCGCGCCCTGTTGCCACGACCGTTAACTAAAGAAGTGCTTCATCACTTTGATCATGTTGACATGATCGTCGCACGAGCCGGTCTCACGCACCGAGTGCATAGCCAGCACGGGGTTACCCACATCGACGCCCTCGATGTCGATCTGGCCTGTGAGGATGTTGCCCAGTGTGGAGCCACCAGCCACGTCACTGTGGTTGACAAAGTACTGGAACGGGGCGCCGGCATTCTCGCACAGGCTCTTGAAGATGGCTGCCGAATGGGCGTCGCTCATATACTTGCAGTTGGCATTAACCTTGATGCACGGGCCACCGCCCAGCGAGGGATGATTGGTAGGATCGTACTTCTCGGGGTAATTGGGGTGGAAGGCATGGGCATTGTCGGCCGACACCATAAACGAACGGTGGATTGCCCGGCCAAAATCTTCAAAGTCGCCGCCCAGTGCCATAACCAGACGGAGCAGCATATTGCCCAGCACAGGGGAGTGGGCGCCCTGCTTGGTGCCGCTTCCGGTCTCCTCGTTATCAAAGATGGCTGCCACCAGCGTGGCATCCTTGTCCTCGGCCTCGGTGATGGCGGTGATGGCGGCATGCACCATGCTCAGGTCGTCAAGACGGCCAGCCGAGATAAACTCATTGTTCAGGCCAAACAGGCTCGCCTTGCTCACGTCATAGAGCATCAGGTCAAAGTCGATGATATCGAAGGGCTCGGCCTGCAACTCGTCGGCAACAAGGTTGAGCAATGTGTTTTGCCACTCAAAGTCGCTGTTGACCTTGGACAGGATGGGCAGCATGTCTTTCTGCTTGGACAGGTGGTTGCCCTCATTGACCGCGCGGTTAAAGTGGATGGCCAGATGTGAGATGCACATCAGCGGGCGATCGATCTTGATGAGTTTGGTCACCGGGTGCAAGGCATCCTTGCCCTTGAGCAGCACACGGCCAGCCAGAGACAGGGGGCGGTCAAACCAGGTGTAGAGAATCGGGCCGCCATAGACCTCAGTGTTCAGGCGCAGGATGCCGCCTTCGCTCTTAATCTCACTGGCAGGCTTGATACGGAAACAGGGAGAATCGCTATGAGCCGCGATGATCTTGAAACCGGTTTCGGCGGGTTTCTTCTTACCCACCGTCACAGCAAAGATGGCACTGTCATTTTTGGTGAAGAAAAACTTGTCACCAGCCTTAGCGCTCATCTTGTCATCAATCTTTTTCTCCTTGAAGCCATTGGCCATCAGTATTTTCTTGACTGTGTCAACAGCCAGGAAGTTGCAGGGGCTGTTGTCCAGGAACTCGAGCAGCGAGTTCACATAATCATTAGTCTTGTTCATGCTTATATCGTCGTTAATTGTGTTTAAGTTCAGTCATGCTGGCGGGCAAGCATCTGCCACCCATGCCAATCAGATTCCGTAGTAAATGGCGTTCAACGCCCTGAGTACATTGCAGAGCGTCTGGCCCCAGTAGTTGATAAAGTTGACCTTGCACTGGCACAACATCTCGTGCTGGGTCTCGGTCAGAGCCTCCTGGATGGAATGGATCAGGTTGAAACATTCTTGATACAGATCGGCCAGATTTTCAGACACCGATGCCGAGATAGGGGTGTCGCTGTACTTCATGTCTTCCAAGAACACCTCAAGATAAATGTCCTCCTCGGCCATAATCTGCGACACACGAGCGCGCACCAGGTCATACACATCCTCTTCAAGCGCCGCATCGATAAACTCCTCGCTAAATGAATCGTCCTCGATATCACTGATGGTGATGTATAAGCGGGGCAGCAACTTGAGCATTTGCGCCACAAAGCGGTCTCGAGTCTCACACTCGTGGGCATGTTCCAAAGCATGGCAATACTCATTGGCCAGAGCAATGAATGTCAGTTCATTAGGTGTTAGTTTATCCATTATCATTATCGGTTTTTGTTACTGTACAGATTGTGCCGCTCGATATAGTCAAACACCTGGTCCGGGACATAGTAGCGTACACTTAGTCCACGGCAGAGACGATCCCTAACCATTGTCGACGACAACTCGATGATGGGTGCGTCGACCAGAGCAACACGGTCGTCTAGTTGATTGGGAATCACCACATCGTAGCCTAATCTGGGATAGATCAGCACATGGAATTTGGCTAAGATTTCCTCGCTGTTACGCCACCGGTCAAAGACCTGCCAATTGTCGGCCCCAATCACGAGATAGAACTCATCGGCAGGAAATTTGGCCTGCAGGGCATTGAGCGTGTCGATCGTGTAGGATGGCTTAGGCATGGAAAACTCAAAGGCTGACGTCTCAACACCCTCAAGCGGCCGTGAGACCATCTCTGCCATGCGCAGGCGATCAGTGTCGGCCACATGGCGCGCATTGCCCGCCTTGAGCGGATTCAAGGGCGAGACCATCAGCCAAAGTCGATCGACGGCTCCGCTGTCCACAATGTGATGGGCAATGATGGCATGGCCGATATGTATCGGGTCGAACGACCCGCCAAATATGCCGATTCTCATCTGTCTGTTAAGATATTAATGTACGATGTCTGTTCAGCTCAAAGTTAGCACGTTTCCAGCAGGGTCACAAGCATTCCGGCCAAATCTTTTGATCCGCCAATCAGCCCTGAGTGACGAAATCGCTGATCAAGCGGTGGACTTCGGCGACAGCGGTCTCCAGGTCATCGTTGATGACGGTGTAGTCAAACTGCGGGCCAATCGAAATCTCAAATTCGGCTTTATTGACCCTAGCCATAATGTCCTCCATGCTATCGGTGCCACGGCCGATGAGCCGCTGGCGAAGCACCTCCACACTGGGTGGCTGGATAAAGATGGACAACGCTCGGTCGCCATACATGCGCTTAACGTTCACGCCACCCAACACGTCCAAGTCGAGCACCACATTCCGGCCCAGACCGGTGATGCGCTCCACTTCGCTCTTGGGCGTGCCGTAGTAGCGGCCCTCATACACTTCTTGATACTCCACGAGTTGTTCGTCGGCAATCATCTGCTTGAACTCGTCGACCGTCTTGTAGTAATAATCCACTCCATTCACCTCCTCGCCTCGGCGGGGACGCGTTGTGGCAGATACCGAGAATGACAGTCGCAGCGACTCGTCCTGCATGATGCGCCCTATGATGGTCGACTTTCCTGAACCGGACGGTGCCGAGATAATAATGAGTTTACCTTGATGACACATGAGTTATGATGAATTGATAGAGATGTAAGAAGTGTAAGCGTATATCAGAAGGTATACTTCAAGCCCAGCACGGTCACCGACTGGTTATAGTCCTTCATGATCTGGAAACGCGCCTCTGTGAAGAAGTGCAGGCGATCCTGGATGCGGTATTGCGCGCCCAGACCCACGTTGGCACCGCAGCGGTCCTTAGTGCTATCACCCATGTGGTGATCCATCTTATAGTGGCCATAGGTGAAACCCACCAGAGGATACAGAGCAAACACATTGCTGGTATGGATGACGTAGTGCAGATTCAGCGACGCATTCAGGGCACTCAATCCGTCATTCTTAAAGTAATAGTTCAACTCGGGAGCAAGACGGAAATTAGTAGCAGGCTCCACCTGCACCTGAACTCCCAAACCTGCCATCGAATGTTTGGAGGCATACAAGAACTGGGCAGCGGCAGACACCTTGCACTGCTCGGCATGAGCGCTGATGCTCGATGCTATGGCCATGATAGCCATAATAATGAAGATGATGGACTTTTTCATTGTCAGTTGGTTGTCAAATTATGATGAATAGTAATGACTTATAGTCCGGATTATAAACCAGCGCTCTACAGCACGTTGAGCACCTGTTCCTTGATCTGCTCGAGGTGATCCTTCATGCGCACCACCAGGTTCTGCAGGTCGGCCTGATTAGCCTTGGAACCCATCGTGTTGATCTCGCGACCGATTTCCTGACTGATAAAGCCGAGTTTCTTGCCCTGACCAGGCTGTTCGCTGCTCATCGTCTCGAGGAAGTATTTCAGATGATTCTGCAAGCGGATCTTCTCCTCGGTAATGTCAAGTTTCTCAATATAATAGATGAGTTCCTGCTCAAAGCGGTTCTTGTCATAGTCCACCTCTTTGATTTTGGCCAAAGCATCCAAGATGCGCCCCTTGATCTTGTTGATGCGAGGCTCCTCATAGCGCGGCACCTCGTCGAGAAGGGCCTGTATTGCATCAATTTTCTCCTTAAAGAATACGGCTAGGCGCTTTCCTTCCTGCTGACGGAAGGCAATGAGTTGCTCTGTTGCTTGAGCGACGACCTCCTTGACGACCGACAGTTCCTCGTCGTCAGCCTCGGAACACTTGGCATCGGTTTTGAGGGCATCGGGCATACGCAGCAGCATGGTATACCAGTCATTAGGTTCCGGAAGGTCCAATTGTCGGCCCATTTCCTCGATCTGTGACTTGTATTGCTGCAGCATGGGCACATTGATGGTTCCTGAAGCGGCACCTTCGATAGGCTCACAATAAACATACAGGTCGATTTTGCCACGCATCAACGCTTTGGACACAATGTTGCGCAGTTCCATTTCAATCTCACGATGGCTTTGAGGTGTACGCACCCCAAAATCCAATTGCTTACTGTTCAGAGACTTGACCTCGGCAGTGATTTTCTTGTTGTTATAGACCTTCACAGCCTTGCCAAATCCGGTCATGGATAATATCATTGTCAAATTAGATTAGTTCACCGCAAAATTACAAAAAAAAGCAATCATATGACAATCAACCCTAGAAAAAGATTCCGCCAAACCACAGGGTAGGGGATACTTTGCGATAAAAACTCAGCGTCTGCAACAATTTTCGTTCCTGATACGTTGTTTAGTAGTTGTGAGTCAAACAAAGAACTCAACACTAAAAACTAAGAACTTAAAACAGTAATATTGCACATTACGTTAAAAAAATGTACCTTTGCCGATTGAGGCTATGTGATTAACGCCTCCAACAATATGTCTAGTATGGTAGAAACAGTTTTAGCAATAGTAGTACCTTGCTACAACGAGGAGGAAGTACTGCCTCAGACCAATCAGCAGTTGCGCGGATTGCTCGACACGATGATGCGTGACGGCCTTGTGGGACAGGGTAGTTATCTCCTCTATGTGGACGATGGTTCACATGACCGCACATGGATGATCATCGAAGGCTACAGCAATAGCGACGCCCATGTGCGCGGCCTCAAGTTGGCAGGCAACGTAGGGCATCAAAACGCTCTGATGGCAGGCCTTGAAACGGCCCGTCAGGATGCCGATATCATTGTGTCGATAGACGCCGACTTGCAAGACGACATCAAGGCCATCCCAGAGATGGTCAAGAAATATGACGATGGATGTGACATCGTCTACGGCGTGCGACGCAAGCGCACCACAGACACCTTATTCAAGCGCACCACAGCACAGATGTTCTATCGTTTCATGTCTGGCATGGGGGTGAAATCAGTGTATAATCACGCCGATTTCAGGCTTATGAGCCAGCGAGCCGTCGACGCCTTGTGCCAATATGAGGAACGCAACCTGTTTCTGCGTGGTCTGGTTCCACTCTTGGGCTACAAAACCGACCAGGTGCTGTATGACCGACTTGAACGACAGGCCGGCGAGAGCAAGTATCCACTAAGCAAGATGCTCTCGTTCGCCATCGATGGAGTCACATCGTTCAGTGTCAAGCCGTTGCGTCTCATTTTTGATCTAGGCCTCATCTTTCTGCTGATCAGCCTATGCATCCTCATCTACGTAATCGTGGCGCTCTGTCAAGGCCGAGGCGTTCAAGGATGGGCATCACTCATGCTTTCCATCTGGTTTGTTGGCGGATGCGTGTTGATTTGCCTGAGCATCATTGCTGCCTATATTGGCCGCATCTACACCGAGGAGAAGCATCGTCCCCGTTATAACATTGAGAAATATATAAAATAATATGTCCGATCAGACTCATATCGACAGTGCCATGAAGCCCACCGGCATCCCACGTCTATGTGACATCAAGTTGTTGCTGACCGATGTGGACGGTACCCTGACCGACGGAGGCATGTACTATGGCACAGACGGCACCGAATTCAAGAAGTTCAACACCCGCGACGGCATGGGACTGCAACTGCTGCAGCGCACAGGAGTGAAGGTGGGTATTGTCACTAGCGAGAACACCCCCATCAACGTGAACCGCGCGCGCAAACTCGGCCTTGATTACCTCAAGCAGAGCGCCCGTGACGGTGGAAAACTTGCGGCTACTCGCGAGATCTGCGACGAGATGGGCATCACATTGCAGCAAGTGGCCTATGTGGGTGATGACGTCAACTGCTATGACCTGCTGGCAGCAGTGGGCTGGGCAGCATGTCCGGCCGATGCCTGTGATAAAGTAAAAGCCATAGCCGGCATACATATCCTCGAGCGGCGCGGTGGTGATGCGTGCGTTCGCGAGTGGATTGATCAGATATTGGCCAACGATAGTGAGTGAGCAGTTCGATAACCAGACTCTGAAACAGAAGACGGCCCAAGGGCTCTTCTGGGGCATATTAAGCAGTGGCGGCATGCAACTGCTCAACCTGATTATCGGCATCTTCCTGGCCCGACTGCTCTCGCCTGAGGAATATGGCATCGTGGGCATGCTTGCGATATTCACTCTGATTGCCAACAATCTGCAAGAGAGTGGATTTGGTGTGGCTCTCATCAATGTGAAAGACATCAAGCATGAGGACTATAACTCGGTCTTCTGGTTCAATATCATTGTCAGCCTTGCGTTGTATGCCGTGTTGTTTATGTGCGCGCCGTTGATTGCACTATTCTTTCACCAGCCCATACTGACAGACTTGTCACGATTCATCTTTATCGCATTCATCTTTGCCGCGTTGGGCATTTCACCCAACGCCAAACTTGTTCGTGCGTTGAAGATGAAGGAGAAAGCCATCATTTCACTATCAGCACTCATCGTTTCGGGCACGGTGGGCGTGGCCATGGCCTTTAATGGCTACTCCTATTGGAGTCTGGCGACCCAGCAAGTATTATATAATGTGGTCATCTGCATCGGCAGGTACTCTTTTGCCCACTGGTGGCCCACTTTGCACATCGACTTTGGTCCTGTCAAGCGCATGTTTGCGTTCAGTTACAAAGTACTGATCACGGCCATTATGGGAACGGTTAGCAACAATGTGTTAACCGTCATCTTCGGACGCTTGTTCCCGGCGCAGGCAGTTGGCAACTTTTACCAAGCCAACAAGTGGAACACGATGGCCAACTCACTCGTTACCGGCACGGTCTCACAGATAGTTCAGCCCGTACTGGTTCAAGTCAACGACGACAATGAGCGCCGGCGCCGCATCTTTGGTAAGATGTTGCGATTCACGGCGTTTCTTTCATTCCCTGTTATGTTGGGACTGGCATTGGTTGCCCGTGAGTTTATCCTCATCACCATCGATGCAAAGTGGGAACAAAGCATACCATTGCTGCAGATTCTGTGTGTGAGCGGTGCGTTCGTTCCACTCTATGCGGTTTATCAGAACCTATTCCTAAGCCTTGGCAAATCAGACATCTACATGTGGCTGAATATTACACAGATTGCGCTGGTGATTACTGCCGTACTGGCATGCCACTGGCTGGGATTCACCGCGATGGTTGTCGCTTTTGCCGCCATCAACGTCTTGTGGTTGCTGGCCTGGCAGGTCTTTGCCTCACGGCTTATCGGTTACTCGTTTGGAGCGATGTTGCACGATTTATTGCCGTTCTTGTTCATTACCTTGGTAGTGATGGGAACGACTGGGGTCGTCACCTCTCCATTAACCAATCTGTATGCACTGCTGGTGGCCCGCATCATCATTGCCACAGCGCTCTATGCTCTGATTATGAAGTTACTCCATGCCACAATATTTGAGGAGTGCGTGGAATTTATCAAGTCCCGAATCAAGAAATAAGATTACATTTTAAACCAATTATATAATGAAAGGAAAAATTCTAGTCACAGGCGGAACCGGATTTATCGGTTCACACACAACGGTAGAACTGCAGCAAGCAGGCTATGACGTGGTGATTATCGACAACTTAAGTAACAGCAATATTGAAGTGCTTGACGGTATAGAGCGTATCACAGGCGTGCGACCCACATTTGTGGAGGGTGACTGCACCGACCGTGACGTAGTGCGCAAACTCTTTGCAGAAAATCCCGGCATCAACGGCATCATCAACTTTGCTGCCAGCAAGGCCGTAGGCGAGAGCATCGAGAAGCCCATCATGTATTACCGCAACAACCTCAACATCCTGCTCAACCTGCTCGAACTGATGCCCGAGTTCGGTGTGAAGGGCTTTGTATTCTCGTCGTCGTGCACCGTCTATGGCGAGCCCGACAAGAATCCCATCACCGAAGATGCCCCAACCAAGAAGGCTACCTCGCCCTATGGCGCCACCAAGCAGATCTGTGAGGATATCATCCACGACGTCATCCGCAGCGGCAGCCCCATCAAGGCCATCCTGCTGCGTTACTTCAACCCCATCGGTGCCCATCCCAGTGCCGAGATTGGCGAGTTGCCCAATGGTGTGCCCCAGAACCTTGTGCCCTACTTGACCCAGACCGCCATCGGCGTGCGCAAGGAACTGAGCATCTTTGGTGACGACTATCCCACACGCGACGGCTCTTGCATCCGCGACTTCATTAACGTCGTTGACCTGGCCAAGGCTCACGTCAAGGCCCTGGAGCGCATGCTCGACGACAAGAGCGACGAAGCCTTGGAAATCTTTAATATCGGCACTGGTAATGGTGCATCGGTGCTCGAACTGCTGCACTCATTTGAACGAGCAACGGGCGTGAAGGTTCCACACAAGATAGCGCCTCGCCGCCCTGGCGATATTGTTCAAATCTGGGCCGATCCCAAACGCGCCAATGAAGTGCTCGGTTGGCATGCCGAGATTTCACTCGACGACACCATGCTCAGCGCCTGGAACTGGCAAAAACGCCTCCGCGAGCGTGGCATCATGTAATTACACCAACAAGATAGATGGCTGATAATCCCACATTCAATCAAGAGGAACTCAGGGCTAGGTTTAACCCTGAGGGTTCGCCCTTGCGCCGCCAGCAGATGGTCATGCTGGAGATGGTTACTGTGCTTGACAAAATTTGTAAGAAACACGATATTCCTTATTTCCTGTATGGAGGCACATTGCTTGGCGCATTTCGTCACAATGGATTCATTCCCTGGGACGACGATTTGGATGTGGCCATGATGCGACAAGACTACAAGCGGTTGATGAAGGTGCTGCCGGCCGAATTGCCCGCGTACATCGCCTTGCAAAACAATGACACCGACAAGAATTACTTCCTCTTTATCACCAAATTGAGGGACAAACGGTCATTCCTCGATGAAGGTAATTTTGATAAGGTGTTCAAGGAACGCGGCATCTTCATTGACATCTTTCCGCTGGACAGGCTCTTGCCGTGGACCCAACGCCTGCGTGTGCAAAGTGTGGCTTATAACATTTTCCGCAAGGGGAACGGAAGCGACTCGGCGATGAAAAAAATAAGGGCCTTGACTTGGTTTAACCGTCATGTCTCTTTCCCGCTGTTGCGAGGCATCAGTCGGCTTAGCGGAACCAAAGCCCTCATGTGCGAATACGGAATTCCGTTTCACAACATCTATGACCTGCGTGATGTTTTCCCGTTGACAACCCACGACTTCGAGGGAGTCCAACTCCCAGTCCCCGGCAATAGTCAGCACATGCTCCAAACCATGTTTGGCGACTACATGCAGCTCCCCAATGACCTCGACAACGTCTACCACCACGTCGAGCGCCTCGAGTTTTACGACTAACAATGAAATAAACCGATAATATGCAAGCGATAATTTTAGCGGCAGGAATGGGCCGCCGGTTAGGCAAATACACCCGAGACAATACCAAGTGTATGTTACCCGTCAACGGCGTCAGATTGATTGACAGGATGTTAGAACAGCTGTGTCAACTCAACCTGTCTCGCCTTGTCTTGGTTGTTGGATACAAAGGGAAGGAATTGAAGGATTACATCGGTGATCGTTATGAGGACCGATTGCATATCGAGTATGCCGAGAATCCCGTCTATGACAAGACCAACAATATCTATTCCCTGGCATTGGTCAAGGACAAGATGGTTGAGGATGACACGCTGCTCATCGAGAGCGATTTGATTCTTGACGACAGCCTCTTCCAGATGATTCTTGAAGACCCGTACCCTAATCTGGCCCTCGTCGCCAAGTATGAGACCTGGATGGATGGTACGATGGTGCGTATCGACAAGGATAACAACATCGTCAACTTTGTGCCCAAGAAGGCTTTCAAGTATTCCGAGGTAGATTCCTACTATAAAACGGTGAATATCTATAAGTTCAGCAAGGAGTTCTCCAACAAGGTCTATGTGCCGTTCCTGGATGCTTATTGCAAGGTGATGGGCAATAATGAGTATTACGAGCAGGTCTTGCGTGTGATCACCTTGCTGGATCAGGCCAATCTCAAAGCGTTGCCCATCGGTGACAAGCCGTGGTACGAAATAGATGACGTGCAAGACAAGGATATTGCCGAGGCCATTTTCTCTCCCGAGAAGGATCGCCTGCATAAGTATCATGTGAGGTACGGCGGGTATTGGCGTTTCCCCCAAATGCTGGATTTCTGTTATTTGGTCAATCCGTTTTTCCCACCTAAACGAATGCGTGACGAGATGCGTGCAAACTTTGACCAACTCTTGACACAGTATCCCAGTGGCATGGCGGTCAATTCGTTGTTAGCTGGAAAATATTTTGGGGTCAGCAGCCAGTATATTATCGTGGGCAATGGTGCTGCCGAACTGATTAAGAGCCTGATGGAACAGTTCATGCAGGAAGACAGTAAGGTGGGTGTCGTGTATCCGACCTTTGAGGAGTATCCCCATCGCCTAAAACAGGAATCCATTGTGCCGTTCTATCCTGAACTGCCCGATCTGCATTATTCAGCCGCTGATTTAAAAGCATTTTACGCTTCCCGGGATATCACGGCATTGCTGCTCATCAATCCTGACAACCCTTCGGGAAACTTCATTCCCAAAGAAGATGTACTCTCTCTCGCTGCATGGTGTGGCGAGCGTGGTGTGAGGCTGATTGTAGACGAGTCGTTTGTGGACTTTTCCGACGAGGGTCCGGCTAATTCGTTGCTCAACGATGATATCCTTGAGCAATATCCGGGCCTGTTGGTTATGAAGAGCATCAGCAAGTCTTATGGTGTCCCTGGCCTTCGATTGGGCGTCTTGGCAGGTGCCGATACCGCTTTGCTGGATAAAATGAAAAAGGATGTGGCTATCTGGAACATCAACTCGTTCGCCGAGTTCTACATGCAAATCTTTAACAAGTATGAATTCTTCTATAAGAATGCTTGTGCCAGCTTTGTGGAAGAACGTAGCCGTTTTGCCGAGCAGCTATCATCAATCCCGTATCTTCGTGTCATTCCTTCACAGGCCAATTACTTCCTGTGCCAAGTGACGAAACATTACACTTCTAGACAGCTGACTGAAAAACTGCTGAATGATTTCAACATCCTTATCAAGGATTGTGATAACAAGACCGGACTTGAAGGGAAGAACTATATCCGTTTAGCAATACGCGATAAAGAAGATAATGACAACCTCGTTAATGCATTAAACAGTCTCAGAGGCTTAAATATCTGTATCTGTGGTGGTGGCAATCTCGGGCATGTGATGGCCGGTTATCTTTCTGCTCAAGGCATTCATCGGGTGAATGTGTTGACTGGCCATCCCGAGAAATGGTCTACTTCATTGACGATTAATGTGAACAATTCAAGTGGTAACGAGACTTTGAAAGGTGAACTGAACATGGTTACATCTAGCGCCGAACAGGTGATTCCCGATGCCGACCTGGTATTTATCTGTTTGCCTGGCCCCCACATCAAGCCCATGCTCGAGAAGATTAGACCCCACTTGAAGAAGAATACTATTGTAGGTAGTATCGTTTCTAATACTGGTTTCTTCTTCCATGCCCATGAGGTAATCTCTTCACAGCCCATTTTCGGTTTTCAGCGTGTCCCGTTCATTTCGAGAATTGTTGAGTACGGCAAAGAGGCCGACCTCTTGGGCTCAAAAAGGTCGCTCAGCGTGTGTGTTGAGAATGGCAATGGCAATGCAATACGCATGATGATAGAGAACTTGCTGCACACGCCTGTAAAGTTGTTGGGGAATTTCTATGAGGTGAGTTTGTCAAATAGCAATCCTCTGTTGCACCCTGCAAGACTGTATACCATGTGGAAAAACTGGAACCCGGCAGTGAAGTATGATAGGATTCCCATGTTTTATGCCGAATGGGACGATACTGCTTCCCAGTTGCTCATTGATATGGATAATGAGTTGCAGTCATTGCTGAGGTTGTTGCCGGTTGAGCCTAATAGTGTGCCGTCTATATTGGAATACTATGAATCGGTTGATGCTTCAACATTAACTCAAAAGATTCGCTCCATACCGGCATTCAAATCAATCAAGTCCCCAATGATTGAAAACGAAGGCGATGGCTATATCCCTGATCTGAATAGCCGTTATTTTATCGAGGACTTTGAATGTGGAACATTCTATATCCGGGATACTGCACGATTAAAAGGCGTTGACACGCCAGCCATTAACCGGGTGTGTGATTGGTATGAAAGCCTCAAGGCCTATAAATGATATTGAGTATTGTAATTGTAATACAAAAAACAAGCCCCCAACCGTGATGGTTGAGGGCTTGTGCGATTCTAAAAAGAACGGGGTTCTTTTTATGCCTCAGCGGCGGGAGCCTCTTCAGCGGGAGCGGCATCCTCGGCGGGAGCCTCAGCAGCCTCAGCCTCTTGAGCAGCCTTTGCAGCCTCTGCTTCGGCAGCAGCCTTAGCAGCAGCGATTTCGGCTTTCTTCTTGGCTACGGCCTCAGCCTTTGCCTCGTTCTTCTTGGCCTCCTCAGCGATGGTCTTCTTGTCGGCAGCCTTCTTGTCGTCGCGGACCTTGTTGCGAACGGCATCGAGTTTTGCCTGCTTCTCAGCCTTCCAAGCCTCGAAACGCTTCTGAGCCTCTTCCTCAGAGAAAGCGCCCTTCTTGACGCCACCCTGGAGGTGCTTCATCAGCATCACACCCTCGCGAGAGAGAATGTTGCGTACGGTGTCGGTGGGAATTGCACCTACGTTTACCCAATAGAGTGCACGTTCGAAATTCAAACTGATGGTAGCAGGATTAGTGTTGGGGTTATAAGAACCAATCCTCTCAATAAATCTACCATCTCGTGGTGCCCTGCTATCGGCAATAACAATGGGATAGAACGCATAGTCCTTGTGACCGTGGCGCTGCAATCTGATCTTTGTTGCCATAATTTAATCTAACAGTTTAAATTTTTAATAAGTTAATATTTCACACAAAAAGTGACCTTGTTGAAGGGTCACTTTTCATTGTTGTCCTGGAAGGATTCGAACCCTCGCAAGCGGAACCAGAATCCGATGTGCTACCATTACACCACAGGACAATTCCTAATTGCGACTGCAAAGGTACTGCTTTTTTTGTTACCACCAAGAAAAATCTCAACTTTTTTTCAAAAATTTTTTTCCAATAAATAAAAAAGCCAGATACATTCGTTTCTTTGCCGTTGGCATCGCTCGCCACTTCTTGGGGCTAAAGACTCCATCAAGAAAAGCATTGAACAATGTCCAGACCAATAGCAGACAGGCAGCCACGATGTGCCAATAGTTCTGTTCAAATACATGGGAAAACATCTCGTTGTGATATTTAAACGATAAGATTTAGTCAACTATTCCATAACTCCATTCTTTTGCTAATCTGCAGTTCATACCTCTCATCGGCAAAGGCTTCTTTGATAGCATCAAGTGCTTGTTGTGGCACTTCGGAGGCTCCTTTCACATAAACCAGGATCATCATCAGGTCTGGATCAAATGATTCATCTGCTACCGTTGTGACGACGATACCAGCCAATAGGGGCATCTGCTTACAGAATCTCCCTGGCGGGATGATGATTCTCCCGGTACCTCCTCCAGCAAGAGTCAGTGAGTGGTTTTCAATGATGGGTTCGAACAACTCCAGGACGGTTTCTGCGGTTTGCTCGTCACCGTCAGTATTGATGAAAATGACGTTGCCAGTCTGTTTGAATTCGCCCACATGGAGTTTTTTACGGATTCTCTTCTTCATAACGTATTTTTTTTCTAACTATTAATCATTCAATGGCATTGCCGGGTAAGAGAATGTCTATTTTCTGCATTTCAAATCCAATCAAATTCATTTCCTCAATCTTATCCTTTAGTCGTTTCGAAATAATAGTCCTGGAATCGAAAGGATCTAAATGGAATAAATCAAGAGATAAATCAAAATTTTGAGATAATGCAATTTGATTAAGCCTTACACCAAAAGCCAGTCCGTCGCTTTTATCTTTACTTTTTAACTCCAAGTAGTGATCAAAAGACTCAATTCTAATCGGGCCCACATCTGAAATTCCATATTCTGTTTCAATGAACTCGGTACGTTGATAATCCAGAAGAAAAGACAATTCAGGCTGTGTGAAATGCAACCAATAATATGCATGTTTCTTTTTACTGGATACAACTATGACATCAAAAACCTGATGGCGCATCAGATTGAATTCGGAGAATACTCTTAACGTTTTATCGTTGACTAAAAAATCAGTAAGAGGCCCACTGGTTGTAGCAAGCACATCAGTCATCTGTGCTCTTCTTTTTAATTCAAAGATCAATTTAGGAGCACACTTCATCAATTCCGCAGGCGAAAGCAACTGTGCTTGAAGTATCGTGTGGCAATCGACTTGAGGATAACATCCGATCACTTTATTATCTGATGATGTTTTTAATGTATAATACTCCATATTACGATGATTCTTCTTAGATTCATAAACTGGACGAACCCATTTTTCAGAGTTTCATTAAACCATATTCTCCATTCGCAATTTCTTTCGCCAACCAATGGTCATTTCTATAATCTATCCGTTGATTGGTAACACAACATTTATCAGGCCAACCCTGATATCGCCATTGGGCAACAATTGACAATGGAACGCCATGGCACTTAGCTGTGAATTCGAAATTATCCATTCCAAACAGAGATTCAAACGGGCTTCCAAGCAATGTTCCATCATCACTTGTTTCAAATTCTCCCGCATGGAAGGCATCGACCACTCTATCAAAAATATCATAGGCTTGATCCTCTGATATTCTACCTTCATATAAATATTTTAAGATATCCATTTTAAGTACATGACAAATAATCAAATTATAAAACAGCATTGAATCTAGATACAGAGACTATACTATCTGCTATCGTATTAGGTTGAGCTTCTGTTCCTATGTTAACCAACAAGTATAATTCTCCAGTCTTGTGATTCTTTAATAGCAAAGTATCAATATCATAACTCAGAACAATGTTCTCTATATCTAAATAATGTAACAGGTGCTTTTCTTCACTATAATACCATTTTTTGGAAAAAGCCACATCATCGAATTCTAATTCATATTTGTTATCATCAATAGGATCGTAATAAAATGGTATCATTGAACCATTTGGATAGAATTTGTAACCATAGTAACGAATTGCAAATGAATCTTTAGATTCATCATAATCATAGACATACCATAAACTATTTGTCTTACTAAGTTCTTTTTCTAGATTATTTAAACATGATGATAGAAAAAGTAATAACACAAAACACAAGTAGGAAAAAAGTGATGGTTCTTTTGATGTATTATGTATCATTTTGAGCCGGTTTATGAACGGGTGATTTATCCTTGTCGATATTTTTTCTCCAGAGCAGACATAGTGCAATAATGGCTACACCCAGGTTGATGAACATGAAAATCTCGAGAATCGTCACATCACGGTAAATCACCTTAATACCTGGGTGATCCAAGGGGAGATCCACTAGATAATTCCCCTCGAGGGCAATGCCATGGCACAACAAGCACTCGATTATCGTCAAGACGACAATCAAGATGATTAAACCTATTCTTTTTGTTGACTGTTTCATACTGATGGCTTTGTCTTGAAAAGTAACTTGTAAAGGCGGTAGCACAGGTAGAAGTTCAGTAATACGATTGCTGTGACAAATAGCGTGAAAATCATTTGTTTGAAGGTAAGAGTTAAGAAGATTGCCAACGCGTCAAAATGCAGAAGTGCAAATGACGTCAAGATGCAACAAATCAGAAGAAGTACGCTCGCCCACTTCTTGTTTTTGTAGAATAATCGTGGAGCACACATCAGAATGACACAAACCGGGCACACGATACTGCTATTATATGTTGTTGAATAAAACATTGGAGCCAATAAAGCACAAATGAATCCCAATACCAAGAAATAAGTTCCAATGCAACGTATGATTATTTCGTTAGATGCTTTCATTTTCTATTTGGGGTCAATTCTTTCTCCAGATGAAATAAAGGATCGCACCAATAAACAAAATGATAACTACCAATATACTCAGATTGGTTAGCCATGACGGCGAATCAAAGGCAAATATCGCTGCGTATGCCCCAATTAACATGACAACAAATGTCAAACAACATTTCAAAAGTGTCTCAATCGTATTCATCAATCGTAACGTTTTTCAATTAGCGCCAAATTATTTGTCCTTAATCAATTGCCAGTGGACAGAGATGTTGGTCTCGCCCATAGTGATTGTGCTTGTGATTTCGATCGGCCAACCATTAGCATCAAATGATGCCTCTTGCACCTCAAACCAGTTGCCAAGCATGACGGATTCCCACGAGATTCTTTCTCGGTAAAAGAAAGTCCCGTCCTCGTTGATGTGTGCAAATGCCTGATGAACCTTTTTTGAAGACAGATCGGGAATCTCTTCGTCCTCGCCTTCGGGCAGTTCCTCATCTTCATTGGTGGCATCAATATCTTCAACCTCAATGTTTTCAAAGTCTTCATCGGTTTCAATCCATCGGGAGTCGCCTATGGCATAGGTGCGGCCATACTGGTCGGCCCAGGTCTGCATGGCCTCTTCCAGTACTTTTTTGGCCATGTCATTGATGCCGCTATCCAGTTCATTGTCAATGAGTAACTGCGTGGTGTCTCCATCCAGCGCTTGGTTAATTCCACTTGAGACTTTAATCAGAAATTCCTTTAATGGCTTTACCAAATTTGAATAATCAATGCTGTCCACCTTCAGGCTATGGCGATTGAAGAAGAAATGAAATCCCTCGGCGCCAAAGAATGCAACCAACTGTTCAGAGTCGGGGTAATATAATTTGTCGTAAGCGAAATTATCAAGGGTTAAAAACATGCCGTAGTGATCCTGATCGACCGATTCCACTTTCATGTGGTAATCCACCGATGATGAGTCAGACCTCGCCATTTCGGTCTTTACCGTGGCACGGTAAGAACGGGTGTCGCCCAAAGAGAAATTGGGCACGATGCGCACCGAGTCGGTAATGGCCGCCGTGACATCATGGAATTCAACGGCAGGTTGCGCTTGAACCGCGAGAGAACCAATGAGAATGGCTGCAAATAGAAGAAACTCTTTCATTTCGTTACCGGTTATATCGTTCAACAGTG
>Ga0256869_1000127_pt1 | contig 24219 bp, 20 predicted proteins | sample RumenRJG_05RNA_FD_186096 | JGI IMG/M metagenome (GOLD analysis project Ga0256869, IMG submission 186096) | Metatranscriptome of bovine rumen microbial communities from Lethbridge, Alberta, Canada - Rumen RJG_05 (Metagenome Metatranscriptome) | ecosystem: Host-associated > Mammals > Digestive... | reverse complement strand
CGCCGCCGAATGGGAAAAAGACAGAAAGTTTACGGATGACCCCCGCGTAACAAAGGTTGGAAAGTTCCTGAGGAAGACCAGCTTGGACGAATTGCCCCAGCTGTGGAATATTATAGCCGGCGACATGTCTTTTGTTGGCCCGCGCCCAGTTACACAGCCGGAACTTAAGAAATATGGTGAATACGAAGACTACGTTCTCTCTGCTCAGCCGGGACTTAGCGGCATGTGGCAGATTTCCGGCAGAAGCGACACTGGTTACGAAGAAAGAATTACCTTGGACACATACTACATACAGAACTGGTCCATCTGGCTTGACCTTTGGATTATAATAAAAACAATTTGGGTTGTGCTTAAAGGAAAGGGAGCATACTAAATGAATATTACAAAATGCACAAAAAGACTGCTTCTTAGTTTTGCCGTTATCTGTTCAATGGCGGCTACTTGTTTTCCGCAGGAGTTACCGGAAACAGAACAAACAGTTCCCCAAGTTTCCTACAGGATAAAGGATGTCAAATACAGCTCAAAAGGCCTAACGCAAAAGTCAGCCTTAAAGCGTCTCTACAAAATCAGCAAAAAACAGGTCTTTAAGTCAAAAGAAGAATTGGATGCCTACATTGCGGACATAAAACAAAAGTATGACAACACTAGGCTCTTTGAGGAAACTCAAATCAAGTACAAGACTCTGGAAGTGACTGACGGTATAACCCCCGTAGTGCTCGAAATATCGGTTTCCGAAGCACACAACCTCCTTGCCCTTCCAAAACCCAGCTACAACTCTAACAGTGGTGCAAACCTCAAGGTAAAGCTCAAGGACAAAAACTTTCTGGGAACCCTTAGCACCTTCAACCTGGACGTTAACGCACAATTCGGAAATGATGATGAGCCTACAAACTTCAGGAAAATGGAGTTCGGGACAAATTTTGACTATGACTATCCTTTTGACATTGGCATAACGGAAAACGCATGGACAAACGACGTTTCCTTTTCTTGGACCTTAGGAGAAGGAAAGCCGGAATTTGATGTTGCTACAGGCCTAAAAATAGGAATCCCCTTCGGAGAAGACAATTCATTCAACATACATGCAACACAGTCTGTTGTCCGCGATACAGAATACGAAGAATACGGCGATGAATTATATTTTGTTGAAGAAGGCGGCATAGACATGCCTCTTACACTGGGAAAAATCAACAAATTTACGCCCGTGGTATACACACCTTCCGCAACTGTTACCTACAACTGGGACAAGGACGGAATATCATCCTTAAACGAAGATCTCCTGGGACCGACGCTTAAAATTGCACACTCAATATCCATAAGCAATGAAAACTGGAAGGGAAATTTTAGGGATGGATATTCAGAATCTATAGAACAGGGCTTCAAGTGGAATTTTAAGACGGAAAGCCTTGCCCCTTCAGTGGAAATTGAATCAAAATTCTTTACGTCTTTCTGGGATTGGGTTGGAATTACGGTTGACGCATACTACTATGTAATAAAGAACGGTCACCAAAACGCGCTTGGCGCAAGGCTTAGGGGAATAAAGGATGAGCAGGAATACAGGGACTTTGACAAGGAAGCCCTGGATTCTGACACAGGCCTGCAATTCTCCATTGACATGCCCGTTCACATAATTACAACCCACTGGATGGACTGGGGATATAAGATTTTTGGCTCCTACAATACGGCTCCCGCCCCAATAAAAATCATAGGCTGGCTGCCCCACAAAATATGTCCCTACCTTGACTTTGAATTCCAGCTTTCGCCCTTTATGGATATTGGTCTTACCCACAACGAGGCTACGGATATGACCTTTAACTACAAGGACGGATTTTACGCAGCAGGTCTGGAAGCCCTCTTCTTTATGCAGAGGTGGAAAAGCTTTGTAGTGCGCGCAAGCATGGGTGTGGACGTAGGAAGATGGCTTGGTGGAAGCCACCTAAACCAAGACTGGCGTGAACAGTGCAAAAAATATGAATTTACTTTTGGCCTTGGCCTACAATATTAGCATAAAAAGTTTTATTGTAATCAGTATTTTGCAAAATGAGCCTAGCCCCGATTGGAAGGGTTGCGCAGCAAGACCGCGACAGCGGGCCGGAGCGTAAGCGTAGCCCTGGAAAGCGGGTAATAAGAGAGACTGCGTAATGGCGTAGCCTTACGCACAGTAAAAAGATCAATACGCTCCAAGAATTTATTATTGCTGCAAGGGAGCAGGTCCTGTAAGCTTTTCGTAGGAACGCTCTGCCCTGTTGCGCCAATAAGATTCAGGCTCGTAGTCTTTTAGGATGGAGAACAGTTCCTGGGCAAAATTCTTGCATCCGCAGCTGTTTGCAATCTCGGCAAAATTAAAATACATCTGCCAGATACCGTTTTTGTTGCCCCAACTTACAACGTCGCTGTAGGCAGAGGCATTTTTTAAGAGGTCTGCAAAGGAAGTGTAGCTATAATCTGTAAGGCGGTCTTTAAGAATTTCTTCGATTTTTGTCAAGGCTGTTATGCATCCGAGTGCTGAGCAGCGGAGAGCCTTTTCGTTCTGTCCCTGCTTAAAGTAGAAGTCTGAAAGTCCAGCCAAAGCCTTTGTGGAAATGTCAGAGTCGTTGCGGTACATAAGGAAGAATTTTTCAACGCTATCCGCACGGTTTGTCTTTATGAGCCTTACGATAGAATTCATATAGGCCCTTTTATTGTGAATGTTCTTTGAATTTTCAATATCAGCCTTGTCTTTGGAAGCCTTGGCGGCATTCACCGCAGTTTTTGCGTCCTTTGGCTCTTCATCCGCATAGTATTTGTCGTCTTTTAGTATATTCTTAAAATAACGCTCATAACCGTCATTGTCATGCTTGTCTTTTGAAATTTCGGCGAGTTCATAGAGAATGTCATACTTTAGGTCCGGGACGTTCAGTATGTCCTTTTTGTCGTAGGCCTTGTTCATATACTCTTCGGCAACGGATGTTTCACCTTCCAGCCTGTAAATCTTGCCAATCAAAAAGTCAGATTCTGGGAAATTCTTGGTTCTTATTATAAAATCCTTAAGTACGGAATATTTTCCGCTGAACCTGTCTTTTCCATACTTATCCACATAGTTTTCTATTACGTCTATAGCCTTTGCCTGGTTTCTCTGCCTAAGCTCGCTCATTATGTCGTCCAGGGAATCACCTGCTTTTCTTACGGCTGCAATTTTTTGGGTCTGTTCAAGGATTTTGAGCTCACTTTCCACGACCTTTATGCGCTCATCCTTGGCTTTTTCTGCCAAAGACAAGGCCTTGCCATAGTCTCCATTTTCAAAAGCATTCTGGGCATACCGCAATGTCAAAAAATAATCGGCTTCTGCATTGGACTTTGCAAACGCAAGCGGGCAACAAACTGAAAAAATAGCGGCAAAAGTCAAGGAAACGAGTTTTTTTGTAATTGTCTTCATATTTAAACGACTCCCAGGAATAATTTACAATGAATTCAGTTCTTCTCTGAATATCTTATCGGCATCTTTGGAAGGAATTGTTCGCACTATTTTGCCCTTCTTGAAAATAATGACCTTGTCCCCGCCACCGGCAATTCCAAGGTCTGCGTGCTTGCCTTCTCCAGGCCCATTAACAATACATCCCATGACGGCAATAGTTACATCTTTTTTTAAGGAATAGAGCTCATTCTGCCACTTTTCCATAAAAGCGTGCACGTCAAAGCCCAAACGGCCGCATCTTGGGCAGCTTACCAATGTAACTCCGGCCTGCCTTTTGCCACATTCATGCAGTATCTCGCGGCCAGCTATGACTTCGTTTTCCGGTGCAGATGAAAGGCTTACGCGGATTGTGGAACCAAGGCCTTCTTTTAGCAAGGTTGAAAATGCAAGCGTTGACTTTACGACGCCGCTTATAAGGGGACCGGCTTCCGTTACGCCAATATGAAGGGGGATGTCGCTTTCTTTTGCAAATTCCTCGTTGGCTTCTATTGTTTCCTGGACGGATGATGCCTTCATGCTTACAACTACGTTCTTAAAGTCAAGGTCTTCAAAAACGGCGGCTTCACGCATGGCTGTCTCTGCAAGGGCCTTTGCGCGGGTCATTCTTTTTTCTTCAACCCAGGCTTCAAGGTCTTTGGGAAGGCTTCCTGTGTTTACGCCTATTCTTATGGCAACACCCTTTTCTTTGCAGGCATTGACCACTTTTTCTACCCTGTCACGGCTTCCTATGTTGCCAGGATTTATTCTGATTACGGAAACTGGGCCTGATTTTAGCGTTTCAAGTGCCAGGCGGTAGTCAAAATGAATGTCCGCAACTAAAGGCACGTCTGTGTGGGAGGCTATTATTCCAAGTGCTGCGGCACTTTGCATATCGGGGACAGCAAAACGGATTATGTCGCAGCCAAGGGACTTTAGGTTGTTTATTTGCCTAAGGATTTGCTGCAGGTGTTCAGAGCCCTCCGTTACATCTGTAATGCCTTCTTTCCACATTGTCTGAATTGTAACTGGATTGTCTCCGCCGACGAGTATTTTCCTTATTCCGCTGAATCCGCCTACTGTAACGACCCTTGGTGTCTTGAACATAATCTTTGCCCCTTTAAAATAAGGGACTGCCCCTTCCCGCCTTACGGAAAAGAGCAGCCTTTTTAGAAAATTGTAAATCTACTATGATATGGTCTGCCGGATTAGAGCTGAACCATAAAGCCGAATACCATGCTGAACAAAGCGACTGTTTCGCAAAGACCAACTACGATGAGGTAGTTTGTAAAGCCCTTACCTGTTTCGCCAAGAGCATCGGAACCAGCAGCACCAGCTTTTCCCTGTGCAATTGCAGACATACACATAGAAAGACCACATGCAATACCAAGACCCAAAAGGAAGAGACCGCCAGTCTTATAAGTTTCTTCTGTAAGAGCCTTTGCCTTTGCAAGCATGTTGTTCATAAGAAGGAAGCCGTAAATTGTCTGTGTAAACGGAGCACCAGCAAAAGCAACCAGAAGGGAGGAAGCAGGCTTGTTGTTCAAGTAACATCTTTTCCATGCTCCAATAGCACCCTGGCCTGCAATACCAATACCAATTGCACTTCCCATAGCGGCAATGCCCATAACAACACCAGCACCAATCATACCCCAGTTCATAATTAACTCCTTAAGCCCTTTTTGGGCAGTTTATTATTCTATTTAAAGACGGGCACAAAACCCGCCTATTATCAAGTTTTAGATCTGCAAAAGCAGACATCCGACAAAAGGCCTATTCTTCACCAAAAGGCTTTGCACCTTCGCTGAAAGGCCTGTATTTTGTTCCGCTCCATGTCATTCCCAAGTGGGTTGAGAATTCAAGGGTGTTAAGACGTACGCCGTGAACGATTACGGAAAGCAGGTTCAGAATCATATTCAGTCCGTGACCGAACGCAAGAAGAACTACCGCAAAGATTACGAGCGCAAGCTTACCGAACATTGGGCCTGCCATTGAGTTTACCGTACTGCTGATTGCAGCTCCCGCAAGAGCTACAGCCCAGAGGCGGATATAGGAAACAATGTCCGAGAACACGTTAACGATACCCAAAAGCACGCTGATGATGTTCTTGCAGCTTTCCAAGACAGACTTTCCGATGCTTCCGTCATAATTGGAGAAGACAAAGCTTAACGCAAACCCGAACAAAAGTACACCTATACAGATAATAGGAAGATTTGACGGGAAGGTAAAGCCGAATGCCCTTATCGGAATGCCAGTGTCGCCCAGAGGGAACTTGTTGGAATCAACAACCATGTTCATTACAACGTAGAACATGCCCCAAAGCTGCATCAGGGAACCAAATTCACCTATGGCCTTAAGACTCTTTCTGTTGCTTACTATGCCCTTTATGTGCGCAATGCTAAGCTGAATCAATGCAAGGACAAAGCAGAACACCTTCTGATTAGTGTTGGCAGCATCCTCACCCACCGTATTAGCGGCAAAAAGACTTGAAGCAGAAAGACCCGTAAACCAAGACGGCAGCCTGTCCGCAGAAATTCCAAAGAGAGAACATGTGAGTGTTCCCCAAACCATCGTACAGGTGCCCAAAAGAATTACGAGCACAGGAAGCGACCTTGAGCCTTTTTTGCTCTTTAAGTAAAGCAAAAGACCCAACAGAGCAATCAGAAGTCCGTAGCCGGCATCCGCAAAAATCATTGCAAAGAATATGCAGAAGAACATCAGGAACCAGCCCGAAATATCATATTCATGATAGCCCGGAGATACGTCCAAGAAGTCCATAACCGGATAGATAAGGCTTACAAGCTTGTTGTTGTGAAGCTTTGTAGGAACAAAGTCTTCTTCCGCAGGGTCTGCCATAGCATAAGCCCATTCATTGGCCCTGCATTCACTTTCAAACTTGCCAATTGAGTCAACAGGAACATAGCCCGTAACCCATGCAAGAGAATTTCCGCTTTCCTCTTCCTCGGCCTTTGCCTGTGCAAGAGCATCTTCTACGGTCATAGGCTCCAAAGAGTCTTTAGCTTCTTCCGTCTTTACGCTTTGGTCACGTTCCATGCCGCTGTAGACATTTTCAAATTCAATGTCTGTTGCAAGAGAATTCTTTAAGTCTGCAAGGACGGCACGGTACTTTTTGTCTTCGGTAAGCTCGCTTTCTATCTGGGCGATTCTTGCCTTTGCTTCCGCAATGTCCGCAGCTATTTTATCCGTAGAACGGTCCGGCACCGGTACAGAATATGCTTCTGGAGGCAAATCCGCTGGCCTATCCGTTACTTCTGTTTCCGAAAGAAGCAGAAAACGCGCAATCTTGTTAACGGAATTTACCAGTATGGTCTTTGATTCCTTGCCCACAAGCGAATACTTGTCCAGAGGAATCTCGAACATATAAAGGAATATTCCCTTTTCTGCAAGATATGCAAAATCATCCGGGTCTACTGACCCCCAGGAAGAAAGACGCTCAAGCTCTATTATATCCTGTGAGATTTTGTCCAGCAGGGACTTCTTTTTGTCATTCAGGGAAACAATTTCCTTTGCCTTTTCAATTGCACCTTCTTTAGAAAGCTTTACCTGAACCGGCAACTGCTTTTTAGGCAACTTTATTTCATCAATGATAGAAATAGCCTTGTCTGCGGCAGCTGAATTTTCCTTGTACAAAGCAAGAACTGGACCTTTGCCCTGGACTGTCTCCAAATGAAGCAGGCCCATCTTGCGAAGTTTCTTTAAAGACTCCTTGCGGTGCGAATTCAATACGACAAGGGAAACTTTTTTCATCTGAACAATTGCCATTATTTACCTCCCTTGTCTTTTGCATCTGAAGACGCCACATTCTGGAGCTTCTTCTTTGAAATCTTTGAGCGTACAACGGCGGCAACCTGTTCGTCTCCAAGGAAAACACCAATTTTCTTGATGTTAGCCTTTGTTTCGGGAATCTTAACCTTCTCGAAGAGGTTTACGCGCTGAGTCGTAGTACGCAGTTCCTTGGAAAGAAGCCTTACCTGCTCCTCAAGCACTTCTGCCTGAAGGTCAAGCTCAAGGGCCTTTTCCATGCGGTCTGCAGCCATGTCTATCCACAAAGGTGTTGAATAAAGGTCGTAATCTCCACGGCCAAAATCAGCACCCTCATAAATTGGAATCTTTACGCCGGCAATGTTGCCCCAGCCCTTCTTAATGTTCCTTACGGTGACCATTTCGGGCTTGAATGCATCCTGTTCGCCGAAGACGGAAATCCATTTTTCAAAGTCCTCTTCCAGAGATTTTTTCTGGGCACGGACTTCCCTGGCCTTTTCGTCTATCGTTCGTATTTCTGACTGCAGCTGCTGTTTTTTAAGCGTAAGGGTCGGAAGATAGCGCTGGTACATCTTAAGCGCGTCTTTCTGAACCTTCTGCTCATTTTTAGTCAGCTTTATCTTAGCCATTAATCAAGCTCCCAAAAAATTAGTTCTTCGGCCAGAACTGTTCAATAAGTTCTGTCTTAAGGCCTGTTTCCTGCTTTTCAAAACATGAGGCAAGAATCTTCCAGCCGTTGTCCAAAGCCTCTTCAAGAGGAATGTTTACAGACAAATCCATCATTTGGGATTCAAACATTACGCCGTATTTAAGGAGCTTTTCGTCCCATGCGGACATGTTGAAGCCCATGGACTTCTTTTCCAGAGTATCCTTGTACTGGGCGTAAAGCTTAATCATTGCGTCCATAAGGTTACGGTGGTCTTTTCTTGTCTTACCGTTTACGTTCTGCTTAAGACGTGAAAGGCTTCCGAATGGCTCGATGCGTCCACCCTTAAGGTAGAACTGGCCTTCCGTGATGTAGCCCGTGTTGTCTGGAACCGGGTGTGTAACGTCGTCACCAGGCATTGTTGTTACGGCAAGAACCGTTACAGAGCCCTGGTCGGCAAAGTCTACGGCCTTTTCGTAACGGGATGCAAGCTGTGAATAAAGGTCTCCCGGATAACCGCGGTTTGAAGGAACCTGCTCCTGAGTAATAGCAATTTCCTTCATTGAGTCTGCAAAGTTTGTCATGTCCGTAAGAAGAACAAGAACGTCTTTTCCCTGAAGGGCAAACTGTTCAGCAACTGCAAGCGAAAGGTCAGGAATCTTCATTGCTTCTACAGTAGGGTCTGCAGAAGTATGAACGAACATTACCGTCTTGCTAAGTGAGCCGCCCTCTTCAAGTGTGTTCTTAAAGTAAAGGTAGTCGTCATATTTAAGACCCATACCGCCAAGAACGATTACGTCTGCCTCTGCCTGCATTGCAATACGGGCAAGAAGCTGGTTGTATGGTTCACCGGAGATAGAGAAGATAGGAATCTTCTGGCTTACAACCAGTGTGTTGAACATGTCGATCATCGGGATGTTGGTACGCATCATGCGGTTTGCAAGAATACGCTTTGACGGGTTTACGGAAGGACCGCCGATTGGGACAAGGTTTTCCGCAAGGGAAGGACCGTGATCGCGGGGCTCTGCTGAACCGTTGAAAATGCGTCCAAGAAGGTTGTCGCTAAAGGAAACGCGCATGTCGTGGCCAAGGAAACGGATTTTGTCGTTTGTAGCAACACCGCGGCCACCTGCAAAAACCTGAAGCGAAACGTTCTCGCCGTCAATTTTGTTTACCTCGGCAAGTGACTTACCAAAGCGTGTTTCGATTTCGGCAAGCTCATTGAGCTTTACTCCGTTTGCCTTAACCGTGATAACGCTTCCGTTAATGCTTTCTATTTTGCTGTATACTTTGTTCATTACTGACCATCCTTAAGAAGGGCTTTTACTTCTTCGCTGATTTTAGCTTCCTTTGAAGCAAGAAGGTCGTCTATCATCTTTTCATAGTCCTTGAACTTGGCGCTCTTGAATTCTGCGTAGTTCATGTCCTTGAAGTCCTGCTGCAAGTTCGCAAAGAGGGAGCGGGCTTCGTCTTTTTCGCTTACGCCGAAAGAAGAACCAAGGATTCCCACAATCTTCTCGAACATATATTTCTGGCGCTCAGGGCTTGATGCACCTTCAATTTCGTCGAATGAATCCTGCTGCATGTAGACGGCATCAAGGAATTCACTCTTAAGGTAGAGGATAAAGTCTTCGAGAGAAGTACCTTCTTCGCCAACAACCTTCATCATGGAGCTGACTTCCTGACCGCGCTTGTAAATCTTGCGGGCATATTCAACCCATGCGGAATTCATTGAAGGCTTGTACTTTGACCATGAATCCAGAGGGTCAATTGAAGGATAGCGGCGTGCGTCGGAGCGTTCGCGGCTCAAACCGTGGAATGCGCCGACAACCTTAAGCGTTGCCTGTGTAACAGGTTCCTCAAAGTTACCACCTGCAGGAGAAACTGTACCACCGATTGTTACGGAACCAGTTGAACCGTCGCGGAGGCGGACAATACCTGCACGTTCATAGAATGAAGCTATTGTTGACTCAAGGTATGCAGGGAATGCCTCTTCGCCAGGAATCTCTTCCAAACGTCCGGACATTTCGCGCATAGCCTGTGCCCAACGAGATGTTGAGTCTGCAAGAAGAAGAACGTGGAGGCCCATCTGGCGGTAGTATTCAGCAAGGGTTACGCCAGTATAAACCGAAGCTTCGCGGGAAGCAACAGGCATAGAAGACGTATTACAGATGATGATTGTACGCTCCATAAGGGAACGTCCGGTTCTTGGGTCCTTAAGTTCCGGGAATTCAGTAAGTGTTTCTACAACTTCACCGGCACGCTCTCCACAAGCTGCAATGATTACGATGTCTACGTCGGCGTTGCGGCTTGTCGTGTGCTGAAGAACGGTCTTACCAGCACCGAATGGGCCCGGAATACAATAGGTACCACCCTTTGCAACTGGGAAGAAGGTGTCTATAAGGCGAACTTTTGTTACCATTGAATCAGAAGGCATAAGGCGCTCTGCATAGCAGTCAACGGCTCTCTTTACAGGCCACTTAAAGCTCATGCAGATGTCGTGGGACTTGCCCTTTGCATCGATAAGGGTTGCGATTGTGTCGTGAATCTTGTATAAACCGCTCTTTGCAACCTTCTTTACCTTGTACGTTCCAAGGAATGTATATGGAACCTGAATCTTGTGCGTAAAAGGTCCTTCAGGAACAGAACCAACTATGTCTCCGGCTTGAACAGTATCCCCTTCTTTTGCGATAGGCGTAAAGTCCCATTCCTTTTTTTCATCAAGAGCAGGAAGATAGACACCGCGCTCAAGGAAGTAGCCTGAATGCTGGGCAAGAAGCGGAAGCGGGTTCTGCAAACCGTCGTAAACCTGTCCCAAAAGACCAGGTCCAACTTCTACGCTAAGAAGGTCATCGGTAAATTTAACCTCACAGTCAGTTGAAATACCGTTCGTCATTTCATAAATCTGCATCTGTGCCGTGTTTCCGCGGATACGGATTACCTCTCCCTTAAGCAGCTTGCCGTCTACGTTGACGTAGCCTACTTCGTTGAGAGATACCTTACCGTTGAACTCTACAGAAACCATGTTTCCGTTTACGGCAACTACTTTGCCTTTTGTATCTGTCATTTCTTTTCTCCAAGAATCTCGTCATAAATTTTGTGGTAAGAAGCGAGTCCTAAATCTCTGTTAAACTTCTTCATACGTTCAACAAGCATGAGCTTAAGTCCATAGCAGTAAACCGCATCAACAGAAAAAATATCCAGTGGTGCAATTTTATCCAGAACGCCAAGACGGTACTCGTTAAGATACTGTTCGGCGCTAAGAGGACTGTCCATGCCTGTTGCCGTACGCGCAGCCTGAACAACTTCTCCGTCGCTGGAGATAGGAATGTCCTTGGCTTCCTTCTTCATCTTGAGTGCGCGCACTTGGGCAAGTGCAAACCTTAGGTTGCGTTCCTTTGTATACCATTGGTCAAGGAAAGCGGAACCTGTGGGCTCACCTTTTTTTGGAGGCTCAAGGGAAAGGCTCTTTGCAGCTTTTGCCGCACCGCTGGACATAAAGCGGGAGCACAAATCCTTAAAATACTCCGTCGTTATGGGAAGTTTGGAATTACTGTCGCTGTTTACCGAAAATGCCGGCAACTGGGCTACCAGATAATACAAATGTTCCACTATTTCTTTCCTTTTGTAGCAGTCTTTCTTGCTGTTGTTGTTTTAGCAGCAGTTTTGGCAGTCGTCTTTGAAGCAGGTCTTCCCGGTCTCTTAGCGGCTGGCTTTTCCTCTTCATCAGAAGAATCAAATTCAACTCTTTCTGAAGGGATTCCCTTTGCGGCATTCATCATAAGCTGGGTTGTGCGGGGGTTCAAGTATGAACTGAACAGGCCTGCAACTTCATCAGCGCTAAAGTCATAGAAAGCCCTTCCGTCTTTTGTTCCAATTCTGAATCCTGAATTCAAAGAATCATCACCCTTGATTACGAGGCCTTTTGAAATCTGGCTCTTAAGGGCAGTCTTTACAGTGCTTTCCAAAGCCTTCAAATCCTTTGCAGGAAGAAGGACAGACAAATCGTTTTCTCCGGATTTTGAAGAAACCCAAGCCTTAACTGTTTCCGGAATAAGTTTCTTGAGCAAATCCTTGTCAAAGGCCTTTTCTGCCTCTGCCGTTACCAAAGCAGAGATTTCCCTGTTGATTCCTTCACGGAAAGAGATAATCAGGTTGCGTCCAGCCTGCTCTATGGCATCTTCGCTGGCTTTTTCCATTCTTTCAGTTTCCGCCTTGGCATTCTTAATGATGCTGTCAGCCTTTGCCTCTGCTTCCTTGATGATGGAAGCGGCTTTATCTTCCGCTTCTGTAACAATCTTCTGCGCAGAAGTCTCCGCGGTGGCAACACCATCTCTTTTGATCTTGTCGATCAATTCCTGTAACTGGACGTCCATTGTGACCTCTCTATTTTCATTAAAATATAACTTTTTCCGTGGCAAAAAATGCCGTATATTTCATCTCCGCAAGACAAAACTGAATTGCGGAAAAAATCCAAAACTAATTTAGAAAAAGCAAGGCAACCTGTAAAGCCCCGCCTTTTCTAGAACTCGAATGCGTACTGCGTAACCTGGCGGTACTTTTCACCCGGGCGCACGATGCATGAGGGGAATTCGCTCTTGTTGGGAGAGTCAGGATAAGCCTCTGCCTCTAGGCACAAAGCTCCGTGCTTCTGGTAAACAAAGCCGTTCTTTCCGTGAACATTGTTCAAGAAATTGGCTGTATATAATTGTACACCCGGTTCTGTGGTTTTTACAACCATTTTTCTTCCCGAAGCTGGATCTTTTACGATTGCGGTAAGATTGAGCTTTTTTTCCGGGGTAAAGCCGTCTATGCAGTAACAGTGGTCATAGCCCATGCCTGTCTTTGCAATGTCCCTGCCTATAAGATGGGGCTTCTTAAAGTCGTAAGGGGTTCCCTCAACGTCTATAAGCTTGCCGGTAGGAATAAGCTTGTCGCTGGGTTCAACATACTTGCTGCAGAACATCTGGAGTTCCTGGTCTTCTATTGAACCGCCAGCATAGCCCTTTAGGTTGAAATATGCATGGTTTGTAAGATTTATTGGCGTTGCCTTGTCTGTTTCTGCCTCATATTCAATTGTAAGGGCATTGTCTTCGCTAAGGGTATATGTTACGCTAGCCTTTACCGTTCCGGGGAACTTCTGCTCACCGTCTGGACTTATATGGGTAAACTTAACGCCTATACCGTTTTCGGTCTTTACCTTCTTGGCTTTCCAGACTTTCTTTTCCCAGCGGTCAAATCCACCGTGAAGCATGTTCTCACCGTTGTCGTTCTTGTCCAAATCATACTTTACCCCGTCCAAAGTGAACGAAGCACCGCCGATTCTGTTTGCAAAACGGCCTACGGTAGCGCCAAAGCTACAGTCATCGCGGATGAATCCGTCCAGAGTTGAAAAGCCCAGAAGAACATCCACGTCACCGCCTCCCTTGGCTGGCAAAAGAATGCTTGTAAGTATGGCCCCGTAGTTTGTTACGGAGACACTCATTTTTCCATTGGAAATTGTAAAAAGATGAATTTTTGTGCCGTCGGACAAAAGACCGTACCGGGATTTCTTTAACTTTGAAATACGCATAAAAACATTATAGCGTACTTTTAGGAAAATTCAAGCATTAATTTTATTTCTTGAACAGTTCTGCCCAATTTTGATGCAATTTCCTCTTCCGTCATACCAAGTGCCGCATATTCCTGAACCTGGCGGTTTATGCTCTTCTTTACAACAACAGGATTCTTTGCGCGGATAATCTCAGGCTCTCCAGAAGGCCTTGCCCCCTTCTCCGCATTTTGTGGTGCAGCTTCCGCATCTTCCGCGGTAGAAGCAGAATTTTCTGATGAAAAGAGATTGCCCTGCATCTGCTCTTCTTTATAGCGGGATGCAAGCGAAGTAGACCTGTTACCAGTCTTACCCCTGTCCGGAAGCTCTGATGCAGGTGAATCCACAACGGCATTTGTCTGGAAAAGAGGATCTATTCCTGAAGAAACGCTCTTGCTTCTTGTACGGCCAGCAGGCTTTTCTGAGGATTTTCGGGCAGACGGGGCCTTTTTTGACTCACTGCGCCTTGACTTTGCAGGAGCGGATTTTTCTTCCTTTTCCCCTGACAAATCGGATTGATATTCAGGAGCTGCACTGCCGGATATTCTGCTTCCAAATTCCAGGGATTTGTTTTTGGCCTCTATTTCTCCGTTCAAAAGGGCTACCCTACGCTCAGCTTCCTGCTGAACCTGAAGGGTCTCTTCCTGAACGTCCTTAAGCATTTTGATTGAATCGTTAACAAGACCAACATTGCGCTCGGCATTGCGGTTCAAGTCCATGAGCATGTTGTCCATGATTTCACGCGTCTTTTCGATTATCTTGTCTGTAGAAAACAAACGCCTGAACCTTATGAGCATTATAACCCAAAGGAGAATATTAAAAGCACAAAGCAACAAAGCAACGACTACCAAGCCCTACCCCGTTATATCAACATGAAGCCCCAGCCTTGGATCCGAAATTTCCTGCTGCCCGTCACTTTTTTTATTTTCTTCTTCAGAAGAACGCCTTTTCTTGCCCTTTCCCTGGTAGTGCGAAGAATTTCCGCCGGATGAGCCACCGTCCTTCTTGATTTTTGTGGAAGTAGACTCATTTTTTGCCGCTTCCTGAACAGTTTTTGACTTTTCCAAATTGTCAATAGCGCCTTTTTCAAGCGAAGCCTGGTTCATTGCCTGAGCTACCTGATTTTGAGACGCATTGAATTTTGCAACGTTGTCCATCTGTGTATAGACAAGAGACAAATCAATTGGATGAATAGCCATCTGGTGCCTTTATATCATTGGCGGCCTGGGAAGGATCAAACTTGCCGCGACGGACAAAGCCGTTTTCGTAATAGAATGTTACAGACTTGCAGTCAGCCTTAACTTCATCCTTTTCATCGCGAACATATATCTTTGAACCTGCAAAAACAGTTCCGCTGGCATTGACCTTTCCAACAACCTTAAGCTCTCTAAGACGCTTTTCCAAGTCGTTGATTTCTTCGGTCATCTGGTTGGTCTGCTCAGTAATTTCCGTCTTGCGAGAAAGGAACTGGCTCAAGGTCTGCTCCTTTTCTACAGGGAGTGAACGGCGAACCTTTTTCTGGTTTTCCAGGGTCTCTATGTTCTTGTCTACTTCTTCAAGTTCCTTTACAAGCGCAGCCTGCTGTTCCTGAAGCTCAAGGAGCCTTGCCTTTGACTTAGGATCAAAACCAACTTCAAGGATTGTCTCTGTACCACCAGCCGGAGCACCAATATTCTTAGCGGTAATTTCTTCCGTAGCAAAGAGATGGCCACCGATAATCTGTGCACGCTTTCCGCGTACGACAATCTTCTTCATGGCAGACACCTGGGAATTCATGATGTTGTCATTTACGACGACATTTTCTCCGGCTTCAACCTTTGCGTTCTGAATAAAGCGGGCCCAGACGGACTTTGGCGTAGAAACAACACCTTCGTCGCGTCCCATGATACCCTGGGAAATAACGATGTCTCCACCGGACTCTATGCGGCAGTTGCCTACAGAACCGTAAATTTCAATATTACCGTCGGCCTTGATGTTATAGCCGTCCTCAACGTTTCCGTGAACAATAACGGTACCAAAATATGTAACGTTTCCTGTCTTGATGTTAACGCCCTTGACTTCCTTGATAGGTTCAACACAGATTTTTCCGCTTACAATCAAGACTTCACCGTTGCAAGCAGCAAGTACCGTAACTCCGTCAGAATCCAGCTTTACGTTCTGGCCAAGAGGTATCTGTATGTCTTTTCCGTTTGTAGCTTCAAGGTAGCGGCCCATAACGGTCTTTCCACCCTTACCCCTCTGCGGCTGAATTTTCTGCGCAAGCGGCTGGCCTTCAACAACGTTCTGTATAAGGTTGAGTTCCTTAAAGTCCATCTGACCAGTTTCGCTTTCCTTAATCTTAAGCTTTGAGCGGTCAGTCTCAAAGTTGTACTTCATGTAAGCATCAGAACCGTTAACCGGGGCAATGGCTGTAGCAACCTCATAGGGAATGTGGTAAACAGGATTGTCTACGAATTCGGCAATCTTTTCTTCGTTTATACCGGCAACAACACCCTGGCTTTCCAGAGCGCGGATTATGTCGTTTGCAGAAATTTCCGCACCACTCATGGAAGGCGGAGAAACGCTGATTGTGGCAAACATTTCATCCTTGTCTATGTCTACCGCCATAACAGCATCACCGGCAGCGGCACGTGCGTACTCTCCAATCTTTACATAACCGCCATCGGTACCTTCCTTACAGCACTTCTTAATCAGTGCCTCATCAACTTCATCGGTATCTGGGCGCTTGGATGCAGAAATTGCATCGTTTGCGGCAACCGGCAAACCGTCACCAACCGGCAGGATAACATGAATGTAAATGCCGTCCTTGAAGTGGCGAATATAGAATCTTCCGTCGGAATTGACGATTTTGTTTTCTTCTGCAGCCTCTTCCATGGCAAGCTGAGCCTGCTTGGCAATCTTTTTCTTCTGCATGAATTTGGGATTTTCATAAATCAAAAGTTTCCAAGGCTTTTTTGCAAGACCTGCTATACCCTGAAAGCCCTTTTCCAGAACTTCGTATTCAAGGTTTGCAACTTTTGTCTCCAGCTGAACGGAAGCATCTGCAAGACATTCTTCTATTGTATCCGCACGGACTTCCACCGAGTGAATTTCTCTGTCAACTTCCAGCTGGGATTCCATTTCCAAACGGAGCTTATCTAACGTTACCATGCTTTCTCCTTAGAAAATACCTTTGCGGAGGCTAGTAAGCTTAGCACGCAGGCGCATATTGGCTTTTGTATGAAGCTGGCTTATACGGCTTTCGCTTACGTTAAGAACCTGGCCTATTTCACGGAAAGTCAGGTCCTCATTATAGTAAAGGACAATTACCATCTTTTCATTTTTGGGGAGCTCGTTGATTGCCTGGATTATTACCTTGCGGACTTCCTCCCTCTCTACAATAACATCAGGGTTAAGGCTGGATGGAGACTCAATGTTGTCTCCTATGGACATGTGGTCGCTGTCATCCCCTGAATACCATACGTCGTTAAGTGAAAGAACGCTGGTTCCGCTTACCTTCATGATTGTAGTCTGGTATTCAGACTCGGTCATATTCATGGCCTTTGCAATCTCTGCATCGGTAGCGGTACGGCCAAGTTGAGCCTCCAGTTCAACAATAGTATCCTCTATTTCCCTTGATTTTTGCCTTACCGAACGAGGAACCCAGTCCAGTTCCCTTAATTCATCAAAAATAGCACCACGGATTCTTGTAACTGCATAAGTCTTGAATTTTACGTTCTTGTCGGGATCAAATTTGTTTATTGCATCCAAAAGTCCAAACTGACCAAAACCGATCAAGTCTTCATACTCAACACTGTCCGGCATACCAGTCTTTACCTTTCCGGCAACGTATTTTACGAGAGGCATATATTGGCGGATAAATTTGTCACGGATTTGTGAAGACCTGGTCTTCTTGAATTCGTGCCAAAGTTCATCTTCTGTCTTTTCTTCATCCGTAAGCGAATTACCCATCATCCTCACCTTTATATTATTTATTCATCCCTTTTTAAAATTGTAGCAATAGCTTTTGCCATCGTTTCCGCATCGTGGTCCGCAGCCTTTGAACCGTCAGAAAAGGTGCTGCCACGGCTTGCAGGAGAAGAAACCCCACTGCTGGCAAATTCCGTATCTTCTATTACGTCGGGACTTTCGTCAACATCACCTGTAAGGGCATCAAAACCGGAAAGGTCCGGCAAACTGTCTATGCCTTCAACAGAATCATCACCGGACTTGTCGGAAGAAGACGCCGTAACATCTGCCACAGACGAGGCAACAAAGGAAGAATTGTTTTCATCCTGTTTGGCCGCCGCAACGGTTGCAGCTGTTGCAGCAGTTTCCTTTGCACTCTGAATGAAGCTTTCCTCGTGCGAATCTGGAGCGTTCTGCATAGCAGCACCCGCATCATCAAGATCTGCATGAACCTTTGCATCGGATTCCTTTAAGGTCTGTGCATCCAGAATCTTTTTATTGTTGCCAACGGAGAAGCGCAAATTTTCACCGTCATCCGTAAGGTCTTCATCAGAAATGGTAATGTCTACCTTGTTTCCCAAAGTAGAAGGCTTTTTTGCGGAAGAAACTTCCACATCTGCCGACTGTTCCAAAAACGTGCTGAACAAAAAGTCAACAAGAAGGAACAAAAGGGCAAAAACTACACCGAATATAAGTCCCCTTATGAGAGACCAAAAAAGGCTGTGCGCAAAAAACAAACTAATTACAAAAGAAATAACAAAACCTGCTGCCGCCGGAACTGCTATCTTTTTTGGAGTGAGCATAAACCATTCCTCCGCATATATATATAAGATTACGTCAAAATTTCATTCCGGTCAAGTTTAACTTGCAAATTCAGAATAATTTAAACGCGATTTACCTTTTTTTCTTTCCGCCTACAACGAATTTCTTAAGGAAATTCTGAACACCTACAGAAGCATTGTTCTCCGTCTTCTCTATTCTTCCAACGATGTGCTTAATGCAGACAGATGGCCTTGATGTGGGATTAACCACAATAAAGGGCTTTTGGCGGATAACTGCGGTCTGAACCACAGAATCCTCATAAACAAAACCTATATAGTCAACCTTGTAATTAAGGAACTGACCAACAATAGTAATGATACGCTCGGAGATGCGCTTACCCTCATCCGCAGAATGGACGCGGTTTACAAGCAGCTTTATGTTGCTCTCCCTGTCCACAAGCTCCGTGGAAATTATCTTTATGATACCATAAGCGTCCGTTATGGCAGTTGGCTCCGGAGTTGTAACAACATAGACTTCATCTGCGGCCGCAACAAACTGCAGAACGTTGTTTGCAATACCTGCACCGGTGTCTATGATTATTATGTCGGCATTGGAAAGAGACAGGAATTCCTTTGTAAAATAGTCCAGCTCTTCCTTGGACAGGTTGGCTATCTTGGAAAATCCGTTTGCACCGGCGATGAATTTTATGCCAAATTCCGTGTCCAAAATTATTTCGCTCATCTTTTTCTGGCGGTTGATAACCTGGAGCAAATTGTAGCGAGGCACTATGTTAAGCAAAACATTAACATTTGCCATACCCATATCACCGTCAATCAGGATTACGCGCTTGCCAATTTCCGCATAGGCAATAGCCATGTTAACGGCAACATTTGTCTTACCAACTCCACCCTTGCCGCTTGTTATTGCAATAATCCTTGTCTTATGGGGATCGCCGTTCCCCATCATGGCACGTAGCTCGTTTGCCTGTTCTTCCATTCCCATAATCAACACCCACACATTACTTAAAATAGACTTCTTGACGCATAAGATACGGCAAGACTTTATTCTTCTTCATTCTCAGAGCCGAATTTCTTTACGACCTTGTCCTTGTTCACCTGGAACCCTATAAGCTGCCTTAGGAAAAGCACCGGGCTTGCACGCTTTAACGAATGTAAAACCTGCTGTCCGTCAGTTATCATTGAAATCTGCTTGTTCTTTTCACTAAGAATACTGATGACGTTTCCGTACGCAGAAGTTTCATCACATTTTGTTACAATCACGCTACGGAAGTCAAAAGATTCGTAGTTCCTGATGATTTTTTCAAGGTCGCTGGCCTTAGTGCTAGCAGCAACGGCAAGATAAATGTCCGGCTGCATACCCTTAACATCGAGCATAGAGCGCATCTTTGCTATATTCTCGTAGTCATTGGGACTGTATCCGCTTGTATCAATAAGAACAAAATCCATGCTGTTCTTGTATGAATCAAAAAGCGACTTAAGGTCATCCGCACTTTCCGCCTTGTCAACATCAATCTCTATAGCATCGCCATAGTGCTTAAGCTGCTCAAAAGCACCAACGCGCCATGTGTCCATAGTTATCATCTTGATTGCAGGAGCTGGAAGCTTCTTGGACTGGGCAACCTTGCGTAGCTTTGCGGCCATACGGGCAATAGTCGTTGTCTTTCCAACTCCTGTGGGGCCAACAACAACTATAACATGTGCAATCTTGCCTTTTGAATTGAATTTTGGAGCAATAGAAATTGTCTCTCCAATCCAGTCTATTACGCTGTCCTGCACGCGGTCAAAATCTTCCAAGTCTTCAAGATTAAATTCCCTGCGGATTTTATCATCCATTTTGCGGATGTAGTTCTGGGTGAACTCATTCTGAACAAGAAGGTCATTTATCTTCTGTATGGTAGCATTTTCATCACCTTGAGATGCAGCCTGAGCCTGGGAGACTGAATCAATCTTTTCACCAAGCTTTTCTATCTGCTTTGTAAGCTGAGCCACCTGAAGCATACTGGTTACATTGCCATTGCCCAAAGTCTGCTTTAGGAATTCATCGCGCTTTGCGGTAAAGCTGTTCTGATTGGGATCTGCCATGCCTGTTTTTACGGGAACTTCCCTTTGCACATAAGGCATGTAGTCTGTTTTCTGAGGATAAGACTGGGGCCTCTGGTAGGGGGAATAATCTGCCCCGCCTGAATATGGCATTTTCTTTAGAGGATCCGGAACTGAATTGTACCTGTTGAATGAATCCTCCACAACATAGTTGGCATTTACAATTTCCTTCTGGAAAAAGCCGAACAGCCCCCCCTTTAACGTAGTCTTGTAGTTGAGAATCTGGTACATGTCGCCGTACTCTCTCTGGAGCCTGTTCTTTATCCATTCAAGAGAAGGTCCTTCTATCTCCATCTGTGTACTTCCAAGTTTTTCAGTCTTGTACATCGATATCTCCAATGGTTTCTACTTTTATACCTGAACCTGCGGCCATAACCTCGCTTACAGAAATGCAAACGAGTCCCGGAATTTCCCGTTCAGTTGAAGAATGAACAAGAAGTCGGACCTGATCCGGGCAAAGAACGATCGGCAGATAATTTCTTTCGCTCACGGCAGCAAAAGATGCGCTCATAGTTTCTATATACTTGCGGCCGTCTACAGGATCAAATGCAACGAATGGCTTCTGGCCGGGCTGCATAACCTGATGGTCAAGAATGTTCTGGGCAAGAGTCTGTGAAAGGCGCATTACATGAAGCACCCTGTCATCATCAGCATACTGGAGACAAATCTGTGCACCCAAGGCTTCCCTTACCTTTTCCGTAAGAATCCACGGGTCTTTTGTAATAGGAGCAAAGTTGGCAAGTGTTTCCAAGATAACGACCATATTGCGGATGCTTACCTGCTCATTCAAAAGGTTCTTAAGGACGCTTTCAATTTCACCATAAGTAAGCTTGTGTTCTCCGCTAAGGATTTCGTCAACAACAACAGGGTTCGTTTCCTTTACCTTGTTTATAATAGAACTTACTTCCTGGCGGCTTAGGATGTCCGATGCGTGGCGTCTTATTATTTCCGTAAGGTGGGTCGCAATTATTGTTGGAGGATCAATTACAGCATAACCGGCCTTTTCTGCTTCCAGGCGCTTTGGCTCTGAAACCCAGATTGCCTCCATGCCGAATGCAGGGTCTTTTGTCTTTTCTCCGACAATTGCGCGCTTAGGGTCAACATTTCCTGTATTAAGGCACATGTAGTAGCCAAGCTTGAGCTTACTCTTTCCAACTTCTATACCGCGAATCTTAAATGAATATTCGTCGGGATCAATGGACATACTGTCGCGGATTCTTATAGGAGGAACAACAAGGCCAAGGTCAAGGGCTTCCTCACGGCGGATTCTTGTTACGCGCTCAAGGAGTTCCGCACCCTTTTCTCGGTCAACAAGGGGAACCAAGGCATATCCAAGGTCAAGTGAAAGCGGATCAAGGGTAACAACCGGTGAAACTTCATCAGGGCTACCGCCTGTCTGTTTGTTGGACTTTGCGTTTTTAGCCGCTTCTGCAGCACGTTCTGCTTCCGTCTTCTGCATCCTCTGCATGCGGATTCCAAGGTAGACAAAAATTGCTCCGATAGGCACAAGAACGAATGCTGAAGCATTGTGGAAGGCAAGCCCCATTGCGGCAAGGGCAATACCAACGATAACATATATGGTTCCGCTAACGGAGAAGTTGCGCTTAAGCTCATCACCGATGAACTCGTCTGCACGGCTTCCTGTAACAAGAATACCAGTAGAGAAGGACACAAGAAGTGCCGGAAGCTGGGAAAGAAGACCGTCGCCTATGGTAAGCTTTGCATAGGTGTCCATAGCCTCGCCTGCAGCCATATTGTGGAAGACCATACCGGTAATCATGCCGCCTATAAGGTTTACTGCGGTAATGAATATGCCGGCCTTTACGTTTCCGCTTACGAATTTGGATGAACCGTCCATTGTTGAATAGAAGTCCACCTCACGCCTTATCTCTTCCTTGCGCTTTTCTGCCTCTTCCTCGGTAATGGCACCGCTGTTAAGGTCGTTCTGGATGTCGAACATCTTGGAGTTCATGCTGTCCAAGGTAAAGCGTGCGCTAACTTCAGAAATACGGCCTGCACCCTTGGTTACTACGATTACCTGAACGACTATGAGGATGATGAAAATTATAAATCCTACGACTATGTTGTCGCCAGCAACGATATTGGCAAAAGCCTTTACCATTTCGCTCTGGGTATTCATAAGGAGGGAGGCTGGAATATTTTCCCCCGGAAGAAGGATAAGCCTTGTTGAAGAAATGTTTATGGCAAGCCCAAAGAGAGTCACCAAAAGGATTACCCGCGGAAAAGAAGAAAAATCCGCAGCACGCCTGGTGTAGATTACCGTCAAAAGGATTACCAAGGCAAGGGCCAAGTTTACAACCATTGCCACATCAATTATCATCTTTGGCAGCGGTATAAAAAGCATAAGGACTATTAAAACCGCAGCCACTGCTACGGAATTTCCCTGAATTGCCGAAATTATACTCTGCCTGTTGTTCCCACTTTTATTTTCTGCCATGAGTCCCCACCCACTTTTTTTATAGTATAAAGTGTTTTATATAATTTTTCAATCAAAAAAATCAAACTTTTGCATATTTTTTGTCAAGATAGCCAATCTGTACATAAACAGTGGCTATGGCCTTCAAATAGTTTGCAGGTATTATATCACCAACCTGGGTGTCTGTATATAGTCCGCGGGCAAGAGGCCTGTTTTCCACAACAGGAACCCCGTTGTCCCGCGCTATCTTCTTCATGTTTTGGGCAGTAAGGTCTTCTCCCTTTGCCGTAACCTCAGGAAGTTCAGCCGTATCGCGCTTCCACTCAAGGGCAACCGCATAATGGGTCGGGTTGGTAATAACAACATCCGCCTCTTTTACGGCCTTCTGTATGTTCTGCCTTAGCATTGCCCGCTGAACCTGCTCCAGATGGCTCTTAACCTCCGGGTCACCTTCCATTTCCTTGTATTCTTCCTTAACTTCCTGCTTTGTCATCTTCATTCTCTCGCGGAACTGCCTTTTCTGCACAATATAGTCAAGAACTCCAACTACAAGCAGCAGAACCGCACAAATGATAAGCAAAACCGCAGCCATTCCGGCAAAGCTCTTCATGGCAAGCCTGGGGCCTCCAGTCCTAAGATAGTCAAAAATAGAAGGCAAATTAAAGCGGATAATAAAAAATGCTATTATTGCTATTACCGCAACCTTAAAAATTGACTTAAAAATGTTGAACACACCCTCTACAGAGAAAAAACTGCGCTTAAGGTACTGCCCAAAATGAGGGACTATTTTGTTAAACTTTGGCATAATTGTTTTTGTAGTAAACAAAAAGCCCTTGTTTTGAATCAAATTTGAGACAACTCCTGCAAACAGCCCCACCAATGCAACCGGCAGAATCATCATAAGAAAGTATTTTAGGCAAAAATAGCCGAATTTCTTGTCGTCTATCTTGGCAGCAGTAACATTCCTAAAGAAATAAGTAAGAACTTCCTCGCATTTCCTTTCAATCCAAGGGGCAAGAGCTATCAGTACAATTACAGACAAGAGGAAAACAAGAGAACCGTTAAGCTCCTGGCTTTTGGCAAGTTCACCTTCCTCGCGGGCTTTACGGAGTTTATATTCTGAAGGTTCCTCGGTCTTGCCCTCATCCTCTGAGGCAAACCACTGCAAATCTATCTGGCTCACTAAATCCCCCCTCCGCCAAGGCTTATGAAAAGGCGTTCTATCTGCCTGAACCCCGTAAAGAAAGAATTCGTAAAGAAGTTAAAGAATTCGGGGAGAAGCGTCCATATTACAAAGAAGGAAGTAAGCATAAGTGTTGGGAAACCTTCGGAAAGCAGGTTCATCTGGGGAGCTGCCTTGGAAAGTATACCCATTGCCACGTTTATAAGAAAAAGCGTTCCCATAAGGGGAAGTGCTATTACAAGTGCGTTTGCAAAAAGGTGCACAAGTCCGGAAAGCATGAATTTCATCAGGTGGTCCGAACTGCTTATAATGGAAAATGAATT
>Ga0256869_1000104_pt1 | contig 25236 bp, 36 predicted proteins | sample RumenRJG_05RNA_FD_186096 | JGI IMG/M metagenome (GOLD analysis project Ga0256869, IMG submission 186096) | Metatranscriptome of bovine rumen microbial communities from Lethbridge, Alberta, Canada - Rumen RJG_05 (Metagenome Metatranscriptome) | ecosystem: Host-associated > Mammals > Digestive... | reverse complement strand
GTAAGGCATTAATAAGGGCACTCAGAATAGATATTAATTATATGATCTCAGATTCAAATCCAGGTAGCTTAGTGTAGCGATGGAAGCACGCCCAGTAATGGGAAGAGAATCCAGGTAGCCTAGATGAAAAGGATTTATTTCATCATTTGAGGTCAAAAGTGAGGGCTCACAGCAGCATATGCTGAAACACTATAAAGACTGCGAGAAATCGTATGGGAGCCGTCACTTCGGGGTGTAGCTCAGTTGGTAGAGTGCCTGGTTTGGGACCAGGTGGTCACGTGTTCGAGTCACGTTATCCCGACGCAGTGCACACGCTATCCGTTCCCTATCGGAGAAATAGAGTTTAGGGATTAGATTGCTTGGTAGTAATAGTAATGTCTAAGTCTGGAGGCAATTGACGGACTGGTAAGTGATCGCAAGTAGAATCATAAAGTAGGTGGAAATCCTAATGTCGAGATATTAGCTCAGTGGTGGAGCACTAGCGCAGAAGCTAGAGGACGGGAGTTCGAATCTCTCATATCTTGCTAAACGATCGTTTATCTAATATACTTAAGTATCATGAAAAAGGAACTTTTTAAGAAGACTACGAAGCCTGCAGCTAAGAAAACTCCAGCTAAAGTAGCTAAACCTGCAGGAAAGGTTTATAAAGATTATTTTGATGTTCAAAAGAATGCACCTCGCAAGCTTGGTACAATAGCTAAGACTGCAAAGGGTGTATCCTATAAACTCGAAGCAGTTATTCCTCCAGTTTGGAAGAAAGTTAACTAGCTTGTTTCGTTAAATGTGCTTGACTGCCAAGATCGATTTCTTGGCAGTCTTCTATTAATTTCCCTGATATCAGGTGATCCTAGGCATTCTCACCCACTGTAAGGTCTGGATATGGTCCAGGCATGGTATCTTAAGGGTGCGTCCGTAGTTTAATTGTAGAAAACACCTTATAGGAGATGGCGATAGATCTGCATAGCAGTGGGCATCGCTCGGACTATATTACAAGACTTGTACGTGTCTTGCTAAGAGGGAAGAAGTACAATTCCCCGTTCAGCTATGATTAAATAGCCAAAGCTAGAAGTCAAAAGTAGTACTTAGAGGTGAAAAGTGACTAGTCCTCTTATTTTTATCTGGGAATCCGAAAAGATTGACAGTATTATTACTGGCACTCAAAATCCAACGATCGAGCTGGTGCGTGTAGACACGATAAGGATTCTCAGTTTAATTCGGTGCGTTCGTTCAGTTGGTTAGGATGCCAGCTATTGTGGTCATGGGTTCGAGTCCCATACGCACCGCTATGAAAGATTTAGATTTTAGTGAACTTATTACCCGAGTTCCATGTGATGAACATGGAAATATCATTGGAACTGACGTGGATGGTGGAGTAATTGGTGAGAAAGGTGAAGATGGTATGAAAGTTTGGGAAGAATTTGTGAAGAGACATCCAGAAGCTAAGGAAGAATTCGAAGATAATACTAAGAAGTCAGAAGCTTCTGATTATATATTTTGTTATTGGGATTATTAATGGATGTAGTAGTATTATATGTAAACTGTGATGATCTCGAATGGCAAAAGGATTATCATAGTAAGTTTAAAACTAAATATAAACCTAATAGGTTTAGAGATTGGGGAACCTTTAAATATTGGTTCCGTGGAATTGCGAAGAATCTACCTTGGATTGATAATATTTACCTAGTAGTATCAAGAAAATCTCAAGTACCATCTTGGCTTGATACTTCTAAGGTAAAAGTTGTTCTTCATGAGGACATTATTCCTAATCAGTTTCTTCCGATATTCAATTCTTGTGGAATTGAAATATTTATTCCATTTATCAAAGGATTATCAGAAGAGTTCCTATATTTTAATGATGATATTTTTGTAATGAATCCTTGTGGTCCAGCTACATTCTTTGAAAATGGAAAATCTCACTGTTATCTTCGTGAGAGAAATATAAATAGAAATAAAAGTAACACTTATCGTCATCAGTGTCTGAATAGTACAAATTATGCTCGTGAAGCTTTGGGAATGGAATCTACTGAAACTTATCTATTCCCTCATCACTGGGCCAGTCCAATGTACAAGTCAGACTGCCTTGAGGTATTTGGGAAATGTAAGGATAAAATACATGCTCAGATGTCACCTCTTAGAACTCCAGAGAATGTCAATCAATATATTTATCTTGATTATCAGTTCCTCAAAGGTCACACTACTAATGCTGAGGTATCTCATAGTTATGTAGCTTTTGATGATGTCTCTATACTTGATGTAGTAAAGAGAATTCGATCTGGTAATAAGAAGATACTGTGCATAAATGATGCTGGCGTGTCACCTGAGAAATATCCTATGTATAAACAGCAAGTATTAGGTGCATTTAAAGTTAAATTTCCAGTAAAATGTAAATATGAAAAATAACCTTCTAATCATATCTTTGATTAGATGATACATTACTCTCAGGGATTGATTTCTCTGGGAGTTTCTAATTTATCAAACCTGAATTATAAATGAAAATATTAATAACAGGAGTCGCAGGACTGCTGGGCAGTAACCTCGCACATTACCTCCTCACTAAGTATGATGATGTTGAGATTGTAGGTGTAGATGATCTTTCTGGAGGTTATCGAGAAAACTTGCCGACTCATCCTAGATTTGAATTTATAGGACATAAACTCGGTCACAAAAGCAGGGACTTTCAGTTAACTGGTACTCTAGATTGTGAATTTGATTATGTATATCATTTCGCAGCATATGCAGCTGAAGGACTTTCACCTTTTATGAGGGTATTCAATTATGAAAATAATTGTGGATCAACTGCAGAAGTGATCAATTTCTGTATTGAACGTAAAGTCAAACGTTTAGTTTACACCAGTTCGATGTCTGTCTATGGTCACGGATTACAACCTAATACTCAAAGTTATAAATTTGAGGAAACTGATCCATGTTCACCAATTGATCCTTATGGTGTATCAAAGATGGCTTGTGAATTGGATATCAAGATAGCAGGTGAACAGCATGGACTTGATTGGTGTATAATTCGTCCACATAATATATTTGGACCTCGTCAGAATATTTGGGATCGTTATCGTAATGTTCTTGGGATTTGGATGTGGCAGATCCTTCATGGTGAGCCAATGCTTATCTATGGTAATGGTGAACAAGTAAGAGCTTTTACTTACATTGATAATGACCTCCAATGTTTCTATAATGCAGCAGTACTTCCTGAAGCTTCTCGTGAGATCATTAATGTCGGAGGTATAATCCCTCATACCATCAATGAGATGGCTGATATGGTTCGTAGGGTAGCAGGTAAACCTGACTATCCAATAGTCCATATGGAAAAGAGACATGAAGTATTCAAGGCAGTTCCTACATATTATAAGTCCATTGAGTTGCTCGGATATAAAGATACTGTAGATCTTGAAACAGGTCTTAAGTATATGTGGCAATGGGCAAAAACTCAGCCTGACCATAAGAGAAAGAAGTGGGATGAATATGAAGTAAATACTGGTCTTTATCAATATTGGAGATAATGGTTAATCAAGTAAAGACTAGATTCGTTATGCACTACTGGATTCCTCCAGTAGATTTTATGCAAGATTATGATCATCAAGTTTGTGAAAATATTCATAAAGCTTGCATTAAAGAATTCCTGAGTCAGTTTGATGAAGCAGTCATAGTATTTACCATGAATAACTGGGATAAAGATAGATATGAAGAATACTGTAAGTTCTTTCTAAAGTGGGGACCTTCAGATATTTCATTCAAATATCTTTCTAATCATCCTTCAAGAGAATGTAATACTTTTAGAAAAGAAATCATAGAGAAGATGAATCTACTTGATGGATTAACCTTCTTCTGTCATAATAAAGGTATTACTAATTTTGGACTAAATCGCAAGTCAATATCTCTTTGGATAATTGCGATGTATTGGTATAACTTATCTAATATGGAATTCCCAGTGAATGAAACTATTGGAGCGAGTAGAATGTGTACTGGTATATTGAATTATTATAATGAGAATGATGCTTGGACTAGATATCACTGGATGTATTCAGGTACATTCTTTTGGTTAAATTGCCAGCAGATACATGATCATTTAGTTCGTACTGGTATGGAAATGCCTTGCGTGAATAGTAGGAATGACGTGGAAAATTGGATTGGTGATGTAATTCCACGTAATAGAGCTGGAAGTATAATGTATAATATTGATAATCCTCATGGAGAATGGATTTGGGACCCATATAATAATATGGAACAGATCCTTGAGCAGTACAGTACTCCTAGTGATTATGAGTCTTTTATACAATTTTATAATAAAATCATAGGGTCATTAGCTTGACCTTATGATTCCATGATACAATTAACTTTATTGACTGGATCAATGCATTGGGATAATCTCCAACGCATTGCAGATGACTTAATAAAACAGTTACCTAAACATGATTTCCAAATTAATTGGATAATTTGTCTAGATCAATATAATGGATCAGGTTCAACTGAAGCTGGACTTCTTACCTTACAAGAATTTTGTAATATGGGAGGTATAAGAACTTGGCTTTATAAAAGTGGTAAACCTAATCAAAAGAATTATGGTGGTGATCTTTTTAATGATGCCATTTTTGATTATTTATCAAAGAAACCAGTTGACTGGGATCCATGGATATATATTTTAGATGATGATAATCTAGTACATCCATTTATATTTGATGTTCTTCGTAAATGTCAAGGTAACTCAAAAAGAATAATTTGGCTTTCTAAACATAGAGAGACTGGAATTACAGATCAAGCTCCTCCTGGGATGGCAATGAACTCACATTGGGATTCTGGAGCTGAATTCACCCCTGCACAGTTGTCACCTGATCCTTCTCAGTTACTAATCCGAGCTTCACTTATACAGGAAGTCAGTGGTTATGGTGCAGGTTTTACTTATGATTTCGAGTGGTGTCTACCATTTTGTAGAAGCCATCGAGATGAAATAATATTTTTTCCGGAATTTAATCCAAATTCAATAGACATTATTCATAGTTATCATAATGCTCTTCGTACGAAAGATGAATATGATAAAGACATGGAAATGTTAAGTGATCCAGATTCAATTACTGCTCAACATTTATATATTGAAGGTACTGATGAAGATCATAAACCTAAGATCTATCCACTCTCAAAAGAACTGGCTAAGATCGTTTTACAATTAATAAATCATGAAGTTAGAATTAGGTGAACATTATAGTGGCTACCTCTATTCTAGAAATGGATTTCTTTTCTTGCAACAGATCTTTTCACTGCCAATAGTAGAAGGATATAATAATACACCAATCTACAAATTTGCAGTTGAAGCTCAAGTATTAATGAGTGATGGATTTAAATATTTAGTACGTCTCAGAAATAAAAGTTCAGATGTAAATCTAGACTGTTATGAGCATGGGATTGATGCTAATATATTAACTTTCTATGACTCAAAAGATAATCCTATACTTGCATTTTCTGATAAATTTGAAAACTTAATTCCTATTATATCAGAGAATACAATGCAGATAGTATATGGGTTGCAAAATCAGATAAACTATTATCAACAACAATTATTTAAGTTGAGAGAGAATAGAGATGTAGTCTCAGACAATAAAAAGTTATCATGAGAAGCATCTATGAAATTCTCGATCTTTACGGAAAATACGGACAGATCGATAAAGCACAGTACCATATAAATCTTATGGGAATTCGTCATACTGATAAAGTCGACATGTTTGATGATGAATTATATTACTTCTGGACTGATGGGAGTAAGATCGAATATGTTGGATTATCAGATGGCTTCACAACTGATCCTGGTAAGTATTATCTTAAGAATCCAATGAACTCAAAAGGATGTGCTATTTTAAAAGAGGGATGGTATCCAAGAGTTTGGATTAAAGGTAAACATAATGGAAAGTATAATGCTTTAATTCAAAAAGGTAATTCTGTTACAGTTTACCGTGACAATAATAAGGATGATAAATTTGATTTTAATGGACCTCAAGATACTGGATACTTCGGAATCAACTTACATAGAGCAAGTCAATACTATACTGTCACAACAGTTAATAACTACTCTGCAGGATGTCAAGTAATAGCTGATCCTAATAAATTCAACACTTTAATGACTTGTGTTGATAAAGCTGGAGTCTATGGTCAGTCATTCTTTTCATACCTATTATTAGATTCTAGAAAGATATGATAAACTGGAAGAAGATAGGATCATATGTCGGAGCTTTTTTAGTTGTATTTCTTACAGGATTTGGAGTAGCTAAGCTTACTATCAAACCAGAAGTTAAGACTATAACTAAATATGAGAAGTCAGATCCGATAATAGATTCTATACCGAAACCTTATCCAGTTATCAAAGAAGTGCCAGCTAAAATAGACTCAGCTGGGTTGATGAAATACTGTATAGATAATCATCTCTACGATTACCTAATTCCTAGATATGAAGTAGAGAAGATTGTTTATGAGAAAGTAGATACTATGAAAATCCTCACAGATTGGCTAACTCTTAGAGAGTTAAGAGTAGTAGCTTTCGATGATGAGGTTAATGGTAAATTTGTTGCAGATCTCACTATACAGTATAATAATCTACAGAATTTCAAGTATAACTTCACTCCAATCCAAAAAGTGATAGAAAATACTATTACTAAGGTTCCAAAATTTGAACCTGCATTAGGAATTGGTATGATGTTAGATAACTCAGCAATTGGAATGGCTGGAGTTTATTTTGGACAACATTATGGACTCTTCTATATTCCAAGATATGACTTTACAAATAAACAGCTGACCCATGGAATAATGGCTAGCTATAAATTCTAGAGAGTGGTAGCAATATCACTCTCTTTTTTCTTTTGTTTAACTTAAAGAACCTGAATATGATTTCAATTGATTCTTGTATAATTATCAAAAATGAAATGCCTTACATCCTCGAACTGATAGAACAATTATCAAGATTTAGTAGGGTAGTTCATATAACTGATACTGGATCTACTGATGGATTCCTAGATGAAGTTAATGTTCATAGTTTACCTGACAATGTAGAATTAACTCATTTTAAATGGATTAACGACTTCTCAGCTGCAAGAAATTATAATTTTGATAGAGCATATACTATGCCTAATCCTCCAGATATGATTTTCTGGTGTGATGGAGATGATATGCTCGACGAGGGGTTGGTCCAAAAGTTACAGGAGTTCAGAAATAAGAACTTAGATGAAGTTCCTAATTTAATAGATATCCCTTATCAGTATTGGATGGAACGTGATATGGTTTATAATCGTATGCGTTTATTCAAAACATTTTTGAATCTTCATTGGTTTGATGCAATTCATGAATGGTTAAACTTCAATCTACCTGATGCAGTTCAATATTTTGGAGATTTAGCTATTAGACATAAACATAAAAAACCTCATGGTAGTAGGAATTTTGAAATCTATCATCAGTTAGAGATGGATCGATTCCAATTTGGAGGTAGAGAGTTTTATTACTATGCTCAAGAGTTATTCAATGAACATTATTTTGTATGCGCTTATCTAATGGCTATTCAATGCATTAGATGTGAATCTGCCTGGGAAATAGATAGATGTAATGCTCTGAATCTTCTATATACACTTCAAAATGAAAGAACTAACATCAAAGATCTTCCGAATCCAGATGATCTAGCATTTGAATTATATAAGAAAGGTGTAATTAGAGCGGACGTACTTTGTCATCTTGGAGATTACTATATGGCAAGGAATAATTATAAACAAGCTTTAGTTTATTTCCAGGCAGCTTTATATGCTCCACCTCTAAATGATACTGATAAGTTCCTTCTAGATGAATCCAAGTGCAATATATATCCTGCACTACAATCTTGTGTATGTTACTGGAATGTCGGTGATAAAGAAGGAGCTAAAAGATGTAATGATTTAGTATTAAAATTTGATCCAGAGAATGGGTCAGGATTATATAATAAACAATTATTAGGATGATACGTTTAAAAGATATTAATACAGAAAATAATCAATCTGTATTCTCAGAAATCAAAAATAGGTTACTTAGTACCCTAAAGCAGTTTGAGCAACAGCAGTTAACTGAATCAGTAATTGAACAAATAAAGTTCGAGGTAATTAAGATCTTTGATGAATATTTTACTGATGAAAGTACTGAATTGATTGGAATTAATTTAGCTGTTAATGAACGTGGAGGTTTAACTTTCAGTCCAGCTAATGAAGAAACTGCAGAATTATTCCAACAGATTTTCGGAGAGAATACGAGCGTCTAACCAAGGTTGAAAACCTTAAATTTGGGATAATAGTACCGAATACAAATGGAATTTTATACTGTTGAGAAAATTGATAATTGGTATTTTAGAATTAAATTACCATATGTTGATAGAGGTAAATGTTCTTATAAAGATAAAGAGCTTACCTATATTTATGCAATTGGAAGGTACGTTAATAAGGAAGTTGTTAAATATCTATATCAAGAGGAAGTCGATGATGGAGTTTTTGTATTCCAGATCGGATATGCAGCTTTCATTTTAAATACTTTCTATAATCAATTATCATCTGACAGTATAAAATTACTTGAAGATATAATTTTTACAGATAATCAGTTACCTAAGTTTGATAATTTACTTGGGTACCAAAATGAGGATCTTCATCAATTATTCGAATATAGGAGAGGTCTATTCCAGACATTCACTAGCTATGGAAAAACTGAGGTTATCTCAACTCTAGCCAATTACATAGTTAACCAATTACATCAAAATCTACTGATAGTCACTGGTGGTAATCCTGCCCTAAATGAAATCTCTAACCGACTTTATGATAAGTTTGGAATAGACCTTGACTATTTCGATGAAGAAGCTCCTTTAAATTTAATAAATGTAAATGGATTCCTGAGGTCATCTTATTATGATAAAAATTCAGATTATTGGAAGAAACCAATGTGGATTCTTGCAGATGAGGTAGAATATTGTGTGACTGAAGGAGCCATGGAAATGTATGAAAATATACCTAATATAATAGGTATGTATGGGTTTAGTGCTACTTCTGATAAGAAAGCTGCTGAACCAATATATTCTAGAGTATCGGATAGTTTTATGCATTCCAAAGAAATGACTAGACTGCTGAGTAATCCTTTTAATAAAGAAGCTAATGCTATGAAATGGAATGAGCTTCTTGATAAAGAAAATTGGAGAGTTCGCAGTATTATGGGCAGGAATAAATATTTAGTTGGGTATTTCGGTACTACAGTTGTATTTAAGAAACCAGAAGATTTTAATATTACTCTGATTGATGTAACTACTACAATTTCAGCTGATGATATTGAAATCCCTGCTGAGTATAGTTACAATGAGATTATATATAATATCTTTGTAGAAAAGAGAATGTGTAATCTTATTGAATCGATTGTTATGAAAGAAGGTCTAACTTTTATTCCAATGTTTAGACTTGAGGTCATTGATTATTGGATAGATAATTATTTCAAAAAAGATGATTTCTTAGTATTATGCATTTGTGGTAGAGGTTATGAGCTTTATGAGAATGGAGAATATCTTGGATCAATTGATCTTGAAGAAATGAAAAGACTTGTTCATTTTGGAAGGATAGGTGTTATTTTAGGAACACGTTCCAGTTATAATGCACTTGATCTTCATGAACTGAATAGGTGTATCCTTCTTTATTCTAAAGTAGCAAATATTGTCATACAGGCAATCGGTCGTACTACAAGAAGTAAGACCTTTGAGGTATTTAATATTTCACCAATGAAAAATATACCTCAATATTCTAAGGATTACGTGGAAAGAAAAAACTTGATAAAGGAATATTATAAAGAGTGTAATATTGTTGAAGTGAAAAGATTAGAATCATATTATGGTTGTTAATGCAGTACGGAAATTAAAAGTTGAATTACCGACTTATGATTCAGAACAGTCGATGGTTTCAACCAAATTAGATCTTGGAATGGAACTCGATGAGGATGATTTCAAGGTTATATTCCGAGATGCATCCAAGTTTCACGAGAGTCATGATAGAGATCAGACTGCCAATTATATTAAGGTTAAGTATGGGAAACTTGATTCTGAGATAATTGATGAACTACTAACATCTTTATAAAAGATTAATTTTTGGGAGAATAGTAATAAATTATGGAGTTTACAAATACGACTTTACTATATGGACTATTTAATCAGTACGTATTTAGTGAAGCCAAAATGAATCTACAATCACTAATTAAGTATTATAAGAATGCCCATTTATATGAGAATAATACCTTAGTGACTCGACTTCTCAAGTTAATTGAGACATATAATTATCTGGATCTTACTGAGTCACGTTTTATATTGACTTTGCAAGAAGATGGAAAAACTGCTGATGAAGCTAACATGATCTATAAAAAGATCAAGGAGTTTCAAGGATATAATAAAGAGCAGTCAGCTGTATTTATTGAGAATCTTAGAAATATGTGCTACAAAGCTCATGTTGATCAGGTTCAGAAATTATATGCAGATAATCCAGTTAAATATGTCGAAGAACTTAAGAAGTTCGACTATCGTTCAAACTACTCTGATAAACTTATCGCTAAAAATTTCAGTGAACTTGATATCACTGACCTAGTTAATAGATATTCAGCTGAAGGTTATAAGAGTAGATATGATATTATTAATAAGTCATATACTTGTGGAGGTTATCTTCCAGCACAGTTAGTACTGGTTTGTGCAGCTCCATCAGTAGGTAAGTCACTTTTCTTACAATCGGAAGCAGTTAATTTCATACAGCAAGGTAAGCGAGTTCACATGCTTACAATGGGTGACCTTAATGAACTTGACCTTGCAATTCGTATGATGTGTCAGATCAGTCACAAATCACAACGAGCAGTTGAATCCGATATTCTTGGAAATTATACCTTATACCAACAGCAGTTCAAAGATTATCTTTCGATGACTACTGTTCCTTCTGGATTGGTTTCAGCTCGAGAGTATGTTGACTGGATGAAACAACGTGCTGATGAATATGATATTTTGATGATTGACTACTATTCCAATTTTGGTCAAAATGAGGAACTGTCGATGTATCAAAATGGTGGTGAGATTTGTGATAGTTTAACGGAGCTTACTCGACTAGGTAAGTTAGTATTCATGGCTTGTCAGCCTAAGCAGTCTTATTTTGGTGAAGAACTTATACCTTATGATGGTATTGGTGAATCATCACGTTTACCTCACATCGCAGATATGATCGTAACTTTCGGTCGTAATTGGGATGCTGGGATGCGTATGGGTAAATTCAATATTGCGAAGAATCGTAAAGGAATTGCTGAAGCTGAAACTACCTGTCCTTGGATAGGAACAAATGAGGGACTCTTTTATATGTCATCTGAAGCATTATATGCTAAATTTAGAACTGATCATCGTAGGAGATTATTTTCTTACAATGAACTCAGTACTATGGATATTATTGATGAGTCAATCAAAGATATACTGCCAGCTACTCTTGATGAGAAAGAAAAAGATAAGGAAGCTGACAAGAAGGATACCGTAATCCCGACGGTATAATTACTATTTTCCCAGTCCGTGAGGTTAGGTTCCCACCTGACCTCCGGACTTTTCATCATTATGTCACGATTAACACTAAATCTAGATCGACCTTTTAATGGAGTAAAACCTGATCTCGGTTATATGCTCCAGTTAGTTCCAGCTAGTTGGAAACCTGAGGTTAATGATTTCATAGAGATCAGTGTAAAAGGTTTTATGACACAAGAATATCGTATAGAAGATCTCTTGTATATTAATCCAGAATTCCTTTTACATGACCAAGAAATGATTTTAAAATCTATATTTGGATTTGATATTAAGTGGATTTTAAAATATCTAAAAGAAACTTATAAAGAAGATCGATATTACATCATTGGATGTAGGTCAGTAGTAAGAATTTCATCACCAATAATTGTAGGAGAAGATCATGGAATACAATCAATCATACCTATTATGATGTCTCAAAACAGGAGAATCATAGAACATATCAAAGAGAAGAAAATTAAAGAAGCACAAAAAATGAAACAGGTTATCTATGGAAAAGACTGGAATCAGACTTACATTGCAGACCAGGGTGAATACAAGGGAGTGAAGTACTTCATTGTAGCAGGTGGAATCCATCCCTGCGCTTATGTGATGTGTGATGAATCCTTTGTGGAGAAACACAAGGATAAATGGGGTGATTTGGACTGTATCCATGTCCATGGTGGAGTCACCTGGTGTGAAGATGTGTCTCACCTCAAGACTCATCCTAAAGAATATGAAGGAATGTGCTTTGGTTGGGACTATGGACATCTTGGTGACTGGGCAGGTTACTGGGGTAATGAGGACAATATGATGTCCTGTAACAGGAAGTGGACAACTGAAGAGATCCTCGATGAGTGCCACTATGCCATTGACCAGTACCTGGAAGCGATGGAGAAAGAACGGGTATAAATATCTTGATAACAATTAAAGTATATTATGATACCTCAAAAGAAATCGTCTATACCAGTCACCGTAAAATCGCCGTGATCGTAGCAGAAGGAGAATACAAGGGAGTGAAGTATGTATGTGTCAACAGGGGAATCCATCCCTGTGCCTATATCTTCTGTACTCAAGAGTTCCTGGACAAGCATGAAAGTGTTACTGAAATTGTTGATAATGATCGTGTAATTTTTGAATGTGATAACTGTGGGGCAGTTTTTAGTGAATTACCTAATGGTGCAGATATTTCAAAAAAAGAAAGAAGTATATTAAACTGATGAGGGATTGAGTTCCCTCATTAGTTCTATGTTAACTAATATGAATGATCCTATTTTAAGATCTATTACTAAACAAAAAGTAATAAAAGCTTATTATGAGGATCCCTTTATAGTAATAAATAAAGAGAATCTATATAAGATAAGAAAGAAAACTGCTCTTGGATTAATGGATTCTAAAACACTTCTTATTGAATTTTTCGAAGAAGTAGGAATTGATTATAAAATTGAGATGAGATGATTTACACTTCATATTATGCAAAGTTACGAAGTTTAAATACTAATGACTTTATATTGATTCAAATATCAAATAGTGCACCAGATATTAAAGGATTAAAGAAACTTGATTATTTAATTCCCGATTGGGATAAAATAGTAAAACCTTATAAAGAAGGTAAATTTAATCAAGAGATTTATAACTTTAGATACTGGTCGCAGTTAAATAATTTGCCAGGTGGAATTAAGTGGGTAGCAAAATGCCTTGAAACTTTACAAGATGAAGCTGATAAGGATATTTTATTACTCTGTTATGAGTCACCTCTTAATTTCTGTCATAGGCACTTTATTGCTGAGTGGTGTAATCCATATCTAGATAAATATCATCAAATTAAAGAATATGAAATTCCTAAAGAAACTATGGAGCATAATCCTATGGATATGGCAAATCCCTCAAAACTTGGTGGGTCTTATTTTACTTCTGGTATACAGAAAAGATAAGAAATATCATCAGATTGGTGAAGCTAGGATGTACTATACTAATGAGATGCCTACCGGGATATCTTTAGGTAATTACATCATAATGAATACAGATGATAAGAAAGAAGGATTACATCATGAATATGGTCATCATATACAGTCACTTATACTGGGTCCAATTTATTTAATCATAATAGGATTACCAAGTTTAACTGGTAATATATTTGATAGGTTATTTCATTCTAAGTGGGAGCTTAGGAAAGCAGTTGCATGGTATTATCATCAACCATGGGAATATTGGGCAGATATACTTGGTAAAGTGGATCGTAATAAGTTGATTGGAAAATGGGCTAATTGGTTAGAGTCCCATAAAAATGATGTTATGCCAGGAAGATAATTAATTTCTACTCTCTTGATTGAGAGTAGATTTTCTATGAATCATGATTTAGCAAAAAGCTCATTTGAAGCTGATAATGATAATCACAGCTTTACTCTAATATTACGTTGTACAGAATTGCCATCTGTTAATAGTGCTCACGGTATTAATACTAAAACTAAAGTAGTATTTGATATGCCATGGCTTACGCAGTTTAAACAAGAACTCAGCGATCAATTAATATTTGCTGACCCTAAAGGTAACTGTCCTTGGATTACTCCTGGTAAGGTTTATTTTTTAGCTATTAAGTACATACTAAAACAATATCCTTGGTCACGAGACCTCGATAACTTACATAAGTATACTCAGGATAGAATAGCAGAAGCTATACATATAAATGACTCTCATATAATAGAAATTCATATGTGGAAAAATTACAGACCTGATGATTATGAATATATGATCATTAAGTTTGGAGAGAGTCTATATGATTATAATCAGTTTAATTAAATGACTATAACTTTATATATTTCTCCAGGTGCAATAGAAATGCAGCGAGATCAGCAGTTTACTCGTGCTATGAACATTTTTAAATGGCACCTTGGTTCAGATGAAGAGGTAATGAGAGGAGTAGATTACTGGACATCTGATTATGTAATCTGTACCTATAAAGAACATGAGCAGTATATTTCTGGACCACATTCAGAGTACATCTTCAGAAGAGCACTCGGAAAGAAATTTTATCTTTTATTCGAAACAGATGAACAATTCCTTGCAGCTTTACGGGAATTGGCCCCTACTAAACCATATCAATGGCAATGGAAAGTCGAAAATGTTTCTGATCTCCAAGAACCAAAAGGATATGAAGTCACCAGTAAAGGAGATAGAAGATTTTCTCCATTCTTCATGAGAATTCCTGACCCTAAAGGTAAACTTGGATATATTACACTTGAAGATTACTATCAGTTGTATCTTAAAGGTTATATTGAACAAGGATATACTAGAGGAATTGATGTTAAAGGAATGCCACCTCTTTATCCTGAAAAAATGAAAGGAACTGCACATCGAACATTTGGTAACTATATCTTTTTAAATTATGGATTATTCTATGAATTAGCTTTAATAGGTAAAGATCATGTATTTACTGATATGTTCGATAAGGATGGTGGACAGAACTTAACATACTGTGATACATTAAATAACTATTACTGTCAAATGGGTTTCTTCGAATGGAAAAGAGAAAATTAACTGATGAAGAAATAGATAAGATTTATCAAGATATAAGAGATAAAAGATCAGAAGGTCAAATTATAATAATGTCCACTGAAGGTCCTCTTGTAATTGGAATCAAAGATTTCATTGAGCAACCTACTGAATCAATACTTTATGATCTTAATCGTGATGAAGCTACTACTCTCACACTTGCTAAAAGTGGAGAACTAGAATCAAGATTCATAAATGATCTTGCAGTTGTTACTACTATTATGGCTCTCAAAGATAAGATAGACAGATTGGAACGTGAGCGTAAAGGACATTATATTCCAGAAAATATGGATTAGCCGAAGAGCGGTGCGCCAGGGTTCAACGCCTTAAATCTGGAAACGAAACGGGAGAGAAATCTTCGCTATTTTATATTGGGTTAGCTTAGGCTAGCCCTTTTATTTTTCATTAATATTTTAAAGTACTTTAACGATGACAAGAAAAGTAACTCAAAGTTCTGAGGCTTCAGGAGTGAAGTCAAAGTACGTTGCTAAATGTCTGAAGAAGGACTTGCGAAATTCATCATTCGAAGTCGCTCACAGACTTTGTCGACCTCCTAGTCAAGGGGAGTGGCCTTGGAAGTACCTTACTTCTGAACAACTGTATCAAGTTCAAAGGTATAGGATAAATACTCTCGAGCTTTCTCAACAAGATTATGACTTTCTTAATAGAAGGTCTACCAAAGTAGATAAGCAAAAGGTAATTGTTAGATTACCTAAAGCTTATGAGAAAACTATCGTTTATTACCGTGATGAAGATGGCAGTAATAAATGTGAATTCAAATCTCATGATGAAGCTCTAGATTTTATTAATCATAATATTGCTAGAGTATCATCCGGTGAAAAATTTGAACTTGAAGATATAATTGACATGTATAAACTTGTTTAAATATGCCTAAGTTTTATTTTACTTTTGGATGTGGAATCGATGATCCTCATCGTAATTGCTATACCGTAATTGAAGCTGAAGATGATGGTGAAGCTCGCGATATCATGTTCGATAGATTTGGTAATAAGTGGAGTATGCAGTATACTGAAGATCAATGGATGATTGATCCAAATGATCCAAAAAATACCACTATGTTAAGGATGGCTGGATATCATGGTGATCAACCAATTAGTCAAGCAGAAATTTGGAATCTTAAAGAAATTAAATAATGAAAAAGTTTATTTTTATTATATCAGTTTTATTTCTGATTATTGGATGTAGTCCAAAAGTTGCTGATATTAAAAAAGTTGATGATGTAAATCAAATTTTTGATGAAGTAATTCATTTCGAATATGATGGTCATCGATGGACGTGGTTCCGCAGTAATAATGGAGGAGATGTCGGATATGATGGAGGTATAGTTCATGATTTTGACTGCTATATGGAAGATCTAGGGTACATCAAAGAAACTGATTCCGAAGGGCATACTTATTGGATTGATCCTGAATAAACTTAATAGTTATGAATTTAATAAATTATACTAAATGGTTTACCTCTAAGTCTGTAGCTGATGATAATGCAGGTATTATAAAAAGAACTTTAGAACATTTACTTAAGTTACATTTTATGTTTGACTATGAGCGTGATAAAAATACTCATAGAAAAAGTATAATTGGATGGGTAATGAAAATTCAGGGTTCTATTAATAAAGATAATACCTTTAAATCTAAATTAGCAATGATTCAGAGATTCTTTCAAAAGAATCCACCAGATAAACTATGCAAAGAATTTAATCGACATTTTAAGTCTTCATATAATTTTTCTGGAAAAGTAGATGAAGATGATATTTTTGATTCTTTACATTATTTTAATCTTTTACTAGATTGTAATTCTAAAGATGAAATGATGAGAGTATTAGTTCAAATGGAAATAGAATGGTAATATGGAAAAGTTTATAAATAATAGTGTTGAAAAACATGGAGTAATTCAAGATAATGAAGGTAATATCATTGATGTGAATACTCCTCATAGAATCCTCATCATTTATATTGCCACTGGCAAATATAATAAGATGTATAATGGATTTATCAAATCCCTTCATCATTTCTGTCCCAGTACAAAGAAAGATGTCATCATCTTTACTGATGACCTGGAGCCTTACGTGGCTGAAGAAGAGTATAGTTCAGATTGCTTGGTTGAGATAGTTCAGATTGAGTCTATTTGGCATCAGCCTTGGCCAATTGTAGCTCTGATGAAATTCAATTACATCAAGTACGCCTATGAAGATGGCAGTCGACTTGAAGATTACACTCATATATTCTACTTTAATTCTAATATAGAATTCTTAGAGGATATTCCTGAGAGTTTGTTCTTAACCGACAAAGCGATTGCTGCAGTGAACTGCGGATGGGATCATCTAGGACATGATCCATTGAAGTTTACTTATGGTAAACCAGTTGATCCTAAATCTCTTGCTCACATCCCTACTAATGATTATACCTATGTGCAATCATCTATGATGGGTGGTAATGCATCAGTATATATGCAGTTAGTCGAGGAATGTATTAAGATGACTGAAAGGGATCTTGCTCATAATATTATTCCTTGTTTCCATGACGAATCCTATTGGAATAAAGTAGTATATGGTCATCAAGATCTTGTAACGATCTTAGATGCTGACTATAACTCTGATAAGGTTCATGCAGCTGAGTGGGGTCATCCTAATGCTAAGATCGTCATGAGGGATTCATCCAATACTCAGCAAAAATACAAAGATATCTTCCATGAAAAGAAAAAGTTTAATATTTATTCTTATCAATTTGACTTTATCAGTGAAGATGCTGGTAGAGGTTGGGGATGGGGTGAAGAACATTCACTTGAATGCGAGAGTAAAGAGACTGCTATAGAGTTATTTAAGTGTAGTAAAGCTTACAATCCAAATAAGATGAAAAAAGTTATTGCTCTTGAAGACTCAGAGTTAAGTGACTTTTGGGAAACTCATGTGATAGTAGATGATACTATGGAAGATATCATGCGTAAAGGACTTCTAATGCAATTTACAAATGGCGAGTAATATTTATGCTATCATAGCTAATGATCAAAATCCAGAGTATAAAGATCTTTTCCCAAGAATAAAGAAACGTTGGAATCAGATTGGAATAAAAACTGTCTATATTGACTGTCATAAGACTACAAATAGTTCAGGTTTCTCAAGAACTGAAGATCGAAAAGGTAATATTACTTACACTCTTCATGTTTCAGAAAATTTAATTCCTAGAGTACTATTTCGTTGGGATTGGGTAATGTTAGCAAGATATTTCATTGCAGCTCAAATTGGATTTGAAGATGATATCCTGATTATATCAGATGGCGATCTTTATCCAATCAATAAGCAGTATATTTACAGACCTTCAATCACATTACCAGATTCCTGGATGAAGACTGTTCTTAGTAAGTCGCTGGTATCAACTTGTATGTATCCAGAAGGATACCCTCTCGCTACATTTACTTATGGTTATGGTAAGATATTCCAGAAATTAGCTAACCTGAAAGTTAACTCATATATTTCTTACCTTGATAACTGTGCAGAACAGTGTTGGAAACATAGTAATATGTATGCCAGTGATGAGCATATTGAGTGGTGGTTATCTCAAGAAAATAAAGTAAACTGGAGAATCCTTACTAATCGAAAGTGGATAGAAGCAGTTCAGGAAATGAATAATCTTTATGATTATATGATTCCTAAGCTTCGTTCATGGAGGGATCTTAGCCCATTTATTGAATTTCATAATATGAGAGCTTCTACTATGACTAATAAGTTATGGAATAAGCTTGAAAAATTATTGAAAGAATTTGATGAAATGGAAATTACTCCTAATAATTATTTCTATGAAATGATAGATAAACCCTGGAGAGATACTAGGATAACTCGTCAAGGAGAATTAATTCTAGGAGATGAATACGATGAATGATAGATTCAAATCTTGGCTTTGGGTAGTATCAGGAGTTATAATGATATTGCTAATGATATTTATTTTATCGCATTTTGGTGCAGTAATTTGGCAATTTATAAAGATGATACTTCTCAGTATATTCGTAATCCTATTACTTATTGGAGGAGTCGCATGTATTATTTGGGGAACTATTACTCTAAAAGATGAAAGTGATGAATTACATTGATGATATTATTTTATTGACTGCTTGCTTTAGAGGTCCCAATCTTGATATTATAGCAAGGTCGATAATGGAAGCTCAAGAACTTCATAAAAGTGGAAATGTTGAGCAACTTAAGATTTATTGGGTAATTTGCATTGATACAGTTCATTGGAAAGGTGACCTTCATTATAGTAATGTTAAAGATGAGCTTAGACAGTGTTATCCTGATCTTGATATAAACTTTTATGAAAGGGTACCAACTGGTGAGGTATCAATGGGCAGTGACTTATATAATGAACCTTTAATGGATTTCATGAGTAAGCATAAGTTCATTAATCCTTGGATCTATATCCTTGATGACGATAATATACTTCATCCTAACCTATTATCTTATGTATCTAAAGTGACTATTTATAATCCTGATAAAGAGATTATTTGGCTTACAAATATGCAAAGATCTGGTAGGATAGATGGAGTAATTAGTGAGGATTATGCTATGCAGGTTACTAAATCTGGAAGTTTCTTTATGAATTTCCCTGATCCGAGTACATTAGTATATAGGTATAGTTTACTTGAAAAATACGGATTATATCAATCAAATAAATCTAATTATGATCTAGTAACCTTCGTACCAATGATTGGAGAGAATCTTGATAAATGTATATTTGCAGATGAATTGGATCCCAAAATGCCTCATCCTTCAGTACAGGTAGTTCATGCATACCATGATGGACTTAGAACTGAGGATGAATTCGAAGCTGATATGCAATCATTCGAAGTTGGTACAGTTAATTCTTGTAATTTTAGAGTTCAAACTGATGAAGCAAGATTTCCTACTCAGTACCATATACCTCCAGAACTTGGTGAGATGATTCTTCATATGATTAAAGTATACTACGATCAACATAATATGACTGGTCATATTTCTAGAGGTTCAGGTTATGCACGCTAAACTTAAAGATACAAGTAATAGATTAGTCCTTATCAGTCCAGGTTATAATGTAGAACATGAACTTGATAAATGCCTTCACTCTATCATAATTCAAGGATATACTAATTGGATTCTTATTCTAATTAATGATATGTCAACTGATAATACTCTTGAAGTAATGAAAGAGTGGGCTAAAACTGATGAGAGGATTTATGTAGTTAATAACAAAGTAAAGAAGTATCAAGTTAGAAACTGGTTTGATACTATTCATAACTACTGTAAACCCAGTGATCAAGAGTTCTTTCATTACGCTGAAATTGATGACAAATTAGTAGAGCAGCCTTTTCAGTATCAAGTAGAACCTAATGATATTATAGTGTTCTTTGATCCAGATGATTGGTGGGGAATTCCTTATGCATTCGAATTAATTATCAAAGAATATTTATATCGTGAAATTCTATGTTTGACTGCTAGGAATTACTGTATGAATGATATGTATAATCATGATGCAGCAATTTATACTAGTCGTCAACAGTTACTTAGCACATCAGATCATCAGTTTTCATTATGTACGTATAGAGCTGCATTATTTAAGTGGATTCCATTAGATCATTTCTTGTATCCAGATACAAAGAAGTTTTATGAAGTCTGTGGAGATTACTGTATAACTGCACCATTACTCTATATGTGTGGACCTGAGTATCATCATCACTTATTTGTAGATAATTTTATTGTATATAATAATATTCGTCCTGAGTGTGATGATTCTACATTTGAAAAGTCCCAGCATCAAACTGAGGTAAGAAAACTAATGTTTAATTCTTTTAAACATTTAGTTGAAGATAATGCATTACCAATTTATCGTTAATATGAGGGAGTCTCAATTGACTCCCTTAATATCTAATAATTAAATCATGAAGTTAAATTTAAAGATAGGACGATTCCTTCACATCATTCGAAAAATTAATCACCCTGGACTTATCATGTCTGTACCTGGACTTGGTAAGACTTCCACTATTGAAATGTATTGTAAGGCTTTTGACTTGAATTTAACAACCCTCATCGCCAGTCAATATGCTTCCGATGATATTTTAGGGATCCAGGTGAATGATGGTGGTAAATTAAAACGATTAACTCCAAGTTGGTTCGACGACCTGCTCGAGAGATCACAGAATGGTAAACCGAATATTTTATTTATTGATGAGATTACTACTTGCGATGAATATATTCAAGCTCCACTTCTCAATCTGATTTTCAGTAAATCTCTTGGATTACATAAACTTCCTGAGAATACATTTATCTTAGCTGCAGGAAATTATGAAGATTGCTTAAATAAAGCATTTACTATGACTGCTCCTTTGGTGAATCGATTCTTGATTCTTAATCTAAGTCCTAGTGATATCAGTATGGATGAGCTTATTGAAGATAAGTTCAGGAAGATTAAATCTAGAACTGAGATGTTAAGGTATCTCGGACTTGATGCTGCTGAAAAAATTGAAGAGTTAGTTGTAAGTGATCCAAGTAATTATTCACCTGATAACGAAGTCCTAGCTAATATTAAAACTATATTCAAGAATAATGTGGACTTTAACTGTTCATTTAAGAATTCCATGAATACTGGTCTCATTGGATTTGGTTCTATGAGATCAGTTCAATATGCACTTGATTATGCTATCATGGCAGTCACCTTAAGATTAACTGGAGCTGATCTTGTAGATGTTTTAAGTGATACTGTTGGAGGTAAGGATACCTTTAAATCTAATATGATTAGGGTACTTCAGAATATTAATATCTCCGATGCTATTAGATCTGGTAATGAAGTTGATATCATGAGTATGAATATTCGTGAACTCGAAGATATCACTCGGAAGCTTATCTCTGAGCCATTTAAGGTTACTGAGAAGCAGTTCCAGCAGATCAGTAAACGTCAAAGGGAACTGCCTAATGGTTTATATAAGGCATTTAAAGAAGCAGTACTTGAAATGTAATGAAATCCATACTGACAAAACAGCAGTCCAAGTTTATTTTTAATGTAAATAAATATTGGAAAGTAAGAGAAAAGTTACATGATTTCAAGAATCCTATTGGAGTTTCTGGATTAGATGAGGATGAAGTACCTTATGTAAGTCTTAATAAAGATTTGGATGAGAAAGTTTCTGATATCATAAAAGTACATGAGTATGGTCATATATATTATGAACATATATTTATTACCTGGAGAGATTATGAAGCCAGACTTCAAGAGATATTTCAGAAAGTTCATCCAAATGTTGGTAGACTGAGTCCAGTTGGAATGCATAAGGTAATGAATATCTGTATGGATATTCAGATTAATTCTACTCTTTTGACATTATCTCAGAATCGGTATATGACTAAACAAGGAATGGAGTTATGTACCGCTGAAAACTATAATGTTGAAGCTGGATTAGATTATACTGAATATTTTGAGGACATTATCAAACAGATGAAAATTCAGAAACCTGAGGATCAGCAAGGGCAGTGTGACATATCTACTGGTGAGCTACCTGATGTATTTATCGATACTCCAAGTGAATCAAAAGATACCTCAGATCAACTCGGTGATCTTAAAGGATATGATAAGGATGATCCTTTAAATGATCCTTTCAAGAAGTCAAAGGATTCAGAAGACTCCGATGATTGTGATGATATTTCTGATGAAGATTTAGAGGATCTTACTAACTTTAGAGATTCAGGCTTCTTTGGATATAGTTCAAAACATGAGATACCAGGGTATATTACTTATGATGAAGCTGACATCGATAAAGCTTTAGTTGATATAGTCAATGAACTATCTGATAGAGCTAAAGGTAGGATACAAGATCATGTAAAGCTTTATAATCGTAGATCAAGAGGTAATGGTCCAGAACTTTATAACTCTACTAAGTCTTTTGTTAGGAATGAAAGAGCTAAATTAGCAATAATAGTAGACGTTTCTGGTTCAATGAAAAGAACTGTTGTACAGAAAGTTCTTAAAACTATTAGAGAGAATTCTAATCTATTTCATCGTAACTCAAAAGTAGTATTATGGGATACTAGTAAATGTGATGAATTTAATATTACTGAAATTAAGGATAATATTAGATTAGGTGGAGGTACGGAGTTATCTTCAGCAGTTAAATATTGTTCAGAAGATTTAGGTTCTAATAAAATACTACTCATAACTGACTTCGGTACTAATCTTGGCTCACTTGAATCACAAATTAGATCATGTGAAGCAATAGTTTATGGAGTTGGATATAATATCGGTTATGAAAGAAATTGGATAGAAACTCAGACTGTAATAAAGAAATGTTTTATTTTAGAATAATTTAAATTATGACAAAGAAAGAATTAGCAATTAAGATTTTTCTTAAGAATCATTATGCTGAACGTGAAGAGCATGGAGTTTTAATGAAACATGATGATGTTCGTAAAAGAAATTGCATTGTGGTTAAAGAAGAAAAACTTCAGGAAGCAATTGATTTTGCTGAAGATATCCTTAATAGCTATGATAAGCTTGTAGGATATGAACGTAAACCTAAAGATGAAAAATAATATGGGGAAATATAGTAATTTAATTACGAATCCCACATTTAATTGTACCAGTGGTAATAAACGGATTCCTAGTTTAGGTATTAATTTGAATTTTACACTGGATACTTTAGAGGATCAATTAATTAAATTATTTACTCTAATAAAATCTTATGATTTTCATTATCCAGTAATTTTAAATAGTGGAAATGAAGTTACTCTTCTTGATAGTAGGTATGGATTTTCTTTATTTGGACCTACGTCATGTGATTTAATTAATTTCAATTATTTTAAATATTACGTTTTTGATCATTTAGAATCCTATGCTGAAAATCCCGACTTCTTTAGAAGACACTTAGAAGATTTAGGTGATTCTGAACAAATTTGTAATAAGTTAAAGAATATCCTTGAAAAATTAGAAAAAATGTTTTGAATAGATGATAAAAATAATGGGATTTCCTAAATTTAAGGATCTTAAGAAAATTCAAGATAAATATCCAGAGATTGTATTTTCTGATATTACTGAAGAGTTAAATTCTACTGTAGGAGAGTTATTTAAAGAACATGGATTTTGGAATCCACCACTATTAACTTTGACCCAAAAAGGACAGTTTATCTTTGATAGTAAACACTACACCAAAGCTTACTGGGGTGGAAGAACGAATCCTGATCCATCACCTTATACTCCAGGTTGGACCAAGATCGCAGTAATTAAGGTTTCTGGAAAGTGGCATGTATATATCTTTACTCCAGGTCATTGGACTTTTAGTGGTGAAGATTATGTATATGGCAAATCCAAATTATTTTACAGTATGAAAGAGTTCCTTGAATATAATTCTAATTATATTCGTTAATTAAAATTGGTTTAGCATATTAACGTTGCAAAAAGGTCGAAAACCTTATATTTGGCTGAAACGATGCCATTGCCGTACAGAGGTTAAACCAATTTATTTTTCATCTATTTATGTTACCAAATGTTCATCTTGTATTTTATGGCAGAGATCTAGAGATGAGAGGATTATATCTTGATTCTCTAGATAAAATTGACTTAAAAGAAGATAAGAATCCAAAATTTAAACCAGGTCATCGTTATCTTGTAGTCTATAATGATGATGCTGCGAATGATGATGAGCAACCTCATCGTATCATTCAAAATACCGGAATTCACTACGGACCTCGTGGTGAAAATTTCTGGGATTTTACTAAGTGTCCTTATCTTACTACTCGGGATGGGATCATATTCAAGTTCGTGTATAAAAGATATGAACGTTTACTTAAATGGATTGATGAGTCCCAATATGAAGCAATGCTTCCAAATATTGATAATATTAAAACTAAAATACGCAATGCTGAACTTGAATCTGGAGTATCGAAGAGGACTGGCAGTCGTTGGTTTCGATTTTCATTTGATAAATTGAAAGAAGTAGGTGATGAAGTTCGTAATTTTTGTGAAAGAGAAGACTTCATTAAACATCCAAGAGATGTAGAATATACTGAAAGGGTTCGTACTCGTGATCGTATTATATCTTCATTCGAATATTTCTTAAAACAAGAAAAAGGAGATATATTTGGACATGATTTTGAGACCTGT
>Ga0256869_1000090_pt1 | contig 26240 bp, 24 predicted proteins | sample RumenRJG_05RNA_FD_186096 | JGI IMG/M metagenome (GOLD analysis project Ga0256869, IMG submission 186096) | Metatranscriptome of bovine rumen microbial communities from Lethbridge, Alberta, Canada - Rumen RJG_05 (Metagenome Metatranscriptome) | ecosystem: Host-associated > Mammals > Digestive... | reverse complement strand
GGTGTATGACCTCCTTGAGAACCCCGACTTCGGTTTCATAGACATCCGCAAAGATACCCCCAACCTCACCGGCGGTAGCCGGTAGGACTCTGAGGGCCGAGTCGCGTTTGAGGTCGATGAAATCAACGTGGGCAGGCTCGACCGCAGGTCAAGCAAGAAGGAATTTGACAAAAGTGAGTGCGTTTTGCCTGGAAGGTCTGGAAGGACACCTTGAATGGTGGTTGAATGAGGGTTGAATGGTGATTGAAGAGTACGTGACGAGAGTAGGGAAGTAAAGAAAGTTAACAAAAGCGGCTTGGCCGCTGGCCGGTAGGCCGAATGAGATATAGGCGAGGGCAGATGCCCGAGCGTTCGAGGGGCGAAGCCCCGAGGCCCTGAGTAGCTGGAGGCTGTGAAGGCAAACCGCAGTGGTTCGACACCGCTCACCAGCCGGCGCGATCGCCCCGAGCACGAGCCCGTAGGACGAGAAGGAGAAGCTTAGGGTAAGAAGAGGGGTAGAAGACCCCAAGAATAGGGTAAGCCTCCGATAAGGAAAGTAGGCCGAGAATGGTAAGATAAAACATTAACGCTATATGGAACCGATACTTAAGAGTTATTACAACCGATTCAAGGAATCCTTTGAGATAGATACGAAGGATAAAAACGAAGGAAAGCAGAAGCGCAAGGAGGCTGCTGCTTTCGAGAAGTTTATCAATCACGTGATGTTTAGCATCGATGACCCTGACGCATTCGTCAGCGATGTTGACATGCTTGACTCCGTTTGTGTTGGTGGCGGACAGGATACGGGTATTGACGGTATTGGTGTGCGCATCAATGGTCGCCTGGTGGCTTCTAAAGAGGATGTGAAACAGCTTCTTGAGATTAGCAAGAAGATAGATATTGAGTTTGTCTTTATCCAGTCCAAGATGCAGGAGCATTTTGACTCCTCTGAGTTTAATACTGCCGGACTTGGCGTTAAGGATTTCTTCTCCAAAGAGCCTAAGTTGCCTTGCAACGATGCCGTTAATGAGTATCGTGCACTGAAGGATTATCTCTATGAGGATGATGAGGTACTGAGGAAAATTCAGCATAATCCTTCTGTCAGTTTCTACTATGTGGCCATGGGGCCGCTCCCTGTTGATGAACATTTCAAGGGAGTTAAGAAAATGATTGAAGACGAGTTGCGCAACAATACCGATTGTTATTTCGAAGATGTGCGCGTAGAACTTGTCGGAGGTAAACAGATTCTAGCTTACTGCCGTGAGTTGGAAAACAACTTTACGGTTCAGCTGAACACTAACGATATAATCCCGTTGACCGTACCGGGTAACGACCGCATCAAGAAAGCCTACATTTTCACCTGCTATGCTCGTGAGTTCATGAAGATATTGAAGAAAGACGATGGTACTATCCGTCGTTCCCTGTTCAACGACAACGTTCGTGACTATCTAGGGGCAAAAGGCAGTGTGAACCGCGAAATCAAGGAAACCATCTCCACTTCGCCAGAGATGTTTTCATTGTGCAACAACGGTATCACCATAGTATGCTCCGAGTTTGACCAGATTAAGGACAAACTAGTAAAGATTGAGAACCCGCAAATTGTAAACGGTTGCCAGACCAGTAACACTCTGTTCGAGAACAGTTCAGAGGCTGGCTTTGACAAAGTGCAGCTTGTGGTGCGCATCATCTGTACCGAGGATGTGGATATAACTAACCGCGTGGTGCGCGGCACCAACAAGCAGAACCAGGTGCTTGACGAGGCATTTGAGGCAACCAAGCCCTATCACCAGAACTTGGAGCTCTATTTCAACTCCATTCAGGACGGGCTAACTCGTCTTTACTATGAACGCCGCTCCAAGCAGTATTCCTTTAATCCGCTGATAAAAAAATATCAGATAGTGAACCTGCGTATCCTTACGCAGACATTTGTGGCTGTGTTTCTGGATTCGCCCCATATTGCCCACCGTCACGAAGCTAAGCTATTGGAAGAGTTCTGTCAGGAACCCCGTAGGATTTATACCGAGAAGCATAATCCGATAGTGTATTACACCTGCGCAACCCTTTGGTATTATTTTGAGAAAGCCTTCCGTGACGGTCTTATTGATAAGCGCTACAAGACCTACAAGGCACACCTGTACTTAATATTCAGGGAATTGGTATGCGGCCATCCGTCCACGCTTCTTGGCAACAAGATGGAGGCTTATTGCAACCGGTTTATGGACGCTTTGAAGAAACCTGAAACCAAAGATTATTTGGATAAAACAGTAGAGTTCTTCAACCGCATGACCAAAGAGTGGGTGAAAACTGGTGGAAGCAAGTATGGTATCAAAGATTCTAAGCCATTCGAAGATCTTTTGATAAAGAGTCTTAGCGACAGGACAGGAAGCGTATCCACTGCTAAGACAAAGGAAGAGCCTGAAGATGAAAGGGAGAATGGCATCATCATCAATCTGGTCTATCATAACGATGACCATTGGTATGCTTTCGTCAAGTCGGAGGATGAAGGTGAGAACCTCTATTTTGACAAACGTAACTATACTGGCGAAGTGCGGCGGATTATTGTTGGCGAGCGCGTCTCTTTTGTCCGCAAGAAAAGGTCTGATAAGGAAGGCAAGAAACTGTATGCCGATGATGTAAGGATTTCTCACTAGTGAATAAGAGCCACTCCATGCACAGTCGCGGGAAAAGTCCGCAACAGAGCCTTCCGCGTCGTAATCGGAACAGCCCAAAGTCTGCGAGCGGGCTTGCGGCTGTAAGGAACGGCGATGGAATACTTCCAACCCTGTGCTATACCAAAGCAGTGCTCAAACGAATCACTCTTGACGATTTGAAGGAATTAGTGGATGAAATATTAGATGGAGATATAACAGATGTAGAGTACACCACGGATGACCGTTTGACCGATGACGACATTCGTCAGTATCTGCGAGGTCATTGGCATCTGGAGCATCCTACAGACCTGCAAAACAAAGAAAAGACTGATCGTAACGAGATACTAATAGAAGCCATTCAGTATGGCGCACCATTGCGGCAACTATCAAGGCTGACAGGTGTCAGTTACGGAGTCATACAAAGAATAAATTGTAAAATGAAACTGGGTCAGTAGAACCGTCCCCCTGATCTTTCGACTGATTGTCAATTACCTAGGCGCGTTTACTGAAAGATGGACAATATGAACCAAGAAAAAATTTTAGAGCAATTCCACTATTTCAATATCCAAGCAGATATTGACTCAGTCTATGGCAACTGGGCGGTATCAACTGATGGGGATGTAGTGAATTGTCTCTATCCTTACGCTATATTGGCCATTCATTTGTATGATACAGACTGGTTAGTGAAGATGAAAGAGAAGGTTTGGTTTAAACCTGAATGCGAAGGCGCATTAAGGCAAGCACTAGACAGGGCAAAAGAGTTACATAGTAAAAACGGCTCAGAAGAAGGAAATATTTAATCAATTATAGGGGCGGGATTCCGCCGGTCTCTCATAAGACAAAAGGTTCAATAACAGCGGGCCTGCCCTTTTTTAAGAAATTAATTGATAAGCATTATGAATATACTTGTAACAGGAGCGAATGGACAATTGGGCAATGAAATGCGAATTGTCACAAAAGGCTCAAAAGACAATTACATATTTACAGATGTAGTTGAGGTAGAGGGGCAACAGACTACGATACTTGACATCACAAATCTTGATGCTATTCGTAAGATGGTATCTGCCAATGATGTGAAGGTGATTGTTAATTGTGCAGCATGGACGAATGTGGATGGGGCAGAAGATCCTGAGAAATACGCTTTAGTAGAGAAGCTAAATGCAGTTGCTCCTGAAAACTTGGCTATAGCCATGAAGGAAGTTGGTGGCCTTCTGATACATATCAGCACAGACTACGTGTTTGGCGGTGATCCTTATAATACACCCTGCAAAGAAGGCCAGAAGGGTACGCCGACAGGCGTTTATGGTTTAACAAAACTGTATGGTGAGCAGAATATCCAGAAGACGGAAGTAAATTATCTTATTTTCAGAACTGCCTGGCTGTATTCAGAGTTTGGTAAGAACTTCGTAAAGACCATGATGAATCTGACTGCTACAAAACCTCAATTGAAGGTTGTCTTTGATCAAGTTGGCACTCCTACTTACGCGTACGACTTGGCTGCTGCTATTTTTGATATTATTGAGAATAGAAAGTATGAGGGCAATACTGGTATATACCACTATAGCAATGAGGGCGTATGCAGTTGGTATGATTTTACGAAGATGATAGCTGAGATTGCAGGAAACAAAGGTTGTGATATCCAGCCCTGTCATTCAGATGAGTTTCCAAGTCCGGTAAAACGACCTGCGTTTTCCGTGCTTGATAAGACAAAAGTTAAGCAAACCTTCGGCATCAGTATTCCTTATTGGATGGATTCTTTAAAAAAATGCATGAGTAACATGTAAACCCTCCGTGTACATGGTAGAGATAAGCAACAAAATGGACTACGAGCATCAGTTTCATCGTTGTACCATACGAGAGGCGTTAGACATAGCGCTTGATACAAGGAAGTTTGAAATTGAACTATACTGGAAACGGGCAAACTATTTCGTTATCATTATAGGGGCAATCTTTATCGGCTTTTATACGGTAGAAGGTTATTATCACGGGTTCCTGCTTTCTTTGCTAGGCTACGTTGTCTCATTTGCTTGGATTTGCCTTAACAGGGGTAGTAAGTTCTGGCAGGAGAACTGGGAAAAGAATATTGAGTATCTGAGCGATATCAACGGAACTCCGATATTCAATTTGGTCAGGAAAGGAGAACGTAAACCATTTCTGTTTATGACCAGTTATCCATACTCCGTATCCAGACTGAACTTGATAGTAAGCATAGCAATTTGGATTAGTTGGTTTTTGCTGATAGCTTTAGACACATATAAAACATGGACGAATGAGCCTGATACTCGATGGTATCTGATTATAGGGACAAAATGCTTTGTAGTCTTTATAGTACCAGTTATTGTACATTTCATTAGCAAAGGCTTTATGGCAAGGGAAAATTGCTCTTGTCAAGATGATAAAAATAAGATAGTTGTCAATAAATAGTTATCATATGGAGAACGACCAGAAAAAATTACCGATAGAATCGTTTTACCGCAGTCGCGATGAGTTTACGATAATTGGGCTCACGGGCTTAGCTGGTAGTGGATGCTCGACTCTGGCAAGTATAATGGCCGATCCGCGCTTCTTTGAGTATGAAAAAGAAGTGCGTCATCCTAGTCAGTTGAAAGTTGACGGTGTTCTTCGTGAAGAGAATCTGATTAATACCAACCAATATCATGTACCTTCTTTAGAATCAGCTGCAATCAAAAGTAGCGCGCAGCTTATTTTCAAGCGAAAGTACACTATCTGCTATAACTTTCTCAGTCAGAATTATCATGCGTACACGATAGTTAAGTATACACATGTTTTGTGGCTATATGTACTTTTATACATTAGTAAAAAATGTAAGGAAGAACAACAAACACTTGATGGGACGAGATTAGTAAACAACATCTCAGACATGCTTAAGGATAAGTTCGCTTTAAGTCATGATTCTAAAAAAGATATCGATTATAAGCAAAAATACGGTGAAAAGATAGATAATATCGATTTCAAAAACCTCTTGTTGACCTGCGGGGTGGATTGGGACGATTTGGTTAAGAGTATCAATGCCTTGAGCAATGATTATCTAAACGAACAAATGCTTGTCTCTGTGATTAAATCAGAACTGTCTCAGTGGTTTTTTGAAAAGAATGGTTCTTTTGTCCACTTTGTACAGGCTATATCTGATGTTCTGGCACACATTGACTATTATTGTTTATGCTTCTTTTACCACCGTCTGGCAGGCGTCATTCGCAAGACAGGCAACCCCATGGATTCTTCAGCAAAAGTCCATGCTAACAAGAAAGATCACGATAATTCTCATGTTTTCGATATTGTAAAGCTAATAAACATACTTATTAAGGGACTTCGTAAAAGCAAGAATGGTCAGGATGAAACTGTTTCAGTCAACCCTGTCCGAATTGTTATTGACTCGTTGCGCAATTCGTTAGAAGCTACATATCTTAAAGAACGGTACAATGCTTTCTATCTCATTGCTGTCCATTGTGACGATGGTCGTTCAATGTTTTTAAAAAAGAAAGTTAAGTCCATTGTAAATGTTTCAGGCAAGCAGGTTAACGGAGAATTAAAAGAGAGAATCAATTGTATATACGACAGTGTTAAGAATTTGACAGATATTGAAGTCGACAACGATGATTTTGAGCATGGTGATTTTTGCAGTCCTAATGTGGGACAGTGTATTTCTGACGCAGAGATTCATATTGTCAACACATTGCGTCCGGATTTAGAATATCCAGAATTCCACTCTATGTCTGAGCAATGGCTAAAATATGCCTCACTCATTTTACACCCAGGACTCATCACACCTAGTTCGGAAGAGCGCTGCATGGTGGTTGCATATACGGCTAAGTTTAATTCTGGTTGTTTGTCTCGCCAGGTAGGAGCAGTCATTACAAATCATGACCATTCTATTAGGACAATAGGATGGAATGATGTCCCATATGGCCAGGTACCCTGTGCTCTTCGCGAAATCGATGACCATAGTCGCAACACTGAAGAGACACGTTCTTACTATACCTATATGTACAGCGCTTTTGAGCGGAATAGTGGACTTTTGTACAGAGGGAAAAGTTTCTTGGATAAAATCAAATATGATTATGAAGAGACTAAAACCTCTCTGAAGAATCTTAAGGGACTTCCTTATTCTTATTGTTTTAAATCTCTTCATAATCGTTATGAGGGCAAAGAGAATCAGGTACACACACGTTCTCTCCATGCTGAGGAGAATGCAATGCTCCAAATGGTAAAATATGGAGGACAGCCATTGAAAAATGGTATAATCTATGTTACTGCCAGCCCATGTGAATTGTGTTGTAAGAAACTCTATCAGATAGGAGTTCGTAAAATAGTTTTTATTGATCCTTATCCCGGTATTTCTCGTCAGAACATCATTGGAAATGGATTTAAACGGCCTGCACTTAAACTCTTTCAGGGTGCATATGGCCCTACTTATTTTAAACTCTACCAACCATTCATGTCATATAAAGATGAATTGTCTATTCGATTGACGGATAGTAATTCGCCTGCGATGATATCCAGAAAAGAGGCTATGAGGCAAATAATCGAAGCTTTAGATTTGGATGATGTGGATCGATACAAGAAGGAGGATATAGATGAGTTGGTTAAAACAATTAAGAAAAAGAAATCAGAAGATAATAAACAATAGTCATGGAAGTTATAAAAACAGAAATTGAAGGTGTTCTAATCATAGAACCGAAGGTTTTTGGTGATAAGCGAGGATATTTTTTTGAGTCTTATTCACAGCGTGAATTTGACGAGAAAGTGGCTCCTATATTGGGGCATTCTATCAACTTTGTTCAGGACAACGAAAGTATGTCCTCTTATGGCGTGATGCGAGGTTTGCATTTCCAACGTCCGCCATTCACACAGAGCAAACTTGTACGCTGCGTAAAGGGAGCTGTCCTTGATGTAGCAGTAGATATCCGCAAAGGAAGTCCTACATACGGACAGCATGTTGCCGTAGAACTGACAGAGGATAACCACCGTCAGTTCTTTGTTCCTCGTGGATTTGCCCATGGTTTTGCTGTACTGAGTGAAACTGCTGTCTTCCAGTATAAGTGTGATGAGTTCTATCACCCGGAGGCAGATGGAGGCATAAGCATCATAGACGATAGTCTTGGAATATACTGGAAGATACCTACAGAGCATGCTTTACTCTCTGATAAGGACACAAAGCATTCACTGCTTAAGGATTTTGATTCTCCGTTTGACATTAATATTGATTTATACAAATAAGAGCCTATGAAAGGAATAGTTTTAGCAGGTGGTTCTGGCACACGCCTTTACCCGATTACTAAGGGAATCTCAAAACAACTGATTCCGATTTTCGACAAACCGATGGTGTATTACCCAATCTCGGTGCTGATGCTGGCTGGTATCAGGGATATCCTTATTATTTCTACTCCTGATGACTTGCCAGGCTTTAAGCGTCTGCTTGGAGATGGAAGTAACTATGGAGTTAACTTCGAATATGCGGAGCAACCTTCACCAGACGGCTTAGCTCAGGCATTTATTATTGGTGAAAAGTTCATAGGAAATGACAGTGCCTGCTTAGTGCTTGGTGACAACATTTTCAATGGAAATGGCTTCAGTACACTTTTGAAGAAAGCTGTAGAGGATGCAGAGCAGAACAATAAGGCAACAGTATTTGGTTATTGGGTATCTGATCCAGAGCGCTATGGCGTGGCAGAGTTTGATAATGATGGAAATTGTCTGAGTATAGAGGAAAAGCCTGAGCACCCCAAAAGCAACTATGCTGTAGTTGGTCTCTACTTCTATCCTAACAAAGTTGTAGAGGTAGCCAAGAACATCAAACCTTCAGCCCGTGGTGAGTTGGAGATTACAACTGTTAATCAGGAATTCCTAAAGGCTGGCAATCTGAAAGTACAGACACTTGGCCGTGGTTTTGCATGGCTTGATACAGGTACCCATGATTCATTGGCTGAGGCTTCAACCTACATTGAAGTCATTGAAAAACGCCAAGGTTTGAAGGTGGCTTGTCTTGAAGGTATTGCTTATCGCAAAGGGTGGATAGATGAAGAGAAGATGCGCCAATTGGCTCAGCCTATGATGAAGAACCAATATGGACAGTATCTTCTCAATGTGATAGATGAAGTTAAACGTACAGGAAATCCAAATATTTAAGAAATGAATATAGCAATTGTTGGCACAGGCTATGTAGGCCTTGTTAGCGGAACGTGTTTCGCAGAAATGGGTGCACATGTCACTTGTGTTGATGTTGATGCACAGAAAATCCAAAAGCTCAAAAATGGCATTATGCCCATCTACGAACCTGGTCTCGAAGAGTTGGTGAAGCGCAACGTAGGCTTCGAACGTCTTAAGTTCACGACAGACCTTACTGAAGTACTGGACGATGTAGAAGTTGTCTTCTCTGCCGTGGGCACTCCTCCCGATGAGGATGGTAGTGCAGACTTGAAGTACGTCTTAGCTGTAGCCAAACAATTTGGACAAAACATTAATAAGTACACCATCCTTGTCACCAAATCTACTGTACCCGTAGGCACTGCCAAGAAAGTCAAGGCAGCCATTCAGGCAGAACTTGACAAGCGTGGTGTGGATGTCCCTTTCGATGTGGCCTCCAATCCTGAATTTCTGAAGGAAGGTGCAGCCATCAAGGACTTCATGAGTCCAGATCGCGTTGTGGTTGGTACGGAGTCCGAAAAGGCCAAGGAAGTGATGACACGCCTTTACAGGCCCCTCATGCTCCAGAATTTCCGCGTCATTTTCATGGACATCCCCTCTGCTGAGATGACCAAGTATGCAGCTAACGCTATGCTGGCCACCCGTATCTCGTTTATGAACGATATAGCAAACCTTTGTGAGCGTGTTGGTGCTAACGTTGATAGCGTCCGCAAGGGCATCGGTACTGACACACGTATTGGCTCCAAGTTCCTCTATGCCGGTTGCGGTTATGGCGGTAGTTGTTTCCCTAAGGATGTCAAGGCTTTGGTGCATACCGGTATGGATAATGACTACCATATGGAGGTCATTGAGGCCGTGGAGCGTGTCAACGAGAAGCAGAAGTCCATTGTCTATGATAAGATAATCAAGGCGGTAGGCGATGTTAAGGGAAAGACCGTTGCCATCATTGGCCTGGCCTTCAAGCCCGAGACCGACGATATGCGCGAAGCCCCTGCTCTGGTGGTTATCGATAAACTCTTGCAGGATGGAGCCAACGTCCGTGTTTTCGACCCTGTTGCTATGGACGAATGCAAACGCCGCATAGGTGATACGGTAACATACAGTAATAACATGTACGATGCTGCAGATGGCGCCGACGTCTTTGCCCTGATGACTGAGTGGCGCCAGTTCCGTATGCCATCTTGGAATGTTATTCAAAAGGTCATGACGGGCAACGTCATAGTTGACGGACGTAATATCTATGACCGTCAGGAGCTTGAAGAACAAGGATTTGTATATACAAGAATTGGAGAAAAGTAGGTAATAGATAATGAATCAGGAAAAGATATACCAGCAATTCCATTATTTCAATATCCAGACAGATGTAGACTCTGTATATGGTAACTGGGCGGTTTCTAAGGGTGGAGACGTGGTGAATTGCCTTTATCCTTATGCTATACTTTCCATTCATTTCTATGATACAGATTGGTTGGAGAAGATAAAAACAAAAGTGTGGTTCAAACCAGAATGCGAGAATGCTCTAAGACAGGCTTTAGAAAGAGCAAAAGAAATCCATACAAGTTTTAATTATTGAGCACTTACTCTTTTGGAACTGCATTATCATTTATTTATATAAATGTGTATTTTATGTTATTATGAATTGTGGTAAACTTATCTATTCAGGTTTGGGGGTCTTAATTGTTTATATTGTAATGGAAAGAATAAGGAATAGCGGTTTGACCATAAACAGATTTTGGATTAGTTTGAGTGAGTGCTGTTTTGGCGTTTATCTTTTTCAACAATTTGTTTTAGTTTATCTATATGATTATACTTCATTGCCATACCGTGTTAATTCTTTTTGTTTGCCATGGTTGTGCTTCATTATATCTTTATTAACGTCTATTATGTTGTCATGGTTGCTTCGTCAAACAAAAGTAAGTCGTAGTTTAATATAAAATGAATGGTGATTTAAATAGTAGAGTGGTGAGTGCCACGAAATGGTCAGCCATCACAGAGATTATGGCCAAATTGGTGATGCCTGTCTCTAACATGGTATTGGCTCGTTTGTTGACCCCAGATGCATTTGGTGTGGTTGCTACATTGACGATGATAATAACCTTTGCAGAGCTTTTTACTGATGCTGGATTTCAGAAGTACCTTGTTCAGCATGATTTTAGAGACGATGCAGATAGAGAACAATCTACGACTGTTGCATTTTGGAGTAATTTTTTGTTTTCTTTCTTTATTTGGATATGCATAGCTATTTTTTCCAAACAAATTGCAGCACTCGTAGGTGGTCCTGATCTGTGGTTTGTACTCATCGTTGCTTGTGCGTCTATTCCTTTGGCGGCTTTTTCAAGCATCCAAATGGCTTTGTTTAAACGCGATTTTGATTTTAAAACTCTTTTCAAGGTTAGAATCGCAGGTATCACAATTCCTTTAGTTGTAACAATACCTCTTGCCTTTTGGCTTCGCTCTTACTGGGCATTGGTACTTGGAACAATTGTTCAAAATCTTGTAAATGCCATTTTATTAACGATTTACTCAAATTGGAAGCCCCGACCCTATTATTCTGTAAAAAAGTTTATGGAGATGTTCTCCTTTACTATTTGGTCTCTTTTCGAGGCTGTCTCAATTTGGTTAACTAGTTATGTGGATATTTTTATTGTAGGTTGTTTCCTAAGCAAATACTATCTTGGTCTATATACTACTTCTATAACAACAGTAACACAAATTATGGGGCTTATCCATTCTATGACAATACCCGTGCTGTTCTCTACTCTATCACGCCTACAGGGAGATGAAGCAGAATTTCAAAGAATGTTCTATAAATTCTCTAAGGTTGTAAGTATTGTGTTAGTTCCTATAGGTGCAGGAATATTCTGTTTTAGTCATTTGATTACTTTCTTCTTGCTTGGAGAACAATGGCATGAGGCTGAGGGCTTTATAGGATTGTGGGGCCTGATGAGTACAATTACTATCTTACTTGCCCAGTTTTCTAGTGAAGTATATAGGTCAAAAGGAAAGCCAAAGTTATCTGTATTGGTTCAATGGTTGCATATAATTGTACTTTGTCCAGTAATTCTTGTCTTTGTACATTACAATTTTGAGACATTATATTTGGTAAGATCCCTTTTGAGAGGAGAGTTGATTCTTGCTAACATGTTAGTTATGTTTGTTTTTTTAAGATTCTCGCCAATTAAATTGATATATAATATTTTACCCTCTCTTATTGCAGCTACATGCTTGATTATAGTTGCAAAAATAATTTTAGGATTATGGGAAAATATTATTTGGCATTTAATCTGTGTTTTGGCCGTCTCTATAGTCTATATAAGTGTTATTATGTTGTTCAAGGAAGAAAGGCGCATCATAAAAGGCTACAGTGCCCAATTATATAGTAACTATTTGAGGGGCAGATTAAAACACAATTAATGCAGTGTAACTGTTCGGTGAAACCCGTCATTGCCCATTAAAATAATGTTCGTACCTTTACCGCTGATTTTTAACTCTATAAAATTAGCGACAATGAACAACAAGCGAAAAGACAAAGATCCTCTGTTTGCGGAGGTGAAACTGACAGGAGAGGAATTTAGGCAGTCTCCTAGCAACTACGCTCAGCGTACAAGATTTCTGAAGCTCGTGTATCCTAATGACGTGACCTTGATTCGAAAAATTCGTACCTTTGTAAGGTAAAAGATAAGCAAAAGATGATATCAGAAATGTCAAAAAACAGTCCGAATCAGGCATTGGAAGAGAGACTTTCCAATATGCATGAGCAGATGGCAGGAGTTACATCCCGCCTGGACAGGACTGAGCATGAACTGGATCTGGAACGTGCTACACGTGAAGATATCATCAAGGCGGAAGTGGAACGCAGAATACGTGAGGCTGAACAGCGTATCCGTGAGAAGGTCGAGGCCGAATATGCCGGGAAGTTCGATGAGTTGGATGCCCGGAAGGCAGACCTTGACAGGCGTGAGGGGAATATGCAGCAGGCCTTCGAACTGATGGGGCAGAGACTCATCGCAGAGACTGAGCAGAAGATAAGAAAGGCGAAGGATGATGCCGAGAGCCATTTTCTTGGGAAGATGGCTGCACAGACGGAAGGCTTCCTCAGGTTGTTCTCTGAGATGACCAGTCGTAAGAATGCGGATATCCAGGATTATCTTGCTAAATTCAAGGTTGCTTCTGAAGAAGCTCAGGCTGCTATCAGCAATGAGATAAAGACAAAACTTGAGAGAATTTTCAAGAACGAGCAATCAAAGAACAGGCAGATAGCTGAGCTTGTCAGGATGATTTTCACGCAGAAGCGTGAGCGATTCTTGGTTTCGGAAGACGATCGCACCAGCATCCACGAACGGATACTTGCATCTTTGGAATTGACCGATGACCAGAAAGCAGAATACAAGCATGCCCTTGATACAGTCAAGAAGTACCGCCTTCAAAAAGAGGCGGAGCGTCTGGCCCGCAAAGAGCAGCACAAGGACGGTCATGGCCGTAATATGATTCCAGAGGAACTGATTTGGAAGAGTTATGCCTCTAATAAACTGCTGGCTCAGTTAGAGGTACGCAAGTATATGGATCATATGCCCTTCAACCGTCAGATCAGCCAGATGAAACGTGACGGCTTGGTATTAGCTCCGTCAACAGTCAATGACTGGCATGTGGCTGTATGTGACACGCTTGTTCCATTGTACAGATTGCAGGAGCATTATGTGATGCTGGGTCTTCACATGGCAGCTGACGGAAGTCCGATGCCGGTGGTAGACAATGAGAGACATAAGACAGTCAAGCAGTACATCATTGAATACCGCAATATAGACACAGGCATACCGATATTCTTGACCACCGTCGGAAAAGGCTGTGGCCGTGGAAAGGAGGTGATCCAGGCTCAACTGGCAAATTGGAGCGGGCTTGCCCTGATATGTGATGCATATCCCGGATATGACTGGTTAAAGAAGATAGGACGTGTATTATGCAGGTGCTCGGCCCATGCAAGGCGTGACCATGAACGTGCCTTGAAAGAAAATCCAAAAGGGGCCATGCCGGGAATGCTTCTGTTCCAGGAAATATATGCTGTTGAGGAGATTATCAAGAAAGAAGATGCAAAGGGCTCCAGAATTAGTGAATTGCGTGATGAGCTGGCCCGCCCCTTGTGGGATACATTCCATCTGTGGTGCCTGAATGAGATTCTCAACTATGATCAGAACTCTCAGATGTACAAGGCTCTGAACTATGTCATCCGTCATTACGAAGAACTGACAGCTTATCTTGACATACCAGAGATGCCTTTGGATAATAATGACACAGAAAGAGAAATCCGTGCCATGGTTATGGGAAAGAAAGCCTACCTGTTTTGTCAGACTGACGATGCCTGTGAGCGTGCAGCCATGATGTATTCGTTCTTTGGAGCATGTAAGGTGAAAGGTAAGAACCCTGAGCGTTGGCTCACTTATGTCCTTGATCATATCAAAGAGACCAAGGACGAAGATATGTACAAACTGCTTCCTGAATTTTGGGAAGACATTAACTGAATCAACATTAATTTATAAATAAAGGTGAAGACCTTGCTGATGTTAACGCATCGGCAAGGCTAAAGGTCATAAACTCAGTGGAAATCAGTGCGCAAATGGGCGCACTGCAAAGGTACAAAGAATTTTTGAGTCAGCAATGACGGACTTCACCGAATAGTTACAATGCAGTGAGAATTTTAATTCCTTTTAGTACAGAATGAATATAATAGTCGCAGGTGATTATTGCCCCCAGAATCGGGTTGCTTTCGCTTTTGAGAAGCGACAATATGAAGAAGTCTTAGGAGAAGTGAAACCTATCTTGGCTTCGTCAGATTACTCTATTGTTAATTTTGAATGCCCAGTTACAAATAGTGAGGGAAAACCAATATCCAAATTGGGACCAAATCTATATTGTGATCAGACCGGTGTTGATGCTTTAAAATGGGGCGGCTTTAATTGCGTAACCCTTGCAAATAATCATTTCCGTGATTATGGAGACGAGGGTGTAAGAAAGAGTTTGTCTTCTTTTACACAAAATGGAATAGATTATGTAGGTGGAGGTATGTCTATAAATGAAGCTTCCCAAATTTTATATAAGGAAATAGGTGGGGAAATTCTTGCAATTATCAACTGTTGCGAGCATGAGTTCTCAATCGCCTCAGATAATGTGGCAGGTTCTAATCCGCTAAACCCAATACAACAGTATTATGACATACAAGAAGCAAAGACTAAGGCACATTATGTCTTGATCGTTGTTCATGGTGGGCATGAGTACTACCAACTGCCAAGTCCACGTATGCAAGAGACCTATCGCTTTTTTGTCGACGCTGGAGCCGATGCAGTAGTCAATCATCATCAACATTGTTTTAGTGGATATGAGATATATAAAAAGAAGCCGATTTTCTATGGCTTGGGCAATTTTTGCTTCGATTGGAAAGGCAAACGGAAGAGCCCTTGGAATGAAGGGTATATGGTAAAAATAGCATTTTCTTCAAACAAGGTAGAATACGAAATTATATCATATAATCAATGTGATGACACACCAAGTGTGGCCATATTGGATGGTATGTTAGCAGAATATAATTTAAGAAAAATATGTGATTTGAATGCAATAATTAAAGACAAATTTGAAATAAAAAAAAGGTATGATAATTACATCGAGAATTCTAGCAACCTAGGTACAGTCTTTTCACCCTTTAGCGGACGAATACTGAATGCATTGTGTGCTCGTGGTATAATCCCGTCTTTTATAAGTGCGAAGAAAAGGAAACAATTATTGGCGTACATACAATGTGAGTCCCATTTCCCAAAAGTAATTAAATATTTGAAGCGATGAAAATAAAAAAAATACTATTTTTTTGGAAATACATTTTAGTAGTACCGCATGTTATTGTATACTATTTTTTGAATAATGAAAGAAGATACCTCATAAAAACAGATGTCGCAGAAATGAATAGACGTTGCAAAATTAATGAAGGATTGTTATACTATTTAGTATATCAGAAACCTTATCGTAATCTGTTTTATTATAGAGTAGGAAAGAAAGTTGGCGTTTTATTAAATTTGATATTGCCTTCTTATAAACATTTCTATATTTCATGTGAGGAATTCGGTGGTTCCGCTTTCGTTCTTAATCATCCTTATTCTACTATTATTAATGCAAAAAAAATAGGTAAGAACTTTACAATCTGTCAACTTACGACAATTGGAAATAAGCTACATGGAAGAAACGACCTCATTGCCACAATAGGAGATAATGTCTCATTAGGTGCCAATGTTACTATCATTGGTGATATAACTATTGGTAACAATGTTATTGTAGGTGCTGGTAGTGTGGTAGTAAAAAATGTTCCAGATAATTGTATCGTGGCAGGCAACCCTGCTAAAATTTTAAAAAGAATTTAGATTTTTATATGAAATTATCACGAAGATATTTTTATATATATTTTTTAATGTGGGGTTTTTACTATTTGCAAGGAACTCTATATGAATCTGGAGGATTGATTTCAAAAGGTCTGCTGGCTTTAATCCTAATTATATCTTGTGGTATTATGATTGTTGCAACCAAGCATATGCCAAAGGTGTCTTCTGCGCGTTTTTATTTTGTCAGTTTAAATTTCTTGACAATTCTTTTGACAACATATGGCTTTTTCGGGCTATTTGATGGCGAAGTATATGGATTTAGCGCGTTTAGACTATTAAGGCCATATTATTGTTCCATGTTGCCTATTTATTGTTTCTATTTGTTTTCTAAATATAGCGAGATAAGACAAATCGATTTTAAGATTTTTTTCTTTTTGATGCTTTGTGTTACGGTTGCATTCTATCAAAAGAATTACGAAGAGTTAATGTCTGCAGAAAATGTTGAGGGAATAACAAACAATGTTGGATACATGTTTGTCCCTTTTATAGGACTGCTGCCTCTCATAAAAACTAATAGGCTATTTAAATATTTGATAATCGTAATTCTTGCTTATTTCGTTTTAATGTCAGCAAAAAGAGGAGCAATGATGTGCTTTATGCTATGCCTATTATTGTTTTTGTTTTTTGAGGAGAAAAACGCATCGTTTAAGACAAAAATAGTAATACTATTAACGAGCTCTGTTATGCTTGTGGCAGGATACTATTATGCTATGGAAACTATCCAATCAGATCCATACCTGTCTAACCGATTACTTCAGACACTTAATGGTGAAAGCAGTAGTAGAGATGTTATATATTCAAAAATATTGGATCGGCTTAATGCTGACTCAAATCCAATTTATTTCTTATTTGGTTATGGTATACATGGCTCTCTAATAATATCGACAAGATTAGCTCATAATGACTGGCTGGAATTTGCAATTGATATGGGTTTGTTGGGGCTAATGGTATATTTGTTTTATTGGTTTTCTTTATATCGTGTTTTGAAAGGTCAAAAAAACAAGGAGTGTTTTGAATCATTGTTTATTATAGTATTATTCCTTTTTGTAAGAACTTTTTTTTCACAGTCCTTAAGCGATATGTATGTTGTTTCTACATTCATAATAGGTTATTGTTTGTCGCATACTCACATTAAGAACAAGAATTCTTCATCTTGTTATAGTGACAAGAGGAAAAAGATTTGAATATAAATTGGATAATTATAAGTTATATAAAATTATTGGTGTTCGATAAAAATTAAATGTTTATGTTAGGTAAAAAAATTAAGAGTTATTTAAATGATCCTTTTTCATTTATAACAAGACTTATTATTATGTTTCCGCATTTAATCTGGTCTGATAAAGTATTTCTGAAATTAAAATACTATACATATTTTCATCGTTGGCTAGATTTTGACAATCCAAAGACTTTCAACGAAAAAATTCAATGGCTCAAGGTCTACAATAGATGTTCGGATTATGTAAATATGGTTGACAAAAGTAAAGCAAAACAGTATGCCGCAAAAATAATAGGTGAAAAATATATGATTCCGACATTAGGGGTATTTGAGACTGTTGACGAGATTGATTTTGATAAGTTGCCCAAACAGTTCGTGTTAAAATGCACTCATGATAGTGGTGGTATTGTTGTTTGTAAAGATAAAACAACACTGGATATAGCTGGGGCGAAAAAAAAGCTTAAAGCGGGATTGCGTACTAATTTTTTCTGGAAAACTAGAGAGTGGCCTTATAAGCAAGTCAAACCTCGGATTATTGCCGAACAATATATGGAAGACAAAGATACGAATGAGTTAAGAGACTACAAGTTTTTTTGTTTTAATGGAGAGCCCAAAATAATGTTTGTTGCAACCGAGAGACAAAAGGAAGGGACTGAAACAAAGTTTGATTTCTTTGATACAGATTATAATCACTTGGATATTATTAATGGTCATCCAATGGCTGATGTCCCACCTCAAAAGCCTAAAAATTTTGATTTAATGCTTTCCTTGGCAATGAAACTGTCTCAGGGAATTCCTCATGTAAGAATAGATTTCTATGAAGTTAACGGAAAGGTATTTTTTGGTGAATTTACATTTTCTCACTGGAGTGGGAATATGCCTTTCGAACCTGAAGAATGGGATTATCAGTTGGGGGAATGGCTGAGCTTGCCTGCTAAATGAAAACTGTTAAGAGTTATAACCATGTAGTATATGAAAAATATTGTTATTGTAAATGGATATCTGCAAATCGGAGGTGCAGAGAAGGTGTTGACTTTTCTTGCCAATCTGCTGTCCTCCTATTATAATATTTATTTTGTAGTTCTTAGGAAGACCCAAAAAGAATTGTTCAAATTAAATAGTAATGTGACCCTCATAGAACTGAACCTAGAGGACAATAGGGTTTCGTCTGAAGAGATGGGCTATATGGGGGCTCTAAGGTATTTTGTCAAAACCTCAAACGTTTTGAAATCCAAATTCAAAGAACTGAATGCTCATGCAGTTATTGCATTCAATGATCGAGAAATCATTCTTACATGGATTTCACTTCTGTTCCAATCAAAAATAAAATGTATTTATTCACAGCGAAATGCTCCTTCAAGTAAGAGAAAAATTACTAATAGATTATTGCGCTATATCTACGCTCACTCTGATGGTGTTGCGCTCCAATTGGAGGATGTAAGGAAATTCTATAAACTTGAGAAAAACGAGAAGTGCGTCATAATTGAGAATCCAATAGCTGTCAATAACAGCCCAACATGGGTGGAAAAACCAGTTAAGAGAATTTTAGCCGCAGGGAGACTTGATCCTCAGAAGCGATTTGATATATTGATAGAGGCTTTTGCCAGATTTGTAAGAATACATAATGATTATATTCTTGAAATATATGGTGAAGGTTATTTAAGAGACGAATTACAATACCAGATATCACAGCTCAATTTGCAGAGCATGGTATTTATTCACAAACCAATACCTTCGATAACCAAAGAAAAGGCTGATTCAACGATGTTCGTTTTATGTTCTGACTGGGAAGGTATTCCAAATATTATTTTAGAAGCGATGTCAGTCGGAATTCCTTGTATTGTAACAGATTGTGATCCTGGTGGTGGCAGGCTTGTTACTAACATGGGTGAATGTGGTTTATTAATTGAACCCAATAATGTTGACGCTTTGTTGGGAGCGATGGAAGCATATGTAAATGATATCTCTTTGCGCAATGAAAAACGCAATAAAGCTTTTAAGTATATTGAAAACTTTAAGGAAGAAGTGATATCGCAAAAGTGGTTAGATTTTATTAGAAATACAGTTGAATAATAATTGATTATTAGACACCGAATAATAATTGAAAAATCTAAAAATGAAATTATTGATAGTTTGTGTTAATTATAACTCGTACAACACGCTGAATAAATATCTATTGAGCCTAGAGAAATCATGCTCCGTTGCTAAAAACTGCTTTTTGGATGTAATAGTTGCAGACAACTCTACACACAAAGAACATGTATATCTAATGGGATATAGCCATATTTCCATAAGGATCGAGGAGTTTGATAATTTAGGATATTTGGGAGCAGCCCAGGCTGTGGTCAATAAACTTAGTAATATTAAAACTTATGATTATGTTGCAATAACCAATGTGGACATTTTAATGGAAGAGCAGTTCCTTTCAAATTTGTCTAGACTACAATTGCCCTCAAATGTTGCATGGATAGCCCCATCAATTTATTCATTAGCACTAAAACTTGACAGGAATCCTAGCGTTACAAGGCGTTATACAAAGACCAAACTTAGATTATTAAAGTTGACATATAACAAGTATATTCTTGGCTTGTATGAAAAATTGTATTATAAACGAAAGATTAAACCAATTGGCAAATCGCCAGAAATGAATATTTATGCTGGGCATGGCTCATTTATCTTACTTACAAAAGAATTCTTTACTCATTATGAAACAATAAATTACCCAATGTTCTTATATGGCGAGGAATTATATTTCGCAGAACTGATATATAAAGCAAAATTGAAAGTAAGATATATTCCCTCATTAATTATTCGTGATTTTGAACATGTTTCAACCTCAACATTACACAAAGATAAATATTATAAATACAACAAGGAAGCCATAGGGTTTATTCTTAAAGAGTTTTATTGATAATTTGTGGATAACAACATAGATATTGAGAAGATCATTGATATGAAAAAAAAAAATCTTACATCAATAATCATGCCTACGTATAAGTGTGGACGGTTTATTGAGAAAAGCATTAGGTCGGTACAGGCCCAGACATATAAGAACTGGGAGTTAATAATTGTTGATGATTGTTCTGGGGATGATACCGTTCAAAGGGTATCGGAACTACGGGAGCAGGATTCACGGATATTATTGATTCAGAATGAAAAGAATAGTGGGGCTGCCGTAACGAGGAACAAGGCTCTGCTAGCGGCCAAAGGACGCTGGATTGCTTTCTTGGATAGCGATGACCTGTGGGAACCGACAAAACTTGAAAAACAGATAAAGTTTATGAAAGAGAATAACTATGCTTTCTCTTACCATGAGTATGTAGAAATTGACGAGCAGGATAAAGAACTTGGAGTTCGTGTCAGCGGAAAATCACATGTGGGCAAATTTGATATGTTTGCCTGCTGCTGGCCGGGATGTCTGTCGGTAATGTATGATGCTTCGAAGATAGGCCTTATCCAAATCAACGACATTAAGAAGAACAACGATACAGCTATGTGGCTGAAAGTAATTCGTAAGGCAGATTGCTATCTGATGAAAGAGTGCCTTGGAAAGTACAGACGGAGAGCTAATTCAATTACTCCAAAACCGATATGGCAACGTATCTGGGCGCATTACCCTTTGTTCAGAGTTGCAGAGGAGATGAACCCGATTTGTGCAACTCTCTGGGTGGTGATGAATGTGTTTGGAAATGCTTATAAGAAATACCGCTATGTGAAGCGGTATCAACCTTTGACGTAACCATTACTAATTCGATGAGCACAACAGGTAGCGAAATCTATAATGATTTCATTAGGTATGCCATTGAGGAGGGTGCAGAGGTGCCTGCTTCTGCGAAGTATATTGATTGGAAGGACTTTTTGGAGTATTGTAATAGGCAATGCATAATTGGGTTGGTGTTTTATGGGCTACAAAAATCAGGTTTGCGAATACCCCAAAAAACTCTGTTCGAATGGATTGGTTTCGCAGAGAGTCTCAAAGTTCAGAACATGCTTTTAAATAAGCGCATAGGTGATGTGACGGGATTTTTTGATAAGAGGATTATTAGGAGTTGCATTTTGAAAGGACAGGCGAATGGATTAATGTATCCCAAACCCGAATTAAGAAGTCCTGGGGATATTGATATTTGGGTCGATGGGTGCCGAGAAGATATCATTAAAATGGTGCTGGAGGTTTCTCCTGAAGCTCATTATTCAATTCATCATGTAAAAATGCCAGTATTTAAAGATGTGTCGGTGGAAGTGCATTATCGTCCGATGTATCTTTCCAACTGGTTTGCTGACAGGAAACTGCAGAGATATATAAGTAGCATAGAAGAAAGGCAGTTTAATAATTTCGCAAACATTGATGTTAACGGAGTAGAGACGAAGATTGGGACGTTGACGAACGATTTCAATATGGTGTACCAGATACTGCATATGTATCACCACTTCTTTGAGACGAGGAATAACTTTAAGCAGTTTATTGATTATTACTATTTGCTGAAGAAAGGTCACGCTGAAGATGTTACAAAAATTACTGAAAGGTTCCGAGAGTTCGGTGTGATGAGGTATGCTAAAGGTGTGATGTGGGTAATGAAGGAATTGCTTGGATTGGAGGAAAACTATCTTGTTGCTGAGCCAAGTGAGAAGGAAGGACGATTGATATTGAAGGAGTCTTTCTATTTCGGTACTTGGTCAACGAATAAGTTGAGATCAGTAATTGAGATATTTATAGCAAATCTCAGAATTGTGACGCATTATCCAAAGGAGGTACTGATAAACCCATTGTTTTTAATTTGGCATCAGTGGTGGAAGATGAAGATGAAATGGATATTGAAACACTAAAATGCTAAGAATATGAAGCGATATGCGGTAAAATTACTCCATATGTTCATTTTATCCTCAATTATAATTCAAGTACAATGCCAAAACATACCTCATAAGGTTTTTAATCGGCAAGCGATAAAAGAGCATTTAATATCTTCAGATAGTTTCTATCCTATACCCCAAGCGAAGGACTCCTTTTGGCAACAAACAATACCACATGAAATGCGTTCTGATTATATCAATTTAGGACTAAGTTATAAAGGAGCACGATGGGAGCAAATTTCTGATTCTGTTTTTAGTGAGTTTCACATAATTGGTAATCGGGTTAACTATGAGCGTTTAAGTTTCGCATTAAGGCGCCAGATGGCTTGCTTAGTTATAGCAGAAATTATGGAGAACAAAGGTCATTTTTTAGAGGATATTTTAAATGGACTAGACTACTTTATCCAAGAAATCTGGTGGGGTATTCCCGCTCATTATCCTACACCAAAACCAGATTCTGGCAATCAGATTGTAGATTTGTTTAATGCAGAGACTGCAAACATGTTAGCATGGACTATTTATATGCTTCATGATGAATTAGAAAAAGCAAAGCCTGGAATTTGTGATATAATCAAAAAAGAAATAGACCGGCGTATGTTAATACCTGTACGAACAGAAAGTTATAGTTGGAAAACTAAAGTCGATAATTGGAATACATGGATATGCGCAAACTGGTTGTCGTGTATATTGCTTTGTGAAACTAATCGTGAAAGGCAAATCAATGATATAGAAAAAGTATTGACTTGCTTGGAAGTTTTCTATGAAGGATATCCAAATGATGGTGGATGTGATGAAGGGGTATATTATTGGGGAAGAGCGGCAGCATCACTTTATGAAAGTGTGCGATTGTTAAATCTTGCCACAAACGGCCATTTCTCTTTCTCAAACGACTCAAAATTTAAGTCTATGGGAAGTTTTGTATATAAAGCATATATAGGTAACAACTCATATGTAAATTTTGCAGACACGCCATCTAATGCAATTGTTGATATTAACATATTATTTCCTTATGGTAATTATATTGAGGACTCCTTAATGATTGGTTTCGCTGCCATGATTGCTAACAAATATAACTATAATCACCATCCATCAAAATTGTATCTTAGCGCAGGAAACTATCCTGTGCTCTCGCGTGAATTATTGTTTCTTAGTGTATTTAGTGAATTTGCGGATTGTAAGCCTAAAGAACCTCTTATCCGTGATACATGGTTGCCAGAATTACAATTTTTTACTGCTCGCTCTTTAGCAAACTCAACCGATGGTCTATTTGTTGCAGCTAAAGGAGGTCATAATGCAGAAAAACACAATCATAATGACATTGGCTCTTTCATAATATATTCTGGAACAAATCCACTCCTAATTGATTTAGGCTTTGCTACTTATACAGCGGAAACATTTAGCAGTAGCAGATATGAACTGACCAATTGTCGATCAGCATATCATAATGTACCGCTTATTAATGGCTGCGAACAGCAAGAGGGAAAAGCCTTTTGTGCAAAAAATGTAGAATATAGTCAAAACAGCCAATGTGCAATATTCTCACTTAACATAGAAGATGCTTATCCAAAGGAAGCAGAAATAAAGAAATGGCATCGTACTATAAAATTGAATCGCGGAAAGAATATCGTTATAACTGAAGATTTCGATTTGAAGAAATTTGTGGGGAGATCTGAGATAATTCTGATTTGTTATGGAAAACCTTTTGTTGAAAAGGAAGGAAGGCTTGCAATTCAGTCGGACGCAAATACTCATTATATTGTTTTCAACTCAAAACAGTTGTCGCCTGTTGTGGAGAAAATACCAACAGGTGATATTGGCTTTTGGCGTAATAGACAAGTTTATCGCGTTCGTTTGATTTTCAATGATAATAAGTTAAATGGAAAAATTAAATATATAATTCAATGAATATGAAACTTAGGAATATTCCTTTTTCGCCGCCTGATATGACGGAGAGGGAGGCAGCACTCGTCAGAGAGGCAATTTTGAGTGGGTGGATTACAACCGGCCCTAAGACAAAGGAACTGGAACGTCAGATTTCGGAGTTTGTGCATACGGAGAAGGCTGTGTGCTTGAATTCTGCTACCGCAGCCATGGAGATGGTGCTGCACCTGCTGGGCGTTGGCCCAGGAGATGAAGTGATTGTTCCGGCTTATACTTATACGGCCACGGCATCAGTTGTTGCACATGTTGGTGCCAAGGTGGTGATGGTTGATAGTCAGAAGGATAATGTGGAGATGGATTATGATCAGTTGGCTGATGCTATTACTGAAAAGACCAAGGTGATTGTACCAGTGGATTTGGGCGGTATTGTGGCTGACTATGACCGAGTGTTTGAGATTGTGGAGCATAAGAAGGGACTGTTTAAGCCTAATAATGCTTTACAGGCTGAGATAGGAAGAATCATAGTTTCTGCTGACTGTGCACATTCATTCGGAGGTGGCCGGAAAGGAAAGACGGCTGGTGAGATAGCAGATTTTAGCTCTTTCTCATTTCATGCAGTTAAGAATTTCACTACTGCTGAAGGAGGTGCAATGACGTGGAAACTGCCGTTTGGTAATGAAGTGGTTCCTACGGATGTGGACTATATGTCTACTGTTCCCAAGAAAGAGGGTGAGACCTGGAATGAGATGCTTTACAGATTGTCCCAGTTATTCTCATTGCATGGCCAGAATAAGGATGCATTAGCCAAAACAAAACTTGGCGCTTGGGAGTATGACATCATTGGGCCTTGGTACAAGTGCAATATGACGGATATTATGGCTGCATTGGGTCTTGTACAGATGGAACGTTATAAGGGTATACTTGAGAGACGCTATGAGATTGTGAGGAGATACGATGAAGCCTTGAAAGACCTCCCGGTAGCAGTGCTGAATCATAAAGATGCTGATCACTGTGGCTCTCACCACCTTTACCTTGTACGTCTGCTTGGTAGAACACGTGAAGATGCTAACAAGGTAATAGAACAAATGGCAGAACGCGGAATAGCTTGCAATGTTCACTACAAGCCGCTGCCTATGATGACGGCATACAAGGCACTTGGATTTGACATCAAGGATTATCCGAATGCTTATCATCTTTTTGAGAACGAAGTGACTTTACCTCTTCATACAAAGCTAACTGATGAGGATGTGGAGTATGTAATCTCTAATTTCGCAGAAATAGTTAAAGGTCTTTGATGAAGAGATTATTTGATATAGTGGCCAGTGGGCTTGGTTTGATAGTACTGAGCCCACTATTCTTAATACTTGCTATCTGGATTAAGTTGGATAGTAAAGGGCCCGTATTCTATCGTCAGGTACGCGTCGGATATAAGAACAAGGATTTTCGTATCTTTAAGTTCCGCTCGATGAGAGTGGGAGCGGATAAGGGAAGTCTTGTAACCATTGGTGGACATGATCCTCGTGTTACTAAGAGTGGGTATTTTATCAGAAAGTTTAAGTTTGACGAATTGCCGCAGTTGATTAATGTTTTTCTCGGAGATATGTCGTTGGTAGGGCCAAGACCTGAGGTGCGTCACTATGTGGAATACTGGACTCCCGAACAAATGCACGTGCTGGATGTACGTCCTGGTATTACTGACCCGGCTTCTATCAAGTTTAGGAATGAAAACGAGCTGATGGAGCAGGCGGATGATCCTGAGAAGTATTACATCGAGGTGATTATGCAGGAGAAAATTAAACTATATCTGGAGTATGTGGAGAAGCATAGCTTCTTCTACGATTTGGGGTTAATTTTCAAAACCTTCTTCGTGATTATTCATGAGAGATAGGTACTCAGGCGAGCAGAGCTCGGAGTTGGGTGATTGTACACGAACGTTAACGATAACCTTGACGATAACCTTAACGATATAGGCTTCGTCTCACGTAAGTGATATGAAGCAATATGTTGTACTTCCGCAGCAGAGTAATCATTTATGGGGAAAGATGTCGGTTTTTACATGGTTTCTAGGGTGCTGGAGTCCAG
>Ga0256869_1000071_pt1 | contig 28192 bp, 19 predicted proteins | sample RumenRJG_05RNA_FD_186096 | JGI IMG/M metagenome (GOLD analysis project Ga0256869, IMG submission 186096) | Metatranscriptome of bovine rumen microbial communities from Lethbridge, Alberta, Canada - Rumen RJG_05 (Metagenome Metatranscriptome) | ecosystem: Host-associated > Mammals > Digestive... | reverse complement strand
CTTGAACTCGTGCGGAATAATTTTTTCTGTTTGTATTTAATGGGTCAGTTCAATCAAACGGATCTTTTGCCATATTTTGAAGCATTTCTTTTTCAAAAGTTCCGTTTGCATAATCATTGTAAGTTGAAAGAGCACTGCGATAAAAGTTATCGTATTTTACTTCATCAAAATTTCCATTCTCATCAGTAAATTTGGCTCTAACCTGATCTATATTTTTATAGTAATCCTCTGATTGAATTGCTGTATTATTTGGTGTTATTCCATTTGCAATAATGTCTTGCATAGAGAGATTATCTCCATTGCTTAACAGTGTTGCTACCCAATCATTTGTTTTTGCCATATTAATTAAATGTTGTAACTAAACCTCCAGTTGTACTCTGAGCCATTTGTTGCATCTGCTTTGTTAGTTCCCACTTTTCTGGAACTTGCATATAATCTGTTTTTGGAACAAATTCGTTATTAGACATGTGGAACGCCATTAGAGGACTCTCAATAGGCATGTAGATATTTCCACGATAGAAGCCTGTCTTATTAGCTTTTCCAACTGATTTATCTGGCCTATCATATTTAGTGGGATTTTCTTTCCCATATTGTATATTATTATTATAGAAATCAACAATATATTTTCCTTTTGATGAATCCATTTTAAGAAGATACTTTTTAGACGAATCTTCAATATCCATAACATCACTACTAGCTATTCCACTAAATGTTAAGAACTTCATCATTTTTGCAGGATTAAATTCTAAGGTATTAGTTGTAGCATCATACTTAACTTCATTCTGAGAAAAGTTCTGAGCTATATAATTATTGATTTCAAGTGCAGAAGGTTGATTGTCTTTTATAAATTTCTGGAACTTATTAAAGGTATCTAAAGCTTCAAAATCAGGAACTTTCTTTCCTCCTTGATTTTTCCAGGGAAGCATTACTACAGCTAGTTCACTATTTCCATCTCATACAATCTTCTTAGTGTCTTCTGGACTTACTAATTGATTTCCGAAAGTAATAGAATTTGAATCTGCAGCTTTAATTGCTTCAACTTTTCCTTTTGCAACATTCAAATTTAAATGTTCTGTAATTCCATTTCCATTTTTATCAACAAGCATACCTGCTTTCCAGGCAATTGTTGCCAATTGAGATTTATCGTCAACCTGTTCTGCTATAGGACTGATATATACTTCTGTAGGATCTAATCTTGTTTGAGCAATTCTCTCAAGATAAGTATTTTCAGTAAGCTGTTCTGCAGGAGTTTTTCCAGCGTTACTATATCCAGCATCCTTGCTTGCTGTTTGATCATAGTCAGCACTAAGTGTTCTATCAGTATTATAATACATCATTTGCATGAGCATTGCTTCTGGAGAATATCCTTCTACAGTTGCTTTTGCTCCTAGTGTATTTTGGTAATTTCTAGGTAAAGTAGATACAAGATAATTTAGGGCGTCTTTAATTCCGGTGTCAGCTATTGTAGATTCAGAAGAAATTTTATAAACTCCATCTGGTCCTGCGGTTAAAATTCCCCTAAAATCTCCTAAATCTCCAGCAACAATATGTTCTAAACCACTTCTAATTTTTTCAGCTTGTTTTTCGCTATAACCAGTTATAGAAGTTTTTCCAAACTCTTTAATAAGATTCTTGGCATAATCAGTAATAGTTTTCATTCCAACGGCGGATGAAATGTTATCTAAAATATCCATTCTATATGCCATAGTTGGATCTGCTCTTCTTATGTTAAGAACATCCTCATTAGTTAATGCTAAGTATTTTTCTGGATTTTCAGTATAGCTAGAATGACTTACAGTTTCTATTTTTCCTGTATCCTGATTTTGAACATATAAATACCCTCTCTTATCAGTGGCCATTTCTCCCCAAGCATCTTGTTCGTCTAGGGATTGTCTAGCTTTTTCGTAATCTTTATAATTTGTTGCTACTTGACTAGCCAATCTTTGAACTTTTAGTATCTCCCTCATTGATAAGTTCTGTCCAGTAGGATCATTAGCAAGGTCTAAAGTTCTTTCAACTTGCTTTAAAAATGTAGATACATCACTGTCTAATCCATTTTCTTTTACTAAAGCAATTAATTCTTTAGTAAAGCCAGGAACTTTAGAGTCATCGGACGAAGAGGCAGCTGTTTGGGCTGCCTCTCTCCGATTACTTGTTGGGAGATAAACAATTCCTCCACTTTGATATTGTTTAATTTTCATATTATTTTGTTAATTGCTGAAGCATTTTCATTAGATTATCTGACAATTTGGCAGTTGACTGTTGAGCTTGCTTTGCCGCATTTATAGCTATTTGTTCTTGGGCAGATCTTAGATTTCCTCCCTTTTTATAAAATACTAATGGACCTGTTGCACGAGTATAAGTATCAACAGCATTGTTAACATTATTCTGATAAGCCTTAGATCTAGAATAAATAGCTTTCCAATCATCAGGATTCTGTGAATATACATAATCTGAAATATCAGAATACTGACTCCTTTCCTGTGGAGTTAGTGCATTCCATTTTGCAGTATATCCTTTAGAGTTTAGATCACCACTTATACGTGCGTTTTCAAGTTTATCAGCATCTGCCATCTCAAGTCTATAATTAGTATCAACTTTCCTATTAAAAGCATCTCTTCCTTGCTGCCCGAACTGTTGTCCAAGAGGATTAATTACATCTGAGAAAACTCTATTTAGAGCTTCAGAATCAAGCATCTTGTCTTGGTACTCAAGGCCAGTTAAGTACTGACTCTTCTGATTTGCAGTTTCAGCTTCATTTACAGCATTAGTACTCTCAATTTGTCTGTTTTGTTCATCGATAGCAGCCATTCTTTGTGAAATAGCAGCGTTCTTTTGATTTGCAAGTCTAGATAAATTCTGAGCTTTAGCTAACTTAAAGCCCATAGAATCTCTTGAGTCAGAAGTAACAAATGTACTTTCTAATAAAGGAAGAGCCTGATCATTATAAGATTGATCAATATCTGAGAAATTGTATCTTAGTTGATCTATGTGAGGAGTTATAAACTGTCTCTTTTTAAGTTCTCCGAGGGCATTTCTTCTTATGTCTCTGTCTTTATAGATTGCTCTAGCAGCTACACCTGCTCTCATTAAATCATCAAGATTTGCCCAGTTTATATTTACTCCTTTTCCAGTAAAGCCACCAGATTGGAATTTCTGAATTTTGCCACCAGCTTTAAAATGTTCAGGAAGTTGAATTGCACCTTGATAATAAGGAAGTGCTTTAGTATATGGGGTTATAATAACTCCTGAGCTAGCACTATTTCCAGTTAAATGGAATCTTCTGCCAACAGGTGGATTCCAAGGAAGTCTAAATTCTTCGGCGATTGGATTAGGTGCTGTTAGTCTATAAGGAGATTGATAAACAGTAAGTGCTGTTATAGGTCTTCCATATCTAACGTTTACAGGATTTCCTCCAGCAGGAGCTATTAATAATCTAGAAGAATCAGTAATAGCAGGATTTCTATAGTATCTTCTTCCTCCGAAGTAAACACCCTTTCTATATTCACTTGGCTTATAGAAAGATCCTTGTCTAAACATATTTCCAAAGGCCTGAGGATTTTCTGCAGTCATTCTTAAAATGGCTTGTTGAGTTAGGTTAGGTCTCTTAGCATTAATTGCACTTATAATTTCTGCAGGAGAAATATTCTCTGCGACCTGACCAACCTGTCTAAATCTCTTAGGTCCTTTGGTTGTCTTAAATCCATACACAGCTTCAGAACCGAATACATTTGCTCTAGCCTTAGGACTTAGTGCAAAGTGCAACCAACTCTTAGTTGTTTCTGGAGTAGGAGCTTCAAATGAAGTTGTAGTTTCTCCTCTAGTATGGAATCCTTTCTTGAAACCAGCCTTTAGATTTACATGTATTTTTCCCTTATCAAACTGAATTCCTAAGTCAGTTAATATTTTCTTTGCATCAGCATCAGATAAATCAATTTTTTCATTTTTAGCAAATGCTTTTACTGACTCTAATGCTTTAGCTTCAGTAGGATTTGATTTAACAAAAGCCTCTAATTGAGCCGGAGTTCTTTCCATTTTGAATCCTCCAGCAGAAGCAGTTCTAGCTGTATTTAAACTAGCATTTGCTGCATCAACTGATTTACCAGCAATCTTCTGTGCAAGCTTTGCATTTCCAATAGAGTCTTTTATAGATTTAGTTGCAATGATACCAGAACCTATACCTTGGATAGCTTGTGCTAAATCTGCAGAAGTGTATTTTTCACCATTTGCAATTTTAGTAACAGCCGTAATAACTGGTGCAGATGCTCCCGCTAATGAAAGAACTTTAATTAGAGGTTTACCCACACTTTTAATAATTTTAGCTGCTTTGGCTGCTTTAGCTCCAGTTCCTATAACTGGTATAAGTGTAGCTGCATCTAAAACAAGATTTCCAGCATAGTTTAAAAGGTCTTTTCCCTGGAAACCGTCTTGTTTAATATCTGCAGCAAACCTAGTCGTAGAGGATGCAGCACCTGTTGCTGCACCAGCAATATTTCCAGCGCCAGGAACAAATGATAAACCAACACCAGCTAAATCACCAATTGCGGCACCAATTTGCATCCATTCAGCAGTAGTTAAACCACCATCAGAACCATCTAAAGCATGTGCTTTAGTTACGTCGGTTTTTGCCTCAGAAGTACTTTTTGAACTAACTTCATTTTTAGATTGATTTAAAGTTCCGCCATATTGAAATTTATTCAATTCTCCGCCTTCTTCAAACAAGAAATTATGGCCATTATATTCTGAAATTCCATACATTTCATCAGACCTTTTCTGTTCTTCAGTCTTTGGAGTTTTTGCAAGTTTATCTATAATATCACTATTAGTGTATTTAGAAGGATTTTGGAGAATCTGTCCTAATAATTCTTTATCTTTAATAAGAACAGGTTTTGCTCTATCTCCATTCCTTGCAACATAGTAATTTCCTTCTCTATCAGTGAAAATAGTATTCTCTCTTCCTGGTTCACCAAATTCAGTATGAACTGCATAATCTTTTCCTCTAATAGTTGTTCAAGGATTAAAATTTAATTTTCTGGTTGTACCATAAGGAGAAGCAACTAAACCAAGATTTGAGAGCATGTCGTTCTCACTATTGAACATTGTGTAAGGATTTGCTGTATTACTTGGATCGTAAACAACAAACTTCGGATTAAATACACCAGTTTTACGATAAGAAGAAGGGTCTATATAAGATAGAATTTGTCTATTTCCAAGGCCTTCTCCGGAACTAGTATTATAATAGTTAGTTAAATCATTAATATCAAAAGTTTTGTTTGGCCCAAATTGAGAAAAATATTTGTACCAAGTCTCATTATAATCTGCAGATGGATTATACTGAGTAGCAAAATTTCCATAGAAATCAGAAGATTGGCCATTTCTATCTCCAAGGAATCTGATTCCGCTATTTGCAGCAGAATCATATCAAGCTCTCCAGTTGTCTCTAGGAGAACTGATGAATGGAGCTAATGTGTCTCTTAACTGTGTATCTGAGCCAGGATTCATGGCTTCATTTTCCGTATATAGTCTTCTGTTTACAATGAATCCATTTTCAAACCCAGTGCCCTTTAAGAAGTCTATACCACCGTTATACCAATTCTGAGTAGCATAATCACTATCTCCAGTTAAGTACCAGTGTCCATCTTTAAACTCTAGACCAACTCCAGCTTTAATAGCAGCCTCTCTATTTCCTTTCCAGTCAGACGGAATAGAAGGACCATTTTGAGATTGTTGCTGTTGCTGTTGAGCTCCTGCAGCTTGGCCGTTTTTACTAAAGCCAAATAAGTTAAGAGTTTCCTCGTCTGCGGCAGTTATTTTTCCGCTACGAATTCTCTCTTTTAGTCCTTCTAAATAGCTATTTCTTCCGGCTTCATCACCAAGAGTTGCATAGAAATTTCTTAGAGCTGTTAAGTTGGCATCAGATCAACCGTTTGTTGTATATGTGTCTTTTGTTACAGAAGGATCTTGTCCAAAATAAACATGTCCTTCATCAAGAACTTTCATTCTATCAATATTGCCAGGGCCATTTTCTCTATAAACAGAATTTCCCTGTTCATCAGTATCATAATCAAACCAACCAGAACCTCTTCTTAAAGCTGTTTTAGAAGGTTCCTCTTTCTTGACTTCATTAGGATCAGTCATATCTACTAATGCCATTGCCTCTCCAGATTTTTTAAATCTGTGAGTTCTGGTATTAAAAGTAGCTCCCCAGTTACGTTTAAATTTACTATCTTTTACACTAGCTGTTGTATCAGTATATTTACTAGTAACATTATTTCCTTCAGAGTCAGTAACAGTAATGGTGTTGTTGGTAGGATCGTATTCTGCTGTATCTCCATTCTTAACTGCATTTTGCGCCACAGTAAACATTTCACGCTCCTCTAGTGGCAACCCACTATAAACAGCAGCTAGTCTGTCTATTGCAGTTTGGCCGCTAAGTTCACGACCATTCATACGGAACTTTCCGCCAGTTTGTAACTTTCTTACTTGTGACATATTTAAGAAAAATAAAAGGAGATCGAGGTCAAGGCCTCAACCTCCTTGTGTTTTATTACTTGCAAGCTTTACATCCCTTGCCAGCTTTCTTTACTTTTTTGGTGATTTTTCCACCACAACGCATAAACTGTTGCTCTTCAGGGGCTCCAACTGGGCCTTTAGCGCTTTGTAACATTTCCATAATAGCTTGAGCTAACATTGCAGCTGCATCAGGTCCTAGTTGCTGAATTATTTCTTGTGCCATCTGAGCAATTTGTTGCATCATCTGATTATTGCCTTGAGCAGGAGCCTGAGCTGGTGCTGCAGGAGCTGCTCCACCTTCTTGGTATTTACGTACTTCTTCGTAAGTTCTAATAGTCATGATTCTTAGATTTTAAAATTGAGTTTATATCTTTCTTTAAATTATTAAAATTTAGTTCATCATACTTTATAGTATATAAAGTACAATTATTTAATTTACATTTCTCCGCTTTATTTTGATCTCAAAGCTGTTGCTGTTCAAGTGCAATTTTTCCGCCAAAACGTTCTATTGGAACATAATGTTGTTTACCGTTGTACTCTATTGCAAGGTTTACTCTTTTATTATAGATATCAAACCTCTGAAGACCTAACCATTCAGGAGAATATTCCCAATATCATTTTTCCTCCGGAAAATTAGTGCATAAGAAATTATAAATTTTTTGCTGGGTTTTCCAAGCTTTGCACTTCGGACAACCGTTGCCATTGATATGATTATGTGGAGTTTGATAAAATACACCATGTTGCTCACATAAAATTGCCACCGGTGTATCTTTATTCACATATTCTACTAAAGAGTAATCATAACGTTTGTCATGAACAAGTGTTGCCTTTTTGAGAAATCCTTCTGTAGTTAGATTAACTCCTCCATTACATAATGGGCACCCATGTCCAAGTAAGTGGTTTGCTATTCTTTGTCTGTATGTATAACTATGAACTAAGCAAGTTACTTCTATATAATCAGAATGTTTATTAGAGTCTTCAAACTTATATAAATACTTATCTCCGTGTATTTCGCAGAACTTCTTAAGAAGTTCTTTTTTGGAATGAGTTCTTTTTATAGAAGTTTGCTCTGTTTTACATTTAGGACAACCCTGTCCGCTCAAATGAGCTTGAGCTAATTGTAAAAATTCTCCATGCTCTGGACAGATTATAGTAATCTTACTTCTACCATTCTTATATTCAGTTTTAGAATAGTCATACTTATCATTATGTTTATCTCTTGCTTTATTTATAAATTCTTCTTGCGTTAATCTTCTCATATTTTTTCTCCATTTATTCAAGGACAAAGATAGTAAATAAATTTCAAATTTGCAAATATAAATGCAAAATTTAATCTTTTTCTTTACTATCTACATACTGGGGATCTCTAGATTCTTGAGCAGAGAGCTCATTGAACACGTATTTCCCTAAAGACTTATAGTCAGAGTCAGATTTAGATTCGTTAGCTTTCTTAGCTTTTCTAAGAATTACTCTTGTAGATTTTCTACTAAAGATTCTTTCTCCACCTAGTAATTCAGCTTGAGGTTTTCCGTCAGAACCTATAATGTACATTTTATTTGGTTCCAGTTCTAAATCAGGACTCTCACAGAAATCGTCTTCTCCATCTATTTCTAGAATATCTCCAGGTTCAACTATAGAACCTTGATTTAACTCAAGGACATACTTTACACCATCTTCAGAAATATAATCTGTAGTATTAGGAACGCCCTCTTTTACAGAAATTACTTCTTTATTTTCGTCGATAAAGATAATATCTAAAGGAATGTCTGTGTCAAGCATTCAATAGTCTACATGTTCTACTTCGGGATGAAAGAACAAGCATCCTTCGTTGGCATTCATTTCCTCAACACCTTGAAGGCCTTGTTCTCTCTCTTCCTCAGTTCTTGCAGCTAAGACTTCAAATTCTTTACCTGCAATTCTAATTTTAATCGTTTCCATCAAGCATTTCCTCCGTATTATCCTTAGTATTCTGAACTAGTTCACAAGTAATTAGCTTTCCAGCTTCTATCATACTTTCTGGTGTATTTTCTTTCCAAAGTGCTTCAATCTTCTCGGTTAAGCTCCTATTTAAAACAAGCTCCTCTTTTTCAATTTCTGCAACTTGTTTATACTCACCTTCAGAATCTGTAACTATTACTGGAATTCCTTTTTGGGTTACTTCATCTAATTCTGGGTTGATTTCTTCAAGATTGTTCTTATGGGCATGTAAAGCACCTTCTGGAATAACACTTGTATCAATCCCTATCTTACCACCTTCTTCGAAAGTTTGAACTCCTTCCTGTTTAGAAGAGCTATAGATTCTTTGCAGTTCGTCTTTAGAAAGAAGTTTTAAACCTTCCTTACCAACAACAGTATTGAAAGTTCTTTCGTTTCTAATTTCTTCTTCTTTTTGCATTTCGTCTCTAGCATTAGAAGCAGCACTGGTAATTCTTGGCTTAGTTGCTAAACCTAAAGAAGTTATAAGATCGTTTCTCTGGTTAGATTTAAGAATAAAATTATTAGCTTTACCTTTACCGAAGATATATCTCTTGCCTCCCATAGTTTGGGCGGTATCGATATCATCTGCAGTTCCGGCATAAGCTCCCCTTAATTCATCAACTTCTCTAGATTTTTCTGCATCTTCTGTTTTTCCAAAGAAAGCACCAGTTCCAGGTAATAGAGTATTTGACAAGAAACCTACTGCAGTATTTCCAAATTTTTCCCAACCATTTGCACCAACTTTCTTAGCTTGTTTATCGTTCATAGTATTAATATTGGTGCCCATGGCTTGGTTTAGGAAAGAGTTGGTTTTTACAATACCACCAGCTAAAGCTGCCCAACCTCCCATCTGGAGTAACATATCTCCAGTTTTCTGTTCAGCATTATAAGTAGAGTCTTCATCTGTTTTAACTCCAGTCATTGGAGTTAAAGAATCAAAAGCTCCTCCTATTGCTCCAAAAGGATTCATTCCAGCCAAAGGATTGGAACCGGTTTCTCCACCGGCTCCTTCCCCACCTTTTTTTGAAATTGAGTTAATCCCTGTATTATAGGTTGTTTTTCCAGTATTTCAATTGGTAGTATTACCCATTGAATCTTTACTATATAAGGTAGATTGAAACCCATTTGAAGCATTTCCAGCAGTCATTCAACTATTTGGACCTAGTTGTGTTTTGGTGTTATCAATTCCATACAAGGAATTTGTCATGTTATTCATAAAGTTGTTGAAATTATACTGACTCTGTAACACGTTTCCGTATGATTGAAATTGATTAAAACCACCGTACTGTAATTTTTTTAATTTACGCATAGCTTAAAGTTAACATAGTTTTCAGAGCGGTAATTATAACAACATCCTCTCCTGTATATTTTACTCTTATCTTTATAAATTTATCACGAAGTCTTGCAGATTTAATTGGTCCGTAAGTTGGTTCTTCAGAATCATCTATCTTGAATTTCTCTCTAAACATTAGAGGGTCAATTGTAATATACCAAGAATCCTCTTTGTATTGGATATTACCGAGCCTTCTACCGAATTCATTTATATTCTTACAAGGCTGTGTTAATAAAATGCTATATTGGTTTAAATTACTATTCCATACAACCATTCCATTAATAAGTTCTTGAGTTGATTTGTACTTCTTAGGAAGAGCAACTCTTGGCTTATCAAGATCTCCCTTGAATTTAGATTTAGGCCAATCTGTAGGATTAATTTGAGTAGAACTATCTGTGGGTTGATCAGGAATTATTACACCTGGTTTAGTACTCTTTCTGTCTCTATTCCAGATATTCTCATTGAACTTCTGATTTCTAAAGATTCCAGATTTGTTGAAATTATAAACATCTCCAATAATCTCATACTGAATTTCTTCAGGCTGAACATTATTTGAAATGATAACTAAATTATCAAAAATCTTATGTAATCCAATATCGTCGTTAACCACAAATTCAAACTCAAACGGCTCTTGTTTCTCATACCATTTAGTTGGAAGGATTTGATTTTCAAAGTCTTCGTCTTCGTAATCAATTTCGTTGAATATTCCAGCTCTTCCATGAACATAGAAACCATTTCTTAAGAAAGCATTCTTTTGTTTTTGAGCATCTTCTGGATCTATATCTTTATTGTCAACTACGATTCCGATAACATCATCAAAATCAGGATTCTCAGTTCCACTTAGTATGATAATTACGGAAGTATGTAATTTAAAGTAAGCTGGAATTTCAGTTCCTATACTATTAAAATAATTGTGTATAGCAGTATAGTTTCCAGTTAAAACTCCAGATTCTATAGTAAACATAGAATCAATTAATGTTCTATCAGAAATAGTTACTTCAACTTCTTCATCAAGTTCATTTAGATAACTAGTAGAAATTGAATTGATTTTATAATCGTATCCTTCTGCAAGGGTATATCCTTCTGTAGTAAGAGTTGTAGTAAAATCATTTCCGCCATTAATAACCCATTCACTATTTGAAGTATGAACTCCATAAGTAGAATGTTTATTATTATAAATATATCCAAGTACACTAGCTCTTTTTTGATCTAAACTATAGAAAACATTATTAATGTTCTCAGAATATAGTGGAGTTCAGGAGTATCTGGTGATTCACTTATCCATTCTTTCGTTATAACAAAGGTTCCAGGTTACACCTTTAGCTTCATTATAGAAAGTAAACATTATATCTCCCTTATAGTTATTATAGTGAGATTTAACATTTTTAAGTGAAACTATTGGATACTTTTCACGTTCTGAGAGCTTAATATTATCATTTAGGAACTGTTGAACTTTCATATCAGAAATATTCTCAAGTCCTCCAGAATTAGTATATCTCCAGATCTTTTTAGCATAAGTATCTATTCCATACACTCCTTTTGGAGTTCTAACAATAGATTCTGGCCAAATGCTACCAAAATCAGGACTAATTAAAGTAATCTGATTCTGTAGAACTCCGGCACCATACATGTGGATTGATTGCCCTGTATTAGTCTGAATAAGTGCCTTTTCATTAATTGGTAATATTCCGATACCGTGCTCAAAGATACATAAAATATTAACACCTCAAGATATGAATTTAACAATAGCTCCGTATTGTCTGTCTATATCTTTAAATGAAAGCCCTTGGAATATTCTGTATGCATTCTGGAAGTCGTCATCTCTCTGGACATTAGAGAACATTACTCTATTATCAAATAGTTCTTTTATGTAAGGAACATTATCTGCAACAAAGTGTCTCCTCATTCCGACAGTAGCAGAATATCCATTATTTAGAAGTCTAGATTCTTCCACTTTTCCGGATACTCCGGCTGACATATCACTTAAAGGATAGAAGCTTCTATGACTTCCCATTAAAGCATACTCTTCAGCAAAACTTCTGTCTTCACTTCTTAGTCCAAGATTATAGTTGGATAAACATTTATAAGTTACCCACATTCCAAGACTTACAGCATTAATATCTGCTTTATTCATTGAAATGAAACTTCCTTTCTCCTTTTCTCCATCCTCAAGTTCTCCGTTTATAGTTTTCATATAGCCTTTATAATTATCTTTCCAAGTACTTGGATCAATAATTAAGTCACTAATTGGCATATCAGAATCTATGAAGTTTCTATTCATTCTGATAGTAACAGTACATGAGTAGCAGTCACCTCTATAAACATCCACAGAACTATTTGCCGCAGAAAGTTCATATCTTGGAGATGCAGCAAAGAATGGTGAAGTATCCTTTCCTCTAATAGAGAAGTAATCTTTCAGTCTTACTGTAGAATAATTTGGAACTTTAATATCATAAATAGTATTGTCTTGAAGAGAAGTTCCAACTCCCAAGAAAGGACAGTAAATTCCTCTTAATAACCTATCATTAGTTGCATCGTAGTTAGTACTACTAAAGAATGCAAACTGACTTACGTCTTCGGCGGCTCCACATTTTGTAGAATAACTATAGCCATTTATGTATTTTAGAGGTGTTTCCGAATTGACGAAAACAACAGGGGTATTTATTTGTTTATTTGTATTAATGTCTCCAGTATATCCTCCAAATCAAAAATGTCTTGCTTCCTCTGAAGTTGATCCAGAAGAAAGTTTTGTTGGCTTTAGAACAAATTCTGTTCCATCAAAATTAGACTGCAGAGAAGGGTTTAAACAAGCATCTACTGATAGTAAACCTGAGCATTGTTTTGTCTTAGTTTCTTTAACATGCTCTTTAAAAGAATGTGTTAAAAGCCTTGTCTTGCTTAAGAATCCTTCTGTTATATATGAACCTCTTGAAGTTGCATATAACATTGGAACATAGCTTGCTGCATCAACTCCGACAGAAAGTCCCTGACATAATGTAGTAGGGATTCTCTTTTGTCTAACAATAAAGAAGCCTTTTACATGATAATTTAAATCAGGATTTAGTAGAGTACTTAAAACTTTTTTATTAAAACTTATCTCGTAATATAATGGACATACTTTATTAGTACTATAATTAATAACATCAACATTTGGATTTTTAAAAACACCAAAAGTATTATCGAGATACCTTCCATTAGTTAGAAAAGTATCTCTGTCTAGATAATTCATAGTATCATCTTTATTGAATAAGTTCTCTTGTAGGTTATGAATATTATCATCGTCTAGTGAGTTAAATTCACAGCCTCTTAAATTAAATACTGGACTTAAAGAATCATCGTTCATAATATAAACTATACCTAGTCTATATATTTCATCGGGCCAATAACCGAGTTTGTAGTATATGTTTAAAGGATTGTAATACTCAGTGGAATCAACACTTGCATTTTTAAGAACTGAATAATTGCTTTGTTGTATCCATCCGACAGATTCTGTATTCTGGCGAAGTTTAACCTTAATAAAGTATGATATATTTTGTAGGTCCTTTACATTAACATTTATCCCCTGCACATTTCCAAAGAATAACATGTTTTGTACTTGAGCCTGAGTTTTTACTGCAGTTACAAGATTATATTGAATATTGATTTCTTCTGGAGAAATTTCTTCAACATCCTCATAGCCATTTACAGTTATAATTTCAGAGTTTCCCTTAATATCATAAGGTTTAGATATCATGCCAGCTTTAGTTATTCTAACTCCATTTGCATCACATGTTTCTCTAATGAAATAGAGATAAAACTTTGAGAATGAGGTATCAATATTACTTATTCTAATCGTAACAGCTTTATCCGTTAACTCCTCCATTATTGTCCCTGAGATAGAGGATGGTTTTCCAACATATCCTTTAAATATAGAAATTTGTCCAGACTCAGCAACTATATCTGTTTTATTGTAATCATTATCTGCAAACTTTACATAGAAAGTGTAATTTCCTCCCTTAAGTTGACCCATGTTATAAATATTAACTAAATCAATTTGAGGAATTCTATTAATATTTCTAAATAGTCTAGTCTGCTGATCAATTTTTCCAACTCTATAAAGATTAGTTTGCTGAAGCTGATTTCTGTTTATGATTTTATATTTATTATCTTCTATTTTGCTGAATCTAGAATTTATAATTCTAGGAGGGTTTTTATCGTCGTTAATAATGAGATTTACAGTTCCATCATAGGAAGGTTGACATTCAATATTAAGTGGGTTGTTTAAATCAATATTTAACTCTGTAGTATTAAACTCAACTATTTCATTATTTTCGTTGATTACATTTCTCAGCGCCTGATATTCATGCGCAAGATCTCCCTCTTGTTTATAAGTTTTAATACTTAATTTAACCTTTCCCATATTAACTTATAGAATATTTATTACTAGTATAACCTAAATACTTTCTAAGATATCCTGTATAACCATTGTTAGTATGTCACGCTTGATAATATAGTGGAACATGCTCGTCAAAGACTTGATTATTAATCAAATCTAAGAACAGAGAACCAACGGAACCACTAGTGATTTCAACATACTTAGTTGTTCAAGGTTCAATTCCAACTGTATTTAAAACCGTATCACTACTATATGTTGCTAACTGAGAGTTACTTCTTGTATTAATACCCTGAATCTCAGCTTTCATATTATTTATCGCCGCATCTTTGCTAGAGAAATCTAATTGGACGTCAATAACTTCATCGGTCTTATCTAAGATGCAGTTATCAAAACTAGTTATATCGGAACCTTCAACTTTAGTTAAGTTGGATAGGTTAATACTTGAATCAACCCCAGAGACCAAAGTATTTCTATCAGAGGCAGAGAATAAATTAAGGTTACTATATATAGGTGAACCAAAAATAATCGTTCCATCTAAAGAAAGGGACATATTGTTTGAAATACTTTCAGTTCCCTCAGTTGCACTATAAAATGTCCCCACTTTATTTGTTGAGGGATCGCAAGTTAGTTTCTGCAATTTTCTTGCCCAAGTGTCTAATTTATTTGCAGCCTCTTCTTCTGTCATTTCTGAATTTCCAATAATATGAACCAATGCTAAAGATTCTGAAGTGCGTTTAAATGCAGCAAAATAACCATATTGGGTATTTCCACTATTATTCTTTCTGTATATAATATCAGACGATCCAGTTAAGGATTCACCACTGTAGTCATTAGAACTTGACTGATTTCCAACTCCGAGACCGACAAATAAGACATCATTTGTTCCAAATTTGGATACTAAAGGTTTTAAGAATTCAACACTATCAGTAACAACTCGCCCATCAGTTTTATTCATATATTGTTCTTTCTTATACTTGCTTATATTGGCTGATGGAATAGCGTCTATATACATATAATGACGTCCCTTTCCCCAACCTTCTCTGCTGTATGCAGATGTCATACGAGTTGTATAAGTTGTAAAAACTAATGGTTTATAACTGTACTCCCAAACTGAAACCTGAGGGGAAATTGCCACTAAGCTATAGGGAATTCTCTTTTCGGCAAAACCAGTTAAGTTACCAGAATAATTTGAAGCAAGTTTTCCAGTATATGGAAGAAAGTATTTCTTTCCACTGTTAAACGATTCTGATTCAAAAACGACATATGAATTAGAATTTAAATTGCTCCAAATAGGACCAACCAGTAAAGAAGCATCTGTTCCATAGTTAACTGAAACAGAACTACTAGCTTTACATACTATGGAGAACCCTTCATCCATTTTTAAATCCTCAAAATCATCATCTCCAACTAAAGTTGAATATTTTGTTGATTTTAAGTTGCCATTCTTCCACTTATCTAATCTGTCTTTATTTTCTATATAAGGATTTCCTAAAACAATAGAACCGTTAGTTTGTTTAACCACAGAGATCTTTTTATTCTTAATAGAGTCTGAATATTTCTTAATTCAAGTATCGAAAGATACTGTATCATATAATGCTACTTGCTGTCCATTCATCAGTTCTGAAGCAGTAATAAATTTAGATATTCCTGCTCTTAAAGGAGAAGAATTCTGAGCTGGAGTTTCAGTATCATAGAAATCAAATGTTATAATGTAGAAGTCCTCTGCATAAAATCTAGTTGGGTAGGAAGTATAATTATCTTGTGTGAACTCTTGAAGAGGAAACTCTAAAGTAGTTTCTCCAACAACATTTCATTCTGGACACGGTTTATTTTTATATTGATTCCCGCTAGAATCTGTAACATAAGATCCGTCAAGTCTCTTTATTGTGTAGAATAAATAAACATCTTTTTCTAGGACTGAAGAATTAGCTAAGCCTTTAGTATCGAACATCAGTGTGAATTCTCTATTGGCAGAATCAGTATTGTACCACCAATGTCCTGATCCAATATTAAAATCAGAAACAAGTCCTTTTTGATTTAAGTTGAAAACTAAATTCTTTTCAAATTTCTCATAATAAACTTTTATTCCAGTTTTAGCTATTACATACGGTACTGCAGTAATAGTTAATGAATCATAATTAGATGCAACTAAGTCTAAAGCACTTCAGTCATCTGAGTAAAAACTTATACTTCCGTTTTTAGTATCAATTGAATTTGCTAAAGAGTAATTTATATTCTCACTATTATAATCTGGAGTAGAGTTTTTTCCAGTAGCAGTTATTTTAAATTCCACTTTCAAATCATTTACTGCAGAAGAAAGGTTTTTAAGATACAGTTTATCCTCAGTACTTAACTGAAAGTTCATAGAAAGTTTTATATGTGCATTTCCATATGAAGGAACTACTAGTTTTTTAATATTAACACTGAAGTCTGTTATCTCAGCAAATGTTGGCTGAACAGCTAACCACCCAGGAACATCCCAGTTTACATGGGCAAAACCATTGTCATCATAATGTTGGTTTGGATCAGTTACTTTATCTGTAACATCATAGGATTTTCTATTTTCGTCAAAAATAAAGTATTTTAATTCTTCATAAATAGAAAGGCCAGATAAAGTGGTATTAATCTTATATAAATCGCCTGGATTTAGTTTATACTCATTTGGACCATATTCAGAAGCTCCATAGAATACGTATAAGGGCTGCTTGCTTTCTACTATTTTAGAATAGTTTATACTACTAACAACTCCGCTTAAAGTAGATACTACTGTTTGTTCTAAATCATCTAAATCATCAGCATCATGAATAGTTTCGGGCGAAGGATAAGATCCAATCTCAGTATGTTCATTAAGTGGATTGTATGATACTATATAGAGAATATCTCCGTATTCTTTAATTCCAACTGGAATATAGTTTGGTTTTAATTTACAATATTTTAGAGCATAGTTTCCCCTATCGTTTTGTAAACTATACTCATTTCCATCATAAGTAATTAACGTTCCGTTGAGACAATCCGTTAATACTGTATTTGGAGTATTTATTGGATTTAAGTCCTTTATAAGACCATCCGTAAATGTATTTGAAGCTTCTTTTCTACTCATATGTATTTTGTATTTTACCTGTATTGTCTCTCTTTGCAATTAAATCTATATTTCTAGTTGCATAATTCTCCCGTTTAAAAACAAACCCTTCATCAGAGTCTACTTTTATTCGGAAGAAGTATTTTGCTTTATGGAACAAAAACGCTTCTTCTTTTATTTTATAAGCGTATATATTGTCAAAGATTATCTTCTTTTTATATCTTCCTTTCTTCTTAGGAATATACTTATTATAATCTTCTTCTGTTAACCCAAAGTAATAATAACCATCTCAAACTGGTTTAAGTCTAAGATATTTGATTCTCAGCTTAATTCTCCATTTGATAGTATAATATTTTCACGCTACTGTATTATTATTAAAAAGTTTTCCGAAGTACATCACAAATGAATTATGTGCAGATTTTATAATAACATCAGCACCATTTGCATTTAATGTAAAAAATGACTGCATTCCGTGTTTAAGAATCTTATCAATTTCCCACATTTCCAAATCCGGAAATCTTTCTTTTACTTTATCGTAATAGTCTTCTATATATCTAAGTTGCATTAATAATATTGTTTACCATTGTTAATATTTTCATATAAAATATTCTTAAATCGCTTGTTTATATAAATTGGTTTGTATCGATAACCACTTTTTGTCTCTCAAGAGTAAGTAAGTTGATAACCGGTAAAATTTGTAGCTAAGATATCTATATCTGCAAAAGCCCCATGTTGTCTGGCTTTTTTAAATTCATCCCCAACTATAGGTCTTGCATATATAGTAGCTTGCTTGTTATTAAACAGCGGTAATACAAAGGTAACATTATTTTTTATAATATCCAAGAGTATTAGATAAAAGCAATATATGAGCACAGAAGCACAGAACATTTGTTTTTTGTTAACTCCATATTTTTTCTGAACAACATCTCGCCTTATTTTTAATTGCTTTTTATTAAATGTTTCAAACAAATCGTAGGCACTAAAAGAATAGCCTGTATTGTAACGCATATTATAAAATTGGTTTTAAAGACTTACCGTATTGTTTACGATCTCATCTATATTTAACATCTAAGATAGAATTCATATCATTCTGACTTAAATGTTCAGGAGTCCTTGCAGCATTGCATCTTCTCAACCATTCTTCTTTAAGAGATTGTGCTAGAACTAGACTATTTTTGTCTCTCTTTCTAAGAGCATCTTTAAACAGTTCTGCAAAAGCAACATAAGCTGCAATAGCTTGTAGTTCCTTCTCATTTACTAAAGGAGTTCCATCCTCCTCATCAGCTATAATGCCGTGATATACAACCATTACATTGTGGTAATCTCTACTAAAATATAAAGTATTGTTTCCTTCTTTATACTTTAAGAGTTTGCCGCGCTGATTAAAAGGGTCTGTCATGAATTTCCAGGCGTCAATGTAACCTTCAATAAATAAAGAATCTAATTGCCCAAACACACGCTGATTACTTGTAACTTGAGCGTCATTCACTGGAATATGAACTGATTCTATATGTTGGACATTACAAGGTAACTCTAATTCGGAATTATTTGTATCAGAAACGAATCTATACAGTCTCGTATGTTTGTTTCCGATAAGATTCCATGCGTTCATAGCTAAATCCTCAAAGTCCTCTGGATTAGGATCAATCCCATATAAAGATTGAACCATTGGATATGCCGAATTAATATTATATAAAGTATTCATATTATGAGGTTATTTGAGTTGCTGGAGGTGGAGTTGCTCTGTATAATTGGACTTTCTTAGCAATCAACCTTCTTATTATTTCGCTACTAACTGTTCCTAAATCGAGATAATCTGTAGAATCACAGCATCCAAAAGCTTCTAATTGCCTTGGGTCCTTAAAGATTCCTATAACAGCGATATGTTTAACAAAAGGTGCGTTAAAAATTCAGCCATCATACATACCATGCTCATTAGGAGTTTTTTCTATGTAAACATAAGGTTTGTTTATATCTCTTCTTCTATATTTTTGATACTTAACTGCTTCTAAGTTATAATAAACTCTAAATGATGTTGTTCTGTCAGTACTTCCCACATAAATAAGAGCATCTCTTCCTAATCCATCCATTAGCTGTGGAATTTCAAAATGTTGGATTGTTTTTCCAGGAAGGCTTTTGCAGGGGCACTTATTTGGATCCTTGCAGTCAACATCAACACAATTAATAGCCATTGCTAGATCATGTTTATTAAGATTGTTTCTCAAATACCACTCTTTAATTATAGAAGATCTTTCCTCTATAACTTCATCCTCAATTTGTTCAATTGAAATAAGGGCTCTATTTGATAAAGGAATTAAATTACCTCCTCATAAATCATTAAGTATCGCCGAAGCTATTTTATTTAATTCCATAGTTAATACAGATTTAAAAAGAAAAGAGCGAGCGAGATAAGCTCTCACTCGCTCTTCTATCAAATTAAATATTTAGTTACCTGTACTATCTGCAGCAGAAGCAGCAGCAGCATTAGGATCCATAGAAGCAACTTCACCAGCAGTTGTTACAAATGAAACACCAGTAAATTTGCCTTCAAAAGTAGAAGCATCAGCGCTAGGTACATAGAAGACATGAGTGGTGATTGAGTCTACATGCTGACCAACAGCAGAAAGTCCACCTGGAACAGAGTGTTTAACAATATACTGGAATGCATATTGAGTGTAGATAGTTCCACGAACAGGGGTTTCATCTGAGTATAGAGCATTGTATCTGATATTTGGATAAGAAGGGAAACGGAGGTTCTCAACTAACCATTTTGCAGTAGCAAATTCAGGAACATTAGCAACAATAGCAACAAGACCAGAAGTCTTATTCTCTACGATTGTATCGTTGTTCTTATAGTGTTCGAAGATTTTGCACTCTGTAGGAATCATCCAAGATTCTGCAAGGGTAAGTTTTGCTTTGCTTGAATCATTAACAACAGTGAATAGAGGGTTGTCATTAGGAAGAGCAAGTTTAAGAACCTCAACAAGTCCATCTGCATCAGTAGCAGAAGTCTCAACTAGGATTGGTTTACCAAATTCTTGCCAGTTTGCAAGAGCATAGTCTGAGAGTTTCTCGCTTGCACCAATGAAGATTGCAATTTGACGGAAGTCAATATTTGCATCATTGGTGAATTTAGAAGGATCAATTGTGATAGTTCCAACTGAACCAGCTACACCAGCTGTTTTGAACACTTTTGCGTCGCAAATTTTAGTGCAATCGTAGTTTCCGCCTCTCTTAACGACCACAGTGCTACCGTCTTTGATAACATTATTCTGGTCGTTGATTATAGTTTCTTTTACGTAATTAAACATAGTTTTCTAAGTTATAAAGGATTTTACTTTTGTGCTTGTTGTGCTTGAGCCTGTTGCTGTTGTAGAACAGGATTAATAATGGTATTGTTGATCGGCATATTAGTTTGAAGTCTAGGATCGCCGGCATTTTCCATTAGTAATCTAGTAAAGATATTTACTATCTCAAAACAAACATAATCTGGGAATTCTAAAGTCTGAGAGTAATCTAATGTTGAATTGATTTGTTCCTGAGTAAGTCTTATGTACATAGGTGCTTTTAAGTAATCTATGTAAACTTTATTTGGAACAAATACAGAATCATCATTTCCAAATCTTAGTTCAAGTCTAACCATTGAAGGGTTGGCTAATCTATCTCCAGCTGTATTTTCAGCATCAACTAAATTAGAAGGAGCATATACATCTGAAGCATAATTGTGTCCTGGAGTTCCAACGGAACCTAAATCAGTAGATCCATTATTATATTGTAATACATGACTATCCATTTGATTATTAGTTGGAGTAAGTCCAGTTGAATCGGAGTATGCTCCATTGGAAGTATTCACATTACTTATATAATAATAAGGTCTTTTGTACATTGGTCTTAAATAAGCATTGTTTAGAATCTGAGTATACATGTCAGTGCTTAATCTTCTTGCTGCAAAAGGAACTAATTCATTCTTATTATAGCATTTAAAATTAGCCTTGGTAACTTTGTATTCTACAATACAATTTAAGAGATGTAAATAATCAGCAGGCAAATCCACATAATAAGAAACTCCGAATAATCCGTCAGATACCCACGAAGGCATCGATGTAGCTGAGGAAAGTTTTTGCGGAGTTAAAGCGGTAGTTGCTTTTAAAACACGTAGATCGTCAGTACTTTGCTGATCAATCTCAAACTTTGCATAAATTAAATTAATGTATTGTTGAACTGCCTTATTGATGAAATAATTATAATCTTCCAGTAATAAACTGGGTGCTTCTAATTTATTTAATTCAATTAAAGCATATTCGTATAACTCTCTGGCAGTCATTTTTTATTCACGTTTTAATTTCTCAGTCGTAACATAATAGCCGTTTACTTTAATCTTTCTTTTAATGGCTCTACTTAGATTTGATGAATCTAAGTGATACTTAGAAAGAAGTGAAGCGCGGGAATCTAGTTCTTCTAAAAAATTTCAGTTATCGTCATAAATATAATATTTATAGCATCTCTTTATATAGTAAGTGGACGGGTCTATACTGGAGTCAAAACTTCAAAGAAAACCTCTTCGTGCTTTTAGATTTCTAATAGAAGTTGCTATTGCACTCGGTGAAATTCCGGTTAATTCACTCGCTTCAGAAATACACTCATACGTTTCTATAAGAGTTCCATCTAAATCGAATTGATAAACCTTTCCTTTTATAGCATGTCCTCTTCCTCCACCTAAAGCATAATTATAAGTATCTGAGCGATTAACAAATTCTGGAGTAACTATTTGTGCCTCCAGTTCATAAGCTTTTTCCTCCTCTTCAAAAACTGCCAGCGTTTCTCTTTTGAAGTTTTCGAGACCATATTTTTGAACAGCATAATGAAGCGGGAACTTTGGATTATGGACATTATACATATGTCTTGGACTAATTCCGTTTCCAATATAACCGTCAAATTCATTAGGATTTTCTGTTTTGTGTACTCCAACATAAATCTTGTCGTTCACTAAACATGTTGTCCTGTACACAATCCACATATAGTTTCAGTTTAATTTTTCTTAGTAGGCGCTCTTCTAGGTGCTGGTTTAGTTTCAACTGGCTCCACAGGTTCTGGGGTATCTAGAGCTTCCTCTAGTTTACTCACAGGAGCATACTCAGGATAAACCTCAAATTTGATTTGATCGAGTATTCTCTTATTTGCAGGAGTCTTAAAGAAAATAATAACAGCGTCATCAGTAGCTCCTAATAGGGTGTCTGCATAAACAAACATTCCATCTTTCTTGAGGATAACACCTCTCTCTTTTGCGTCAATCAAAAGAAGTTTCAGTGACATATCGCCACTAGTATATAGTTCGATGATTTCATCTGGATTTTTCTCGGCTCTCTGGTATAGATAATCTTCAACATCAGAATCAGGAGCATTGTTCATGTGCTTACCTAAAATCTTACATTTAGTAAGACGACCATTTTTAGAGTCTTCACCGATATAAGTCCAAGCTTTTGTAATTTTCTGTTTCTTACTAACACTTCTTTCAGATTCCTCACCAGGAACATCTACATAAAATTCAGCCATTCCATAGCGAGTCTTATTTCCGTCAATAAATAAATTTCCGTTTTTATCACGGGCATCTCTGGTAGGAGCAATTTGATCTGAGTTCTCAATACAACGCCAAAGGTTTCTCTGGTATGGATCACTTAAATCAAACTGAGTTCCATCAGTGATGATAATATCTGCATCTTCTGCAATAAAGTAGTCTCTTTCAGGACTATTCATTTCATCTTGACTTAGAATCATCTCAGCATTTCCCATAGAATCATATCTAACTGGTTTTACCCAAGGAAAACGAGCACCATTTTTCTGACGACCGGGCTGTAGATGAACCTCTTTAATCTTACCATAAACATTTCTCAATGTTATAACTTTATTCTCTAACATATTACTTATTCTTATTATTCCTTAATCTAAAAAAATTATAAATACCCTCCCCATTTTTCAGGGGAGGGACTTATAATCAAAATTTTTATACCCAGAAGCTATCTCTAGTTTCCTCACCTAAGAGGATAACTGAACGATAAGGGTTAAATACGGCAACTCCACCGTAACCCCAGTTAACTAGTTTAGAACCAGCAACAGGGCTTGATACTTCACCAGAAGCAAGACCTGAACGGCCACCAACACCAACAATAACATTGTGGATGAATTCTCCACCTTTGAATGTGAAGAATGCCATAGCAGGTTTTCCAGTAGCTGCATCAGCAGTAAGGTCTAGGATAATACCGAACTTACGCATGTTGAACTCAACATCAAGAGAACGGTCGATCTTAACAGTAAGAGTGTTTCCACCCCAAGTGTAAGACTCATAAGTAGCACCTAGGTCTACATAGCCGTTAGAAGCTTTGGAATATAGGAAGGTTCCATCAGTGTGACGATCACCAATCCATGCTCCCATTACACGCTGCCATTCATTATAGAATGCGGTGTTGCAAAGTAGCATATATTTATTGCCTTGAGGCTTCTCTGATTTTGCAATCATAGCCTGCATTGCTTTCTCGAAGTAAGCAACATTCATCTTACTGAATACGAACTTAGTAGCAAATCTCTCAATCTGAGCGATAATACCATCGGAAGATACGATAGGACGACCGTCCTCGTCGTAGATCTTAGGTTTGCCAGTTTCGTCCATATTGGATTTACCCCAAAGAAGAGCATTGTTACGTGCTTCCATGAAGGAATCTAAGCAATCCTTCTCAGCAGAATTCATTTTGTACACAGGATCGTCCTTGTCACCTTTACCAATCTGGATGAATACATCCTCAAGAGGTTTGTACATAGCGGACATATCAATATCGCAACGGTGGGTAGCAATATATGTTCTGTGTTTCTCAACATTGCTCTGATACTTGGTGTAACCTTCCTGGTGTAATTCAGGGTGGTAGTTAGTTACGAAACGGGTCTGAAGACCAACCATTGAAGAAGCTGAAGGACCAGCATAATCAACCACTGAATCGTAATCATTATCAAGAATCTTAGCAATAACTAACCAACAATTATCGCGAAGTCTCTGAGGACGATTTAAAACGATGAATTGCTGACGAGTTCTCTCAACCACGAAAGTATCATACTTCTGATAGTAGTTCTCTGGGAAGTAGAACTTAACATCACCAGCATTAACACCGGTTCCTTCTGGTGCAGCGATGATAGGAACTCTCTTAATCTTATTTACCTGGAGATCCCACTCGATAAGGAAGGAATTGATTGATTGAAAACCTTTCTTACCTTTTTCCATGGTATAGGTATTCATAAGAGCCTCTGTTAAGTGAGTAGCTGTATACTGATCATAGAGGGTTGAAACAATACCAAGGCGAGCAGGATTTGCACCTAAAAATTTCATAAAGTCTTCGTAAGTGCGTGTAGTCGGCATGTTAGGCCGAGTAGTTGTAAAACCTGATATTCTCATAAATTTGTTAATTAATTAAAATTGTTAATTATAGTAAGCCTGAGTTATCTCAAATAGATTCTCCGCCTTTATTATTTTCCTGTTTTGGTTGACGAGTGGAGACAACTGTGCTAGTACCAGTCTTATTAATTTTATCAAGTTTTGCCTGAAGTTTTTTGTTTTCAGCTCTTTCCTCTGCTAAAAGCCCTTTCCAATATTTAGTTAGCTCAGACAGCATTTTAGGACCTTGAGTACTAAACCAAGCTATTTCAATTAGTCTATCGGGATCTTCTAGATCTCTAACAAGCTGTGATTTTCCTTCAGAGTCTTGATTAAGTATATAAGACATCATCTGCTGTTTATCTTCCTCATCAATAACTAATGAATCACTCTTGTCGTCTGTGTAATCAAGCTGAACCTCATTAAAACGACCAGCAGCCTCCATTAAGTTGTTTCTTAAATCTTCAACTTGCTGCGCTTCCTGTTGTTGTCTTGCAGCTTCAACTTGATCTTCCTCAGCTTTATATGTATTTCTTAAAATCTCTGTCTTCTTTTTAAAGAGATCTTCATTTGCTTTAGCTGCTTCTAATTCAGCCAAAAGTTCTTCATCACTAAAGTCTGGATATCTGTGTCTTAAATCTGTTAAATAAAGGTCGTCGTCAGTATAGTCGTCGACTTCATATTGTTTTTGATGAACTGCTTCAGGATGTTCATTTAGATAATCGTCTAATTTCTTCTGAGCCCAGTAATCAATAACTTGCTGAAATGTTGCGCGATTTTGTCTCAGATAATTAATAGTATTAACTTCATCTTCTGAAAGTCCCGGATCAGTTACTTGTTTTAAAACTTCTAACTGCTCTTCTGTAGAAAGAGAGTTAAAATCAATTTCCTCTTCAGTATCATCTTCGTTTGTAAACTTGATTTTACCAGGATCTTTAACTCCTCTTTCCTGTAAGAAAAGATAAATTGAATTATTAGAGTAATCCGGCTCTTCTTCCTCTTCTTCAGTCTTAGAAGGCTCCTGAAGTGGTTCTTGCTCCACTTCTTCCTCTTCATGTTCATTTAGAGGTTCCTCTACCACAGGCTCTTCAATTTCCTCCTCCTGGGTTTGGGTTGGATTGTCTAGTAATTCATCAAAATTGTTTAGAATAGTATTATCAACCATAAATTACATATTAATTCATATAAAATCTCAAATTTGTGCAAATATATAAATAATTTTTTAATTATGCAAATTTTTTATGAATTATTTTTATTCTTTTCTGCTTCTTCTTTTAATTTAGGAAGTATTAGATCCTCAAGAGCTTTTGCCAACCAGTATTTCATAATGGAGGTAGTTTCCATAATGTAACCTGCTTCTTCCTTGGTAATCTCTATTTCTCCCTTAGTATTAAGAAGCTTTAAAGCGAAGTTTGCTTTTTGAATATCATTCTTTGCACATTCCTTCCAAATAAGGTCAGCTATAACTTCATGTGTATCTACTTCTTTAGGTTCCTCCAGTAAAGAAGGCTGTACTTTTAGTTTTGTTAAATCAATTATCATATTAACCTATAACTCCTTTTATAAATCCGTTGCTATCTATTTCCAATCTATATCAATTAGTATCTCCGAAGTTTACCCTAATTCCAGGATTGGTTACTTGATTTCCTGCTCCATCGTAGTATCCGTTTATTCTTATTCCTGTCACATTTGTACTTGAATCACCAGTACTATCTATAGGAAGTTCTACAATAAAACTTCCTCCCCCTTTTCTATTATCAATAGGGAAATAACCATTTTGTTTCATAGCACTAATCCATTGAAATTTTGAATGTTTACCAAAGGCGGAGGAAATTCCATTAGGTCTTATAAAAGTTCCTAATTCAATGTCATCATCACTTTTGACTTGTACCATGCCTTGACAACCTGCGTCGACATCGAAATTGATTCACGAATCGGAGGACATAGTAGATTTTACTGAACCACCAGGATGAAGATATAATCTTAGTGTATAATAATACATTCCGTCTAAGGTAATACTATTATTGGTGAGGTTTACTTGCGTTATTGAATCGGAGGGACTTCCACTAGACCATGTTTGTCTATACATTAAAATGTTATCAACAACTCTTGAGTTTGTTATATCATATTTCTCTAAAATAACATCTGCAGTAATTGGACTTTTTATTCTAGCTATATTATAATTTATAGTCATATTTGTTACACTGAATACTTCTCCAGTAACTCAACACATGTAACCGTCTAATATAGGAACATTTACATTTCCAATAGTAGCTGTCCCCCAGAACATAGAACCTTTCTTATGTATAACACTAGTTGCATCTGATTTATACAAGTATGTATCAATACTACTTGGAGAAATTGGTTTTGAGCCTATATCTGCAATTTTAGTTCCACTATAATCTAATATTTCTATTGCAGCAGAACCCCAATAACCAGTAGATTTTGAACTTAAAGATCCATTAATATGACATGAAGTTGGAGTAACTTCAAAAACTTTTGTTACACCATTTACAACACTAATTTTGTCATATTCTACCTTTAATGGACCTATTCTACTTGGTGTATCACCTTGGCCAACACTAACATTTAAATTGCTTGCATTTAATAAACCGTCTTCATTTCATGAAATATTTCCTTTTGCTAAATAACCAGTTCCATCCATTCTAAATAGAGAGGACGCAAATCCATTAGAGTAAAACTCTACAGTAGTTCCGGAATCAACTAATTGCCCTCCTGTGTAGTTGTATACAGTATCTCCAATAGAAGGAGGGTTATTCTGAATATAAACATCCTCTAATGCAGTATCTACAGGACTTCACCTATAATATCCAGTGGTTGCTGAATCATGTTCTACGAAAGTGTATTTATTGTGTGAATCTGTATTTACAAAGTAGTCGTAGTGATTTCCAGAAACATATTCTTTCTCTAGGTCTCTCATGGGACCACCGTATCACGCAGCTATAGTATCATAGGAGATAGTGCCGTCAACAGTTTTTAAAGTTCCATTGATTCCAGACATTACTACGAACTTACTATAGTAATCATCTATATCGTCTCCGTTACCCCAGGAATGACCTAATTGCATCATGTTTGCCAGAATAAGGCCACCATTTAGATCCGTTCTTCCTTTAATTGCTTTGATTAGATATTCGTAGTCACTATTATTTTCTTCAGTTCAATAGTAACCATTAGTAGTATTATGGGTATATATAAAGATCTTTCCAGTGTCCGTTCCGCTCTCAACGTAGTAACGATCCCCAAGATGTTGTTCCTTTATTGTATCAGTTGTCCATAAAGAAGCTGGCCAGTTTGTAGTTGACACATCAACTGTAGGGTAAGGCAATTCTTGTGCTGAAGGAGCATCTAACGAGAACCAGACTGTTCCCATTAGTCCGTTAAGTCTGTCAATACTTGTTTTTACATCTCCTCCAGTCGCAGATAAACTTCCTTTAATAGTAAGAGTATTCGGAGTTGTTACATTTCAATCTAGAAAAT
>Ga0256869_1000056_pt1 | contig 30321 bp, 17 predicted proteins | sample RumenRJG_05RNA_FD_186096 | JGI IMG/M metagenome (GOLD analysis project Ga0256869, IMG submission 186096) | Metatranscriptome of bovine rumen microbial communities from Lethbridge, Alberta, Canada - Rumen RJG_05 (Metagenome Metatranscriptome) | ecosystem: Host-associated > Mammals > Digestive... | reverse complement strand
AAAATTTGCTGTGACATTTGTCATAAATCGTATTTTCGGGGATTGTGTTTTGAAAATTCCGTGATAAAATTTTTTTAATATTAAAATGTAAGGTAATAAAATGAAAAAAAGTTTGACAATTGGAATAACAACATTTGGGAACAAGATTAGTTCTGATGTTATTGAATTTTTAAAAGGGCAACCTATAAATGTTATTATTTCTGAAAACAAAGAAGATTTATCATCAAAACAACCAGAATATGTAAAAGAACTTATACAAAGTGGAGTTAATACAAAATACATTTTCTGCGATAAACCAGGAATAGGCAATAACCGACAGTGTATTCTAGATCATGTTGAAACAAAATATTTTTATACAATTGATAATGATGATAACCTGGAAGGTAATTTAGAGAAAGTTGTAGAGTTCTTAAATGCAGAAGAATACGATGCTGTCTATATAAGATGTTATGAAGATGGTAAATATATGAACATCCCACATAACTTTATATATATGTGTACTTGGATGCAGATATATAGAACCGCTTGGATTCGAGAGTTGGGGGGATATATTCAGAGTTGGAATTTTATACATGAAGAATCTGCAACCAATCTGAATTGGAGAGCAAATCTGAATAACAAGAAATACAGGCGGGTAATAATTCCAAAAAAATACTTGTCATATAAGTATCATCCAAATTCAGCTTGTATTGTTTCTTTTGATATAGGAAAAGTCTGTGACTTTATTAATCATATTCATGAGAACAGCAAAATAAAAAACAAAAAACATTTTATCAGGTTATTTGAAAATTTTGTAAAAAAATACATGAAAGTTTATAGAGTCAATGAAAAAAAGGATGTCATATATATAAATAATTATGTAAATGGAAAATTTGAAGATATATTCTTATGTTTGAATAATCAAAAAGCAATAGTTAAAAAAGGTTAGGGTTGTTAAATGAAAAAAAATGTTCTTGTTATAGGTGGAACAGGGTATATCGGTAGTGAAGTAATCCTTGAACTTGAAAATAATAAAAAATATAACGTTGTTTCATTTAGTCATCAAATTAATGAATATTGCTTATCTTATATGGGCGATGTATTGAATTCGTCAGAATTAGAAAGGGTCTATAGGGAATGTAATATTGATGTAACATTAATTCTTTATGGCTTAAAATCAATATCAAATTCTGATGATGTTTCCAGTTATGCAAATAATGAATTAGTTGGTCTAATAAATATCCTTACTGCATGTGAAAAGTATGGATGCAAAAAGGTAGTATATCTTTCATCATCTTCTGTTTACGACTCAGGAATTAATATTCAGGAAAATTCTCCAACTAAAATAAATTGCTTTTATTCATATATAAAACAAACTTCAGAAGAATTGATTAAATGGTATAAAAAGAAAAGCAATATAGACTTTGTGATTTTTCGATGTTTTAATGTTGCAGGTTATTCAAACATTGGAAAAAAGACGAAGGATATTGTTAGTTTAGCTTTGACAAACAATTATCTGAATGTTTTTGGTAATACCTTTGATACTCCAGATGGAACTCTTGTAAGAGATTATATACATGTGAAGGATGTCGCTTCTGCAATTATAAAGGCAATAGATTTTCCATATTCAGAAATTTTTAATCTTGGTACGGGAAAGGGGTATTCTGTTTTTTCAATAGTAGAAAGAATAAAGGAAATATCAAACAAAGATATTAATATTTTCATTTCAAATAAAAGAGACTTCGATCAGGCTTGTTTGATAGCTGATATTACGAAAATCAAAAAACTTTTGGATTGGGCTCCAAAATATGATCTAGATTTAATTATTAGAGAATCGTATGAAATAATAAAATATTTACGTATAGAAACAAATAATATTTCAAAACAAAAACTCAACAATAGTTTTGTGAGAAATAAATTGGAGTATGCGAATGGCTTGTAAATATAATGATGTCGTTGAATTGACTTATAAATATGGTGATATTCAAGGGGAAAAGTATTATTTCAAAGATATTATTCAATTATCCAGATGCTGCTTATTAAAGCCTGAATGGTTCATTTCTTCTGAAGAATTAATAAATATGACTGATATAGTTGAATATATCTATCATTTATTATTAAGTGACATTCCTAGAGAGTCATTAGCTCCAGGGCATCCAATGTGTAATATGTCTGCTTGTACATTATTACCGAATAATGAAATAAAGACAGTGATGGTTGGTTTGTCATATGCTTGCAATTTAAGATGTTATAATTGCTGGTATGATGGACAGCATCATGATTCTCATAAACAAAAAGAATTATATTTTCATGTTTTATATGGTTTAAAAGGTCATCAGCTTAATAAAATAATATTAACTAATAAAGGTGAGCCCTTTTTTTATTTACAAGAGACTCTTGAGTATATCAAATCTCTTTCTTTTAATGATACAAAAGTTATAGAAGCAGTAACAAATGGAAACTGTTTAACAAAAGAAAGTATCAATGAATTGAAAGCAATTTCTGATGAGAAAGGAATAACCTATAATCTTGTTTTTTCTATTGATGCTGTTACGGAAGAAATATATCAAAAAACCCGCCGAGGAGGAAATTACTCACGGGTTTTAGATAATCTTAATTCGTGTGTAAAAGCCTTTTCTCCGGACAATGTGACGGTTTCATATACTTGTAAACGAACAAATATAAAAGAGGTCGTTCAGGCTAAAGATTTCTATATGAATAATTTTGGGGTCAATACTCAAATAAGTTTTGATTATTTTGAGCCGCAGCTTGAAGAAGAGGTTCGGGAATTAATCCTTCGGTGAAGGAAAAAAAGCCGGTCTTCTGCGCTAACAAAAGGCCGGCAGGTAAAAAGCATTACGCTTCGTAAGAGTGGAGATTAAAATGAAAAAAATACATCTTGTAATACTATTTTATATTTTATGTTTAGGAAACATTTTTTCACAAGAGTTTAACCAATACCAAAAAATTAAAGCTGGAGATCTAACTCTTCTTTCTGAAGAAATTTCAGATTTGGCTTTAGCTAAAATGAATAATAATGACCTAAGATTATTTCGTAATATGATCTATGCAAAATATGGATATATTTTTAATTCTGAAGAACTAACAAATTTCTATTCTCAATTCGATTGGTATAAGCAAGTGAAAAAGGTTTCAGACAGTCAATTATCTGAAAATGAATTGAAACTTGTAAAAAGAATATTAATTTTTGAAACTCGAAACGAAACAAAAACTTCAATTAATTTTGGAAATGAAATAAATGGTATCTGGCATGCATCTCCTATAATGCCTGATACCTGGTTAGATAGATTTGTAATTGAACCAGATAATAAAATTGAGTTCTTAGTTGATAATTTTAAGGAAAATCCGGAAGTATCAGAATATCTTGGTCATTATGAAATCAAAGGAAATACATTAATCTTTTTTGTGGAAAACATTGTAAAAAATAAAGAAGTTATTAAACCTAAAGAAGATTTGCAATTCAAATTTCCAATTACTTCTGTTTCTGAGGTTTCCTTTATGAATGGAAAAGTAATTAGGCAGATGATAAAAATTGGAAGCAGAGAATATTATCTCTTTTATGGTGATCCACGAAGCTAAAAAATAGTTTGATTAATAGAAAAAAGGAAAATTAAAAATGGTATACACAATTGAACCAGCGTATTTAGTACAAAATGAATTAATCCGCCTTATTATGAGGGCGGGAAAGGATCCAATCAATAAATGGTTTTTTGCAGATGGTTGTTTTTCAGCGGATTCAGATATAGAAAGAAGTCCAAACACCTGGAGACATGAAAACTTTGTTGTAATTGCGAATAACGAAATACTTGCATATTTTGAAGCTGCATGGAGCAAGCCTTTAAATATAATACCTAATTTCCGATTGATTTTTTTTAATAAACAAAAAACTTTTGTTATCGCGAAAGCAATATTTGATTATTTTGATTACCTGTTTGTTGCAAGAGGTTGCCGTGCAGTAAACTGGTTCGTTGCAGAAAAAAATGGGCATGCACATAGAATATACGAAAGATTTGTAAACAAATATTTTGGACATTATGTAGGAAAAAGACATGCCGGACAAATGGCTTATGATGGCGAGATAAGCGACATTTTTCTATATGAAGCAACCAGAGAAGAATACTTAAATTGGAAAAAAAACGTAAGACAACAAATTGTGGAGAAATAAGTAAGAAGGAACTGTATGAAAAAAATATCATGTTTGTTACTGTTATATCTTATTGCAATGAATCATTGGTGCTTTATTTTTGCACAGGTTAATATAAGTTCAGAATATTTTGGAACTTATATACCTGTTGAATTTGGAAACCTTTTAAATGAAACAAATTCTTATTCTAAGTCATTAGAAAATTCCAGTAAAACATATCATGATATTTTGTTTGTTGGTAATAATGGGATTTTTAGTGATTTAAAGTTTCATGACGGTTATAAAGTTTCAAATGGAAATAAATATGAGTTTTATGATAAGGACTCATGTAAATATGTGATTGACGATAAAAAAAATATTTATAAAGCAATTTATATTGGAAACACAGAAAAAAATTATCAGGTTTTCTATGAATATGTAATTAACAGTATATTTAAGAATTTAAAAGAAGTGAAAAATATCAATATAGAAGGGAATACGATTACAATAAATGATAAAAAATTATTTTTTATACCAGATTTGATGTTTTTTGATAATGAAAATTGTGATGCATGGTTTTATTCTCTTGAAGATAAGGGAAAGAAAAGAAATTATTATGCGTTAATTAAGGATGGTATAAGTGCCAGATTTATAGAGGGCATTAAAGACGAAAATGATTTTGGATGGATACTAGGCACTAAGGTATTTTTTGAATTTCCAATTTTTTATTATGGTGGTGATGATTATTTATCATATGAAGTTGAAAAATTATCAAAACCCGAAATTCGTTTATTACGAAATTTGATTTATGCAAAACATGGCTATCAATTCAAAGATAAAAAATTATTAAATATATTTAATAATTTTTCCTGGTATAAGATTAATCCATCGTTTATTGAAAATGAGTTATCAAAACAAGAAAGGGAATTCATTCAAAGATGTAAGCTTTTAGAAGAAAAATGAAATTTCCTTCGTTGAAGGAAAAAGCCGGCCTTTTGCCCTAACAAAAGGCCGGCAGGTAGAAAGCATTACGCTTCGCAACCGTAATGCTAGTATATCGGAAAAAATAATAAAGTTCAAAAAAAGATTTGAACTAAGAAAGAGGTAAAAATGATTTTTTTACGTCGAAACAAAAAAGAACAGAATCCAACAGGCTTAAAGGAATTGGATTATTCTGTTCTTAGTTATGAGCAGCTGCTTGAGGTAAATGGCGCAGGCGGTGGCAGCTCTGGTGGTGGAGGAGGCGGCCCTTCTGGTCCATCCGGTGGTTCAAGCAGTTCAGGAAGTTCCAGTGGCTCAAGCAGCAGTGGTCCTTCAGGAGGAAGCAGTGGCTGTAGTGGTGGTAGCTCTGGTTCTGGATCTAGTACATCAACTTCTTCTGGAACAAATTTAACAAACCAAGGCTATCCAAGCAGCACAGATTACAATCCAGGAAAGCCTCCAGCTTCAAGTAGTGGTTCAAGTGGAACAAGTAGTTCTAGTGGATCTGGAAGTTGTGGAGGAGGTGGTGGAGGTTCTGGTGGAACCACTACTTCTGGAGGCAGTCACGGAACTGGTGGAACTTCAAGTTCTGGTACTAGCAGTTGTAGCGGAAGTTCTGGTGGAACCACTACTTCTGGAGGCAGTCACGGAACTGGTGGAACTTCAAGTTCTGGAACTAGTAGTTGTAGCGGAAGTTCTGGTGGAACCACTACTTCTGGAGGCAGTCACGGAACAAGCGGAACCTCAGGTTCTGGAACTAGTAGTTGTAGTGGAAGTTCTGGTGGAACTACTACTTCTGGAGGCAGTCATGGAACAAGTGGAACTTCAAGTTCTGGCACTAGCAGTTGTGGCGGAAGTTCATGCGGAACTACTACTTCAAGCGGCAATCATGGAAACAGTGGTAATTCTGGTACTGGAACAAGTAATTGTAGCGGTGGTTCCAATAATGGTCCAGCATCTGGAAGTTGGGGCCAGATGACAAATAAGTATGCTGTAAATCAAACAATGCAGGATCACAAAAAAGATGAAGCAACAGATTCTTCAATGAATGGAACTAATAACAAGTTTAGTTTGGTAGGTTGTAAGATGGAAGGTACTGCGAAATTATTATCTGAAATTTCTGATAGTAAAGTTGATATTACCGCAGTTAATTCTGATTATGATACAAACAAAGATGGTCTGATGACTCAAGAAGAAATAACTGCAGCTATACAGGACAAATTGCCAGATGGAAAAACTGTAACATCTGATTATTTTGAAAAGACTCTCACAAAAGAAACACTGGATTCTATATCTCAACAGGATGGTGTAACTTACGTTCTTGGAAGAGCAGAAGATGTTCATGGTGGACAGCATTGGATTGTACTGGAAGGTTATTCAATCAATTCATACGGACAGGTTGAATTTGATTATAACGGAACTAGTGCAAATGATGCTGGCCGTAAATACATCCTGGGGACTCCATCTGCTGCACAAAAGAATGATAATTATTACACAATTTCCAAAATTGAAACTTATACAATTCGATAAGGGAGAAAACTAAAATGAAAAAGACCATACTTTTATTATTGATTTTATGTAATGTTTTATTTGCATATGCGAAGGACTATTCTTCTAAAGTATTTAAGGATTGCTTTGATAAGTCAGATGAATCATATGAGTTTAATATTCGGAATCCTTTTTTTGTAGAAAAATTCTATGTAAAGGATTTGAAGAAGTTAAAGAATAAAATAATCAAAGAAACTATTGAAAGTTATTATGTCGATGAACAGGGAAGAAAATCCTATAGTGATTCATATGATCGTGATGTAGTTTATTTGTATTATTTTTTTGATTCAGAAGGACGAATAACAGATAAATATTACGTAAATGAAAATGATAAGGGTGTGGTCTTTTATAAGCAACATGAGTCATATAAATGTATGGAAGAAACATATGAGATTTATTTTGAAGATATCAAACTAAATAATGACGAAAGAATGATTGCCTCTGTTAATTGCAAAGATGATTGTGTTTTCTTATTATTTGATTATCCCTATAAAGGATTTACAGATTTAGAATTCAGAAAAAATTCAATTAATCGTCGTCGAAAAACATCAAAAACAATAACTTCAATAGAAGAAGTAACAATAAAAAATAATAATATCGAGATTAAAAAATACAATATTAGAAATGGTAAAGAAGATTATTGGGGCATAACAAATTACCAGAACTGCTATCAAATAAATCAAAAAAGATTCGTGCCGAGTGGAGATGAATTTTATGAATATACCCTGGACAGCAACGGGCGCGGAATTTACACATATTTTAAAGAAGGAAAAACTCCTGAAAAAGTAATAAAACAGGAAGTATATAGACGCTTTAATCCAATTGGATTTTTGGAATATGAAGAAAAGAAGCCTTATAAAACGGAAGTGGGGAATTATTCTATTACAGAAGTAACCGTGCTTTCAGAAAAAGATGATTTCTTTATATCACATTTCAATTAATTGAAGCAGCAAAAATCGGAGAGAATTTAAAAAATATAATAAAAAAAAGTGGAAAAAATGTTATTTGATGAGATTGAAAAAGTTATATTACAGTTAAACAATTCAAAAAGGTTTTACAGAATTAATGGTGGAAATGGGACATGGATTTATGATTCTCATTCAAATAATATTTTCAATTTGGATCCAGAATTAATTGAAAAGGGTATTATTAATGAAGATTGGAACATTTTTTTAAATAATTCATTGGACACAAGTTTAAGATTCTTATCAATTTGTCAGGGAATTAAAAATGCAGAGCAGGATTTTGTTGCTCCACTTCCACCGAATGAAAAATGCACAGTTATGATGAACACAAGTAACAGATGTAATCTTAACTGTACATATTGTTTTCGTTGTAAAACAGATCCTTCAGTAAATAATGTAGAGACAATTAAAAAGACTCTGGAATTTGTAATGAAGGATTATAGACCAGATGCAAAACAGTTTATTATTTCATATTCCATGACTTCTGAGTCTTCTTTAGATTTACCAATTCTAAAACAGGTTGCAGAGGAATATATTAATTTCGAAAATTATCAGTTTGCGGAAACAGATATTGAGGATTCTTGTTTTAAGGAATTTTATGGACGTTTGGAAAAAGACTTAAAACCTTGTAATTTAGGAGAGTTCCCGCCTGAGGATAAAAAAGAAGTCATTAAATATTTAAACTCATTATTAGGTAATCGGGATTTAATGGACATACTTAATATTACAGAAAGTATGTTTAATGATAGAGATAAAAGTGAAATCTTAAAAAGACAATTTCTTGGAAAATGGCGAATATACAGATTAAACCGATGGGGATTAGAAATATTATACGACAGGTATATTCATAAAAGACGAGTTCCTTTTGTTGCATTCGGATTTATGACAAATGGAACATGTGCTTCTCCGGAATTTATTGATTTTATAAAAGCCTGCGATGTTAATCCATTATGGATAAGTATTGACGGTCCCAAAGAAGTTCATAATGCGAACAGAAAATATAATACAGGTAATGGTTCTTATGATGATGTAATAAAGAATGTGAAAATATTCCGGAAAAATGGAATCAGTTTAGTTGCTACAGCTGTCGTAAATGCTAATTATCCAAAGCCGATAGGAATTATAAATCATTTACTGGAATTAGGATTTCATCAAATTGCTCTAACTCCTGTACGTCCAGGTTGTGAATGTTCTTTTAATGAAACAAATGTAAAAGACCTGCTGCTTGGTTATGATGAAGTTTATAACGCATTAGAAAATTCAGCTTTGAAACATGATTTCCGTTTATTCCATTTATTAAAAGAAGATATGAGTATGCTGGCCTTTTATTCCTTCTTCAGAAAAACAAAGATGATACAGCGATGCGAATTTAATAATCAGATTGCTGTGAATTCAAAAGGCGAAGTATATCCATGTGTGTACTTTACGGGAAATAAAGATTTCTGCTATGGAAATATTTATGACGGAGTAGATAAGAATAAAATGCAGCACGATATTTACATAAATCATCGTGGAAAATGTAATGAATGCTGGGCCCGATATTTATGTGGAGGAACTTGTCTTTATGCTTCATACAAAGCTACCGGAAATCATCTGGCTATAGATCCAATAGAATGTACGATTAAAAAACATATGGCAGAAAGATGCATGAAATTAATTGTCTTCTTGTATGAACATAATATACCACTAGATAAAATTTTAAATTAAGGAAAAAAGTATGCCACGTATAAAACCAATTCTGCAGCAGGGCGAATCTGATTGTGGAAGTGCATGTATAGCAACAATATTAAATTATTATGGAAAAACTGTATCTCTCCGAAAGATTTGCGAAGCCGCTGGTACAGATAGAGCGGGAACCTCGGGACTTGGACTTACAAGAGCTTCTCAGAAATTTGGAATGTCTTGTACAGGAATTATGATAACCGATAAGAGTAAGATACAGTCTTGTCCGTTACCTGCGATTTTCCATTTTAAGATGGAAACTTATGAGCACTATGTAGTTCCGTATAAAGTTACAAAGGATAAGGTTTATTATTGCGATCCATCCGTTGGAATTACCTCTGATTCTATAGAAGAATTTAATCAAAAATGGACCGGTATCGCATTCTTAATGCATCCTACTTCGGAATTTGAAGAAGGTTCTGATAAGAAAGGATTTTTTTCCAGGTTTTTAGTTTTATTAAAGCCTTATAAAAAATACATAATTGAAAGTTTCATTGCGAGTATTTTTTTATCATTCTTTGGAATTTTCCTGTCTTTGTATTTCAGATTTTTGATTGATGAAGTTTTATATTCGCAGATAAAATCAACCTTAAACTTATGCTCAATATGTTATTTATTTGTTGTGCTTATGCAGGTTTTGTTAACGTACTGCAGAAGTCAATTGCTAACGTATTTGGGGTCGAAAATAGATGTCTGTCTTATATCCGATTTTTATCTGCATCTGTTAAAGCTACCGCTCGATTTCTTTCTTAAACGAAAAACAGGAGAAATCTTATCCAGAATTAACGATGCCAATGTCATAAGAAATGCTATTTCATCGACACTCCTTTCAATTGCGATGGATTCTGTAATGATTATTCTTGGCGGAGTTTTTATGGTAAAAATGGGGTCGGTATTATTACCAGTATCTATGATACCAGTATTAATTTCCGCAATAATAGTTTATGTTTTGCGCCGGCCTTTTAAAAGATTAATAAAAGATCAGGCTGTTACAGAGGCTGAAAAAAATGCTTCGATGTACGAAGCAATAAATGGTATTGCTACTATTAAAGGACTCGCAACAGAGGACCGCGCTTTTTTAAGAACCGAACGAAAAGTTGTAGAAGCTGCTTATCGTAATTTAAAGTTGAGAAAGCTGGGAAACCTTCAGAATGGAATTCAAACCTTTGTTTCATCCTGCGGAACTCTTTCCATTTACTGGCTTGGAAGTTTTATGATTTTTAAGAATCAGATAACATTGGGACAGCTTATATCTTTTACAACTTTGTCGGGATATTTTTTAGGACCATTGAGCCGATTGCTTACAATGCAGTCTTACTGGCAGGAGGTTTTTGTTTCTGCAGAACGTTTATCTGATATTTTAGATTTACCAGAGGAAGATGATGCTCAAACAAAAACCGAAGATGCAGATTCTGTTCTCGGCGATATTGAATTCAGAAATGTTTGTTTTTCATATGGTACACGCGGAAGAGCAATAAACAATGTTTCCTTAAAGATTCCGGCTGGTAAAAAGGTTGCCTTTGTAGGTATATCAGGTTCTGGAAAATCAACTCTCTTAAAGCTTTTGATGAAATTTTATCATTATGAAGAGGGTGGAATATTTATAAACAATAAGGAAATTACAAACTATTCCAATGATTCCTACAGAAGCAGAATTGGTTATGTTCCGCAGGAAAGCTTATTGTTCAGCGGAACCTTAAGGGAAAATATTTCCTGGGGATGCTTTGATGCTACTCCACAAAGAATTCTGGAAGCTGCCGTAGCATCGCAGGCATTTCCTTTTATTAATGCATTACCAGATAAGTTTGATACGATTGTTGGTGAACAGGGGGCTACATTATCTGGTGGAGAAAGACAGAGAATTGCGCTGGCCAGAATTTTGATGAGAAATCCAGATATCATAATTCTTGATGAAGCAACTGCCAGCCTGGACAGTATTTCTGAACAGAAGATTATGGAAACAATTTACCGGCAGATAAAGGACAGAACGGTAATTATGGTTGCGCATAGACTCTCTACAATCCGTGATTGTGACTGTATTTTTGTTTTTGAACATGGAGAGCTCGTAGAACAAGGAACTCATAAATCATTACTTAGTAAAAAAGGTAAATATTCACAAATGTGGAAGGCTCAGAATGAAAAAAATAATTATATTGAGACATCAGAATGAGATGAAATATTCCCGGGATTTTTTTCAAATGGAAATCCCTAAAGAATTATCGCTCATTGTATATGTAATTGTAAGTGTATGTTTATTGATTTTCTCTTTTATATTATTCGGCCGTATTGATGATGTTATAAAAACACAAGGATTCGTTAGAACAAAGGTTAATGTTTCATCAGTGAATAATGTAATAGCCGGAAAAATAGTTGAGTTAAATTATAAGCCCGGCGAAAAAGTTAATAAAAACGACATCTTATATAAAATTGATGCAAGTACATATGAAGCTCAAAGAAATATGCTGATTCGGGAAAAAGAAGATCTTGAAATAAAAATCAATGGATTAAATTCTTTGATTGTTTCTTATCAGAATAATGCGAACATGTGTGATATAGAAGATGTGCTTTCATACAGCAGATTTGAGGCTTATTTAAAGAATAAAGAAGTTTTGGAGATTAAGGCTGCAATTGCAGAAAAAGAATATAAATATGAAAATGAAAAACCTTCTACAATCCGCAATTCTTATGATGTTGGAATGAAGCTCCAAACCTATAATTTGGCTGTAGCAGATTTGAATAGTTTCAAAACAAATTTTATTGCAAATCTTAATTCAGAATTAAACGACAGACTTATAGCTTATTATGAAAATACGCAGAATCTTACAAAACTGGATAATCAGTATGTTTTTCTGGATATAAAATCTCCAGTAGAAGGATACGTTCAGGAAATAGCTTCTTTGAATGTAGGAGATTATCTGGAAGCAAATTCTAAAGTTTTGAACATAGTTCCAAATGATAATGAAAACTTCCGTGTAGAAATTCGTATATCACCAAAGGATATGGGAAAAATAATGATTGGGCAAAAAGTAAAATACCGTTTGTCAGCTTTTCCTTTTTTTGAATACAAGGGAGCTGAAGGCGAGATTACTTCAATTGATCCTGATATCCGTACAACTCCAGAAGGAAACAGTGTTTATTATTCTGTTTATGCAGATATTGATAGAATCATTTTTTCAAACAGACATGGAGATACTTTTCCAATAAGGGCCGGACTAGAAACTGATGTTCGTATTGTTATGGAGAGAAAACCAATAATCTATTATATCCTAAAGAAAATGGATTTTATTAATTAATCAAGGTTTATATATGAAACGTTATAAAAAAGTAATAATTGTTCTGATTTCAATATTCTCTTTACAAAATGCTTTTTCAGTATCTTTAGAAGAGTTGATAAATTATACATTGGAATCCAATTCAGAAATCAAAGCTTCATTAAATACATATGAAACTGTACTGGCTTCTGTTAAAGGCTTTGATGGTGCATATGCCCCTGGGCTTTCACTTACTTCTTCCACTACAATTCCAAAAGATTATGAGTGGAATACAATGCCAAATGCTTTTGATTCATGTTTAAGTTTTAAACAGCCATTGCCAGGAGGAACAACAATCTCACTTGATATAAATTACTATTTTGAAACAATGAGATTTTTAGATACGACTTTAGTTTCGCAGTATCCTAAAATTTCTTTATCAGTTTCACAAAGTCTTATGCCTTTCTGGTTACAGGGAGAAAAAAAAGATCCAATAAAAGCTTCTGCCAATAAGCAGAAGGAATATTATTATAATCAGTATTTGTATACAAAAAAGCGGGTATTACTTGGACTGTTCCAGAATTATGCAAATGCTTTTATTTCTTACAATAATATCAGGATAAATCAAAATTATATTAAGCTTTATGAAGAACAGATAGAAGCGCTCAAAATATTAAAGGATTCAGGAAGTGTAACACAATCAAAAATCCTGGAAACAGAAAATCAAAAATGGAGTTCACAGCAAAATCTAATGTCGGCACAGGCAGATTATCTTAATTCCATTCTGGCTCTTAAAAAAATCTGTGGAACAAATTTTGATGATAATTCAATTATTTTTGCTGACTATGAAGCATCAGGGGCGGATTTATTTCAGGAAATTGATGAGGCTGTGGATCCTCTGGAGCTGGCGTACAAACTTAAAATTGAATTGGCAGAAGTTTCAAGAGTTTTGGAAAAACAATCTTATGCGCCGACACTCAGTTTTTCATTGCAGCCTAACTGGTCTTTAGGAATGGTGGAAGAAAGTGATTGGGCAGATGCCTGGGAAGACATGGGAAAGCCTTCTACCTGGAAAGCAAGCCTTTCCATTGATTTATATCCATTATTTTCTGGAATTGCTAAGCAAAATAAGAAAAAATACGCAATAAACCATGAAGATGCAGAAAGGGAATATGCTGTTTATTTGCAACAAAAATCATTTACGCAAAAACAATATGAAACAATTTTACAGCATTATATTCTTCAAAGAGATACAATTATGACTTTATATACGGCTGCATGTTCAGAATTGGAAGATTATAAAATTCAGTTCCATGCAAATGCAATTTCAAAACTGGATTATGATACAGTTCAAACAAGAGTTGAAAACAGTCGTCTTACAAAAGAAATTATTGAAATAAAAGTTTGGTTATATAAGCTATTAAAGGAGTTAAACTAGTATTCTTGTGACATTAATGACTAATTGCTGAAAAAATGTGTTATCGTTATGGATAAAAGATTAAAAACACAAAAACAATAATGAAAATCAAACTGATCATTTTTACTATTCTTACAATTCTAGATAAAGCTGGAAATGTTTTTTTGGCAAAAGATTTGGTTAAAGGAAAAAAAGACATTTTTATTAAATTAGCCAATAAATGAAGTATATAAGGACTGTGTACCCTGGCAGCTGAATTACAATGACAAAGTAATTGTTGGGTTTCAAAAAGCAAATATGCTGGAAGAGGAAATGATAACTATGGCATTTTGGACAGAAAAAGGAATCATTACAAGCATTGAAATTGTTGTAGGAGAAAATGAATCCTGGATAGACAGAAATTAAGGCTGCTCATAAATTGGGGTTGTCTTGTACCGGAATAAAATAAGTAACTTCGGTTATTTTTGTGTGACATCCGTCATAAAACGTATTTTAATAGTTGATATTATTTTAAATAATTCTAATATAAGTAAATATCAGATTTAAAAATAATTTAAAAATAATTTAATGATGTATTGTATCCCTGCAGCTTTTTTCAGATAAAAGGCTGCAGGTTCAATACGGAGCTTCAGGGAGAAAATGTGAAATTGAAAATATGGTCAAGTTTGATTTAGGCTGGTATTAAAAATCCCCCTTGCTTGAAAAAATCGCCTTTTGCCGTTATTGTAGTGCGAAGAGGTGTGACATGTTTAAGGATTGTCAGGGTATTCCTTACCCGGTTTTTGCAAAAGGTATTGTTAGCGAGTGTGCTCCTGTTGTAGGAGCTGTTCCTTTTGGCAGTGTTTATTTATTAAAGGTTCTTTTGGAGCCGGGTTCTCAGGAGCCTGCAGCCGGTCAGTTTTATATGCTCCATGCAGTTCGTTCTGATGTTCTGCTTGGCCGTCCTATCAGTATTTATCATTCACAGCTTATTAGTGCAGAAGAAAGCCGCGAGCTTTGCGGAAGCGAAAAATACGAGGGCTCAGTGCAGCTTTCCTTCCTTATTCTTCTTAAGGGAAAAGGAACCCGCGAGCTTTGTTCTCTCGATTTTGGTGATTTAATCAATCTTATTGGACCATGCGGTAACAGATTCCCTGTGCCTACGGTGGTTGAGTCTGCGGTCCCTGAGCCTGGTCGAAGGGGCGAACCCACCGCAAAACACGGCAAATACCTCCTCGTTGGCGGCGGAATCGGCGTTGCTCCTGTTGTCGGCTTTGCAGAAACACTAACTAACGTTAGTTATGATTTTTACGCCTCCTTCAAAAGCGGCAGTTACGGACTGGAAAATCTTAAAGCAGAAAAATTAGTTATTACCACAGACGACGGAAGCATAGGCGTCCACGGAATGCTGCCTGCGGCCTTGACCGAAGAAGCCCTGCGCTCTGGAAATTACGAGGCCGTTTATGCCTGCGGACCAACACCAATGCTGGCATATATCCAGAAAATCTGCCAGGCAGTCGGCGTAAAGTGTTGGCTTAGTATGGAAGCTCATATGGCCTGCGGTGTCGGAGTTTGTCTTGGCTGTGTAATCGATACAACAGAAGGCAAGAAGCGCTGCTGTAAGGAAGGCCCTGTTTTTGATGGTGACATCCTGATTTTTAAGCCGGTTACAGAAGTTGCCGGAATTAAGGTGCAGCCTCGCCGCGAACCGCTTGCAGCTGGCACAGAACCAGACCTCTCAGTAAACATTGGCGGCGTAACACTGGCTAACCCTGTAATCGGAAGCTCCGGTACCTTTGGTTTTGGAGTTGAATATAAAACTTTATTTGATGTAAACCGTTTGGGCGGAATTTCTTCTAAGGGACTCACTCTCGAACCACGCCAGGGTAACGACGGAATCCGCCTGCATGAAACTCCAGCAGGCCTTATGAACTCTATTGGTCTTCAGAATCCTGGAATCCCTCATTTTATAGAGCACGAACTTCCGGAAATGCTCAAGCTTAAGCCGGTTGCAATTGCAAATCTTTCGGGATCTTCACTCGAAACCTACGTAGAAGGAGCAAAGCTGCTCGATGCAACAGATGTTCCTCTTATTGAACTGAATATTTCCTGCCCTAACGTATCTGCCGGTGGTGCTGCTTTTGGCATGACCTGCGTTGGTGCGGCTCAGGCAGTTAAAGCAGTTCGCGCGGTCACCAAAAAGCCTCTTATCGTAAAACTCACTCCTCAGTCTCACGAACTGACACAGGTAGCTCTCTCTTGTATAGAAGCGGGGGCCGACGCAATCAGCTTGTGTAACAGCTTCCAGGGAATCGCAATTGATATTGAGCGGGGCGTGCCTGTTTTCGAAAAACTTAAGGCTGGCTTTGGCGGCCCTGCAGTGCGTCCTATGGCCGTGCGTCTTGTTTACGAAGTTGTTGAAGCAATCAATACACTTCCTGCCGAGCGCCGCATGCCTGTAATTGCCATCGGCGGAATTGCTACCTGGGAAGATGCAGTTGAGTTCATTATGGCCGGTGCCGCAGCAGTTCAGGTTGGAACAAATACCTTTGCAAATCCAAATACTATGATAGAAGTGATTGACGGGCTTGCTGCCTTCATGAAGCGTAAAGGCTATCATAATATAGAAGAAATGCGCGGACTTATCCAGAAATAAGCTGGTAGTAAGCCAAAACCAGCCGAAATTTTCTGAAAAACCAAAAATAAGAAAATTCTTATCAAAAAAAGCCTCACTACAACGTTGTAATTTGTGAATTTTTCACTTATTTAACTTTTTTAACCTTGCTTTTTTGTAAAAAGGTCTTATCATATCTAGGGTTAAGATAATTGGGAGAGGTGTCGATATATATAGATAGGGTTTATTGTTAAAAAAAGTGTCAACTGGTGTTTTATGAGGTGTTGATATGAAAAAATTTGCGATTGCGTTGTTAATGATTCTTTCTATTATAGGTGTGTCCTGTCAGATAGGACTGGGAGCTGCGGTAGATACAGAACCTCCAAAGCTTGCTATTGAGAATCCTCCGGTAGATGCAATTATTCGCGATAATTTTGCCCTCAGCGGTACCTGGTCTGATGATGGAAAGATTGCATCTATTACCGCAAAGCTTACCCGCACAGACGGAAACGGAAGTGAATACGAATACACAGGTACTTTTACAGAAGCCTTAATTAAAAGAGGCAGCGGAACCTGGAAAATTGAAGTCCCTGTTCTGGAAGATGCTGTTATAGACGGAACTTATCAGGCAGTAGTAACAATCAAAGATGCTACAGACCGTGTAACAACCCAAAGTACAACCTTTAATTTAGACAACACACCACCTCTCGTAATTTTACAGCGCCCTGCAACTGATATTTCAACAACAGATGAAGACTCAATAGACACTTTTGGTAAAATCTTTACACTCGAAGGCCGTGCTGCCGACGACAATAACATTGATCATATCGATATTAAAATATATTCAGACGCCGCAAAAACAAACCTCCTTGATACAGTAACCCTTAGAAATGTACCTCTTTCCATTGCTCTTGATGCAGCAAAATGGGGAGATGATGTTTATAACAAGATTTACGGAACAACTGTAGAATCTAAAAAACGCTACTATTGTTCTATAGAAGCATACGATGCCGCTCAGCGTTATCCAATGGATGGCTCAGACCAGACTGATGCTGATAAAAACGGAAACTGCACAACAGATTACTATCTTTACAAAGAAGTAGCTAATTCATCTATTGCAGATCTCAAGGTAACAGAACTTTATTCTGTTCTCAATGGAACAAGCAGCCGTGCGGCTATTGATCCAAACAATGTAAAATCTGTGCTTAACAGCCTCAAAAAAAACACAGGTACTTTCTTCTTAAATCCGCTGAATAATCCAACCTTTAAACTGGCCAGCTGGAAAGCTAAAACAGATACAGATGAAGGTTTTATTGCATTTGATAATACTTCTATAAGTTTTGATGTTGAACCAGGTCTTGATAGTTATCCTATAGATGATTCTTCACTTAAGGTATATTTTATTGAAGCAGAATACGAAGGACTCACTCCAAAAGTAAAGGAAGGTGCAAAAAAACTTTATCTTTCTGATGATGAAACTAATGGTGTTGTAAAAATTACCGGTTCATCAACCTACAAGGTATCTGTAACAATTGATCGTACAAAGCCAGTTTATGATGAGGAAGGTAACCAATTATCAGATAAACTGAAGTTTGGCAGCTATATTGCAGTAATTGAAGGAAAAGATTCAAAAGACAATGAACTTCTTCCTGAAACTATAATTTCAGGAATTGATGGATATCCTATTAACATTGCCAGTTCAACAGGTGCTCCAGAACTTTCGGTTTATTATAAACTTAATGGCGTTACTACAACTGATTCAATTATTTATATGCCAAAAACTTCTAATGGAGAAGCAGACGGCCCGGCATCTGTACTCACTCTTTCTGGTACTGTAAAGGTAAGTACAAGTGATCCAGCTGATAAACCGAGTGATTTCTATGTTTTAATAGATGGAACAAAGAAGACTGGAATATCAGCAGGTAATCTTATCCTTACCGATGAAGAAGGCAAATATAAATTCGAAAATATTAACATTTCCTTTACAGGGGACAGTAAGCAGCATACAGTTATTGTCGTAGCAGAAAATGGTGCTAAAGGACAGGAAAACAAGTCTGTTATGTATGATGCTGAAGGACCTGTTATTGATATTCGAAGTGTTACACCAATTGCTTCAACCTATAAAACAGACGCTACAGTAGATGAAACAAACTTTATAAATGGTAAGATTACTGTATCAGTTTCATTTGCAGATGCCTTTGATGTTGTTGATGTAGAAACAAATAAACCAAAAATTGAATTTATTCAGGGTGGTCAGGTAAAGAAGTCTATTGAAGATATAGATTCTCTTTCTTATACAACCGTATTTGATACAACTGAGCTTACAGACAATGCTGATGTAACAATGAAGATTACAGCGTATGACCGTTCAGGAAATAAAAAAGAGAATCCGGTAACTTACAAAGTTAAACAGGTAACAGATAAGCCTGTTGTTTTCCCTAACGATAAAGATAAGGTAACTCTTGAATATAGTTTTGATCAGATAAATGCTAAAACAGGAAAGAATGTATTCAATCTTGGTACACAATTCCCAATAGATCTTATTGATGATGATGGTCTTAAGACCTGTATTCTTTATATAACTAAAGATTCAACAGGTGCTGCTGAAAAACCAACAGCAGCTAATGAAAATAATGAAAAAGAAATTATAGTAAAGACTCTTTCAGGTAATAAGAATACAGTATTCTATGACTTACCACAGGAAGCTGGTTTCTATAAGGTATGGCTCGAGGTAATAGATAATGTTGTCCCAACAACACAATATAATAAAACAGAACTTGGACCATTCTTTATTCAGATTGCATCTGGTCAACCTGTAGTTACATTAAAGGCCAATGAATTTGTAACAACAAAGACAGCTGATTCTGATGTAATTTCAACTGCATCTAAAACTCCATTAAAGGTTGAAATAAAAGTAGATTCTACTGAAGGACCATTTGTGATTAAAAGAGTATTAATAACTCCAGATAATCAGGATCCAAGCCTTTCTAGCGCTACTTATATCAAAAATCAGGCTGGTGAAGAGATAGACAAAGTTACACTCTCACAAGGAAGCAGCACAATAACAGTATATGACTATTTTGATGAAATTTCAGATAGTGATGATGATAAAGAATATAGCATAAAATATTTTGTAACAGATAATAATGGCGGAGGAAATACAGGAACTAATATCATCAAATTCAAGCTGGATAAAACAAAACCAACAATTAAGACTCCGCAATTTGAATTGAGTTCAACTCCAGAGAATATAGATGTTAATAAATGGTATCAGTCGGATACAATACCGTTATTAGTAACTGCAAATGATGGAGAAAGTGTCTACAAATCAGGCATTTCTACAATAGAATATACTCTTGATGATGGTGCTAACTGGACTGCTCTTACACCACAGCAAACAGCACAGTCTTCTACAGATGAATTATATAAGCGTAATGTAACATTTGCAGAAGGTTCAAATACTCTAAAAATTCGTGCAGTAGATACTGTAGGAAATAAAACAGAAATAACTAAGACTGTTAAGGTTGATATCAGTGCTCCAGAATTTAGTGTAGCTGATTCTCAGAATATGATTTATATCAATAAAGCTACAGCAAATAGTCCATTAGTACTTACTGGTGAATATAAAGATAAACAGAGTGGTGTAGCTGAACTTGAGCTGAAATTAGGTACTCAAGAGGCTGTTATTAAATATTATGCAGAAGCTGAAAATGCAGAAAATCCAAAGAATCTGGAAAATGTGACAGAATCTGATTGGAAAGCTTATAATGAAATAACTGATAAAGCTAGTATTAAATACTGGAAAGCGGAATTTTCAACAGAAAAAATTAATACGGTATTTAATAAAGATGAAAATGGCAAGTTATTAACAAAGAGTTCAAAACTTACTATTTCAGGACAGAACCTTTGTATTCCTGCAAAAACAATTCCTAGTGCTTCTATTCCTGATATTACAATTATGATGGATATAGATGATCCTGAATTTGAAAGTATTAGCATTAAGTCAGCAAATGAGAAGGGTGTATATCAGAAGTCAGAAACTGAATACTATGTAAGTACAGTATTGGGCGATACCTTTACAGTTTCAGGAATAGCTAAAGATGATACAAGTAGTGTTAAGTCTGTTACATGGAGTGAAGCAGCTAACACTGTAGAATCTGCAGGATGGAGTTTCCCAATTACTTTTGACACTACAGATACAGAAAAAACAATTACACTTTCTATAACTGATAAAGCTGGCAATACTAGAACAGCCGCTGCTATTTCCGTAAAAGTTGATAATCTTGCTCCAAAAGCAATTCATGCTCTCGACGATAAGAACAAAGATTTGTATTTCCGTATTGGCGACAATAATAATGATGAACGAGAAGTTGCGGCTGCTAGTGCACCTGCAAGTCCTGATTATGATGATAGCGTAGGTGGTAAATATAGTGAAAACACTTATGGAAACGCAAATACAATAAAGGTTCGCGGAAGATTTGATGATCCAGATTCAGGTAGTGGTGTGAAAATGATTTATTATAAAGTAGTAAATGCTGATGCTGCACTACCATATTCTGATTTAAAAACACAGGCAGAAAACTTCCTTGCTAATTATAATAAGAATAATGCAAACGGCTACACAGGTTATTTTGCGCCGCTTGCATCAGATAAACTAGAAACAAAACGTGTATTCTATACAGCTTCTGATGATACAGGTAATGAAGGAAAGATTTTCGAGAAATACATATCTGAAGATCCAGATACACATATAAAGACAATTGCGAAAAGCGCAACAGCTCTGGTTTCTTCAACAAACAAAATCTTAGATCCAGATGATAATACAAATACAAAATACAAGTACTACACAGACATAACAACAAACTTCTCACAAGTTCTTTCAGGCTTTAAAGCAGGAATCAACTATCTTATTCTTGTTGCTGAGGATAATGTAGGAAATACAGCACTTGATACAGTAGTTGTAGGAAATGATGGAGATCCAACTCTTGATTCAAACCCAACAAGTACAACAGTGCATTCTGGAACTTATTACAATGCTTCTCTTAATGTTGATACAACTCCACCAACGACTACAGGTACAACAGGAATTAAATATACAAATGCAGATGCTGAAAGTCCTGATATTACAATTAGTGGTACTGCAAGCGATACACAGGCAGGTGTATATGGCCTTGTAATAAATGCTAATGGCAAGACAATAAAAGTGGGTGATAGTGATACCACTAATGGAACTCTCACTCTAAATGGAAAGAAAGGTGATAAAACACGTACATGGACTGCAGTAATAAAGGCTAAAGTATTTGCAGGGGCAAGCGATCCTAATCAGAGTATTACCGCACTTGTTACAGACTGTGCAGGAGCAGGAAATTCACAAAGCGTGCCAGTTGGAACCGTAATTGTTGATACATTACCTCCAACTGTAAAACTCACCGCTCCAGCTGATGCAGATTCAAATACGGGTGGAATTCAAATAAACGGCAAAATTTCTTTGAGTGGAACAATTAGTGATGAAAATGTTTTGCCGAATGTTGCTATTACAGGCCTTCGCTATAATACAAGTTCTATAAATCTTGCAAATAATGATTCTGGTTGGAAAGATTTTAGAGACTTAGGCGGAGTTACCCTTACTTTCAGTGGAAATTATACCTTCACAATTGGAGGAGTTGATACAACAAAACTTTCGGATGGAACTTACTATATTCAGGCAGTAGGTGTAGATAGTGCCGGAAATACAGGTTATTCATCTGGAGTAGAAGTAAAAATAGCTCAGGATTCCGACCGTCCAAAGTTAAATATTACAAACCTCAATTATGATGATACACTTAGAAAATATATTCTTAGATATGGAACAAATTCTCAAGTAACCGGCCGTATTTCTGATGATGATTCAACATCTGAAAAGGTTGTAGATACATTAATAATTTCTGATACGGAATACACTGGAACAGGAACTGCACCTGCAAATCGTGTTATAAAATTTACTGCTTCAACAGGTGAGTTTACATATGAACCGGGGGATACTGAAGATGGAACAAAAACCTTCTATATCTATATAAAAGATAATGGAGGAAACGAGTTCTATACAAGCGCAACTACTGCAGATTACTTGAATAATCCAAAAGTTCTTCTTAATGGTACTGCACAATCTGAAACTATAAACAAGGAAGTATTTACATATCTTTCTGACAGTAAATCTCCAACACCAGGTGATGGAAAAGGTCTGCCATATTATGAGAAGACAGAAAATAACACTACAACAAAAGTAATAGCAAAAGATGATTCGGATGTTGATTTTGATATAACAAAAGACAATTCAAGTCTTAATTCAAATTTTGTTATTGGTGGAAGTAAACGTAAATTCGTAAAATTCTACTTTACAGCAACCGATGCCAGCGGTATTGCAGGTATGACTCTTAAGATTTCTGATATGGAGGCAACTCCAACAGTTAAATTAAGACTCAAAACCGCCGGATCAATTACAGGTGCTCCAACAGAGGATTCTGATCCAGAAAGTCTTGCACTTTATACTCTTGATGTAGGTACAAACAAAGGAACCTGGGAAGATACAACTAGTGGTTCATCTCCAGGAAAAAAATGGACAACAGACTATATCGACATTTCAAATTGGGCAACAGGTCAGTATTCTGTAGAAGTAAAGAGCTACGATCTTATAGGTAATGCCGCAACAGACTCAAAGACCTTCTATGTAGATAATACAGCTCCAGCAATTGCTATAGGCTCACCAGAAAACGGTGAAGAAAAGACAGGTATAATTAAAATTTCAGGTACAACAACCGAAACTGGAAAAGCAGGTCTTGATAGTAAAGGTATAAAGTGGCTTATCCCAACTAAAGCTCAGATAACAGAGGCTCAGTCTGAAGAATCTGCTGATGAATACTTTAAGAACCTTGACGGCTGGAGCGATAAACTTGCAGCTGGTAAGACTGTAAGTGCATGGCAGTTTGATTTTGATGGTGCAACGGGTAGCAACCCTAATTTCGAAACCTATGATAAACCTGAGTATGCAACACCAACAGATGGAATCTATGCTTTGCCGGTATACTTTATGGCAACCGATAAGCTTGGTAACTTTACAATTAAAAAGGACTTTAAAATTAACCATAACCCAGATGGAGATAAGCCAAAAGTATCAATTACATATCCTACAAAAGAAAATTATGATACTGGCAGCACATTTGCAACCTTGGGAGGAACAATTTCTGTAACAGGTAGTGCAGAAATTCCTTCTGGTACAACTACTGTTAAGAAGGTTTATCTGCAGATTGCAAATAACACCGGTGCATTTAATGCCACAGATAAAGCAAAAGCCGGAACAGGTTCTGGTAATTATGGATTTACTGTAGTAGATGCTTACGATGTAATTAATGCTATAAGAGGTACGTCATATAATAAAACAGCTACATCTGGTGACAATGCTATGACAGATGAGCTTGCAGGTGGATTTGGTTTTGCAAATAAAGCTGCTCTTGATGCATGGTGGGGTATTGAAGCTTCAAATACAGCCTCATGGCGTATTCAGCTTAATGCAAATGGTGCTATGAATCCAACTGGAACTAATGACACTAACGATATAAAAATACGTGCCTGTGCTGTTAATGCAAATGGTAAGTTTGGTGCATGGACTTCAGGAGATGGTGTAGTTTCAATCCATATCGATAATAAGGTGCCTGTTCTTTCTGCTGTTGTAAAACAGTATGATTCTGCTATTACAGCTAATCCAACAACAGATCCTTCAGCAGCTGCAAGTCAGAACTATTCAGCAGATATGTTCCTTCGTGGAAATAACTGGTATATCGTTCTTGATGCACGTGATGAATCAGGAATTGATAGCGTAAGTGTAAAAAAGAATGGTCAAACATCTGTTACATGTTATGAAATGTCGCTTTCTGCGGATGCTGATGGAAAGAGTGGAAAACGAGTATATATTCCTATCGATTCTACAGTTACATCAGTTTCATATGAAGTTGAAGCAACCGAAGTTCAGGCACAGGGAGCCACATCTGCACATTCAACAAAAGCAACTTATAGCTTTAAGATAGATAATCGTGCTCCTTCTCTTGAAGACATAAAGAATGGAAGTGAAGAAGCACTTTCAGATGAAGAGAACTCTAAGAACCAAGTTAGGAATTCAAATTCTGTTTATACAATCCAGGGTGTTTCAGATGATCTTGAAGGTGGCTCTGGTGTAGAACATGTTGTCTTCTACTATATGAGAAAAGCTGAAATAACACAGCCAACAATTGGTGAAGAAGTAATTCTCGACCCTATGATTAACCCTGAGAAGACTACTACTAATGGAGTTACAACAATAACTTATGGGGCTAAGGTTGCTTTGGGTGATTTGACTCCAATTGATTTAGGACTTGGAAATAACAAACCTGGTCTCTTTGCAAAATCTGTTTCAGGAGCAGTTTCTAAAGATACAAACGGTTCTTTCAATACATTTACAACTACAACTACACTTGATGATCATATTCGTGTTGGCGGCCTTGTAAAAATAGATGGAATTTACAGAAAGATTTTGACCAAGAATGCTGCTAATACAGAAATTACATTCTCACCTGCAACAACTGCAGAATCAAATGTAACTGCACTCTTCCCAATTGCACAGGTAATTGATGCAAACAATACTGCAAAGCAGAATTCTCAAAATCCATTCCAGTTTGATACAGGTAAAGATGATGGTGACGGAATGGTAGAATCATTCTCAAAGAGTGGTTCAAAATGGTCATGGGATGCATCTATCCATTCAGACAATATGCCGGATGGTCCTGCAACTCTTGCAATACTTGTATTTGATAGTGCAGGAAATGTTGATGGAAAATTATTCAAAGTTATGGTTTCAAATAACGAGCCTCGCCTTGCAAAAGTCTTCCTTGCAACAGATTTGAACAAAGATGGTTCATACAGCGATAATGAATTTGAAACCTACAATATTGCTGCTGCCACAGGAAATTCAAACGGTGAAGAAGCATACGAGCTTACAACTGCAAACTTCAAGAAATACAGCAAAAATGCAAAGGATGAATGGGTTGGAGAGGATTCAACACGTGGTTCATTTACTATAAAGAACAAACTTGCAATTGTACCAGAGTTTGTTGGTGGAAATGGAACAATAGGCCTTGTATTTAGTAATAGTGATTCAAGAACAACCACAACTACTGAAGTCACGACAGTTTCTGTTATGACAGGAAACACTGGTACTGCAACAGGAAAGAAAGGTACATTAGCAACTTCAGATGCAAACCCAAGAACAATTACCGGTGATTATTGGGAATTAACAGCTCTTGGTGATGATACAAAAACTGCTTCAGCTAATGCAACTAAGAATATGTCTTTCACCTTCTGGGATTCTACAGATGAATGTACTCAAGGAACAAACTCACAGTATACCTTCCTGCGTGTAACCGACTTCATTGTAGACCAGGTAGATGATGTTATACCAAATGTTGTAGTAAATCCATTTGAATGGACAGATAAAGACCATAACAGTCTCTATCAGAATAGTAGCGCTAATGGACATATCGAGCTCGAAGCCGATTGGACAGCACTTGACTCTGATGGAACAACAAAACTTACTGGTTGGGACGGAAAAGGTACAGCCCAGAATACATATCTTGACGGAGATCCAAAAGTTTCAGGAAAAATTGTGCTTCGCGGTACTGCTTATGATGATACCCTCTTGGGTGGCTTATCATTCAGTATGACAAACTTTGATTCAAGTACAACAACTCCTATTTCTGTAGCAACCTACGGAACCACTGGCTGGACTATTACAAAAGTTGGTGGAAATAATCCAACTATGGCTACTAACTTCTATGAAGTTACTGTAGAAGATGAGTATGTAAATCAGAATGGTCATAAAGCAAACTGGACTATCGCTATTGATACAGCGCATCTGGAAGGTAAAGCATGTATCGATGCAGTCTTTACAGTAATAGCAACAGACCAAAAGGCTGGTACGGCAAACAGTTCAAGTTCAAGAGCTGTAAACACAACAGCAACTGACGACGCTATAAAGCATAAGCCTTCTTATACAATGGACGTTGTTCCATATATCACAGATATTTCAACTGGAGATATGGATAGTGGAACAAAGAAATACCTCCGTCGTTCTGCTAGTGGAGCATATGTTGCAAGTGTAGATGATGCAACAGCTGTAACTGTAAAGGGCTTCAACTTGAATGGTGGAACAGTATATGTAGGAACTTCAAGTCAATCAACATCTGCTTCTGGTGATAATTTGACAATTTCAAAGAGTTCTATATCTAAATCTGGAAAAATAAAGGTTGTTCAGACTGTTGATAGTAAAGCTATTGAATCACTCAATAATGTAAATAATGACAAAGCAGATTACAACAAAGAACCATCTGAGTTCGCTCCTAATTGCACAGATAAGCGTTATATTTACATGTGGGATACAACGACAACAACTTATAGCGGAACTGAAGCAGTAATGAAGCCTGTTATTGGTACTGATGGTAAAAAGACTGGAAATATGATTTGGTTATATGCACAAAATAATCAATATTTGTATGCAAATAACCAACAATTGACTAATTCTTGGGCAGGTGCAATTTATGGTGGAAATTTTGCCTATAATTCTTCAGGATCTCCTTCATGGACATTCTTACATAATATGAACTGGGCAAGTGGAGTTTCATCTTATACAGCATTTGGTTCTGTACAATGGGCAAAATCCTTTGCAAATATGGGTAAAGCTGTTGAATGGAATCGTCCTAAAGATAATATTAATTATGCTCGACTTGGATTAGGAAACCTTTCTTTTAATTCAAATACACAATCCTATTCGTATAACCAAGCTATAATGAAACGTTATGAGAATATAAAAATGCTTGTAAAAGGGGATAATACAGATACTCTTAATATGGTCGCTTATTTTGATAAGGCTGATGAGTCCCGCTCAATTGTTTTCTGGCGTTTCCATGAAGGTACAGGTATAACCTCAAAGGCTTTCCAACAGACAAATGAAGATTGGTGGTCAGGTACGCAAGCAACATACACAGATATGTCACGAATAGTAGATCAAACATATGCTTATAATGCTACGCAATCACGTACGTCAGTTGGTCTTGATACTCCTGCTGGTCGAGAAGAAATTTCTACGGCTAAATCAAGTGCAGATTCTCAATATTTCGATATGGCTTATGATTCTGTTAAGGATGTAGTATATATCGCTTATTATGATGAAGCTAATGGTGGACTTAAAATAAAATATCTTAATAATCCTGCAGCAGGTTATTATGGTCATTGGACTAATTCTTGGAGTGAAGCTGAACCAGTAGATATGGATGCCGCAGGTCAGTTTGTCGCAATGAAGACTGATGCTAGTGGTAACATTCATCTTGCATATTACGATTCAACAGGTTCTTACCTTAAGTATGCACGTCTAGAACCGACAGGTAATGCTGGAGCAGTATCTGGCCTATCAGTCAAAAATAAAGTTCTTGTTGATACACTCTTTACAAATGGTATGTACAACAGTATTACTCTCAAAGAGTTTGAAGATGAAGACGGTGTAACAGAAGTTCGTCCTGTAATCTGTAGTTACTCAATTTCTTACGGTGGAACAAGGTATGCACTTCGTACTTCTTGGCCTCTTACAAAAATGAGCGAACTGGCAGCTGGCGCAACTGAAGATGGATATACCGGAAAGTGGGAAACAGTAGTAGTTGTTTCTGCAAATGCTCCAACTCAGAATAATACTTATGTAGAAACAGATGGTACAGGAACTGGATATACTGGTAACATTGTAGTAGGTTATACAGCCTCTAAACTGGAACAGGCAAAGCTTCTGGATGAATAGCAGAATCAAAAATCCACTTGACCCCACCGGTCAAGTGGTATATATTTAAAAACATAAAGAGGCACAGCGCAATCAAGCGTCTTGCCTCCGTAGTGGTTTGACCTTTTAGGCCAAAGCCCGCCTACAGTGCTGCAGACACAGAAGGCGGGCTATTTTTTTATTCTTTTACCTTTCTTCCGTCTTCGGAGAAGGCGCTGAATAATTTCAATGAGAAGCTGGATAGTGCGAAGTACTAAATCCAAGATTTCATATGAAGTCATAGCTGCCTCCTGATATAAGTAATCTGCTCATGTTGCCACGAACAGTCGAATATCGGAGGTAAGACCGCCAATGATTGCGTGTGCCAATTGTAAGTATAGTGGTTTTAAATAGTTATTACAATACAAAATATACTATACTTATAATTATTATAAAATAATGTGTTTGGAGGACAGATGATAAAGATTCATAGAAAATATTTTGTTATCTCTTTGATTGCCGCCTTAGTTATAATTATTCTAATTCTGACAGTAATTTTTGGATTGAAGAAATCTTCTAGAAAATCAGATTTAATAAATGTCGGCTTTTATAATATTGGCGCGGCTCAGGAAAAAGCTTTTACAGAACTGCTAACCGAAATCAGCAAGAGTGAAAATCAAAAGATTTCTTTTTATACATTCAATTCTGAAACAGCTATTAAAGAACAGATTCAGAACAATCATATTAATCTGATTTTAGCAGCAGATGGATATGCACTGGAAAACTCTCTTTCTTTTGTAAAAAATGATGTAGATATACCTTATACTTTCACTTCTGGAATGTATTCATCTATGAGAGAGGCTGTTGTTTCAAGTGAGGGAAAAATAAAAGCCCTTCCGCTTCTTTTTGATAATCTGGAAATTGACATTAATATTTCAGAATTTAAAATGTCGGGCCTGGAACGAATTGCAACCTGGAAGGATATAGAACAGCTTGCTCGTAAGATTCATTCAGAGGAATATGCTCCAATTAGCTTTGCTGGAGCAGACTCTGTTTTTCTTCTTGATTTTATTGGTGCTATGGGAGAAGCCCTTGAAGGAGTTGATGCCTATAATAAGGCCACAGAAATCTTGAAAAAATCAATTAGCAATGGAGTTGAGTCTGATTCTTTTGATGCAGAAGAACTATATAATCAGTTATTTATAGTTCCAGATGCTCCCTTGCCATATACTTTCTATTACTTAAAGCAATTGGTTGAAAAAGGCTTGATTTCGAAAGCTTCAAGAGAGTTTGTTCAGCAGGATATCAATTCTATGGCAAATTACCGTAAAACAGATATCTTTATAACTACATTATCTGCTCACAGAACATTTGAGGGTAGATCCTTATCTGCTTTTAGTTCAATTTATGTTCCTTCTAACAGAACCCCTGACCAGAGAGCATTTACCGCCACCACAACTTATGCTGTACCTCTGGTTTCAAATGAGAAAACTAGTTTCATTGTTGAAAAATTGATTGCGCCTGAAGTTCAGGAATCCCTCTGTAGAACTACAGGTTTAGCTCCTGTTCTTTCAAATTCAAGAGTCCCAGATAAGCAGTCCGATGATGCCCGCTACTGGATCGCCTCAACAACCAAGCCACTTGCCGGCCTCGGCCACGAAGCCGCCTTTACATCACCCCAACTGAACCAACTTTCGTCAGTTATCCTCGATAGGTTGTTCTTCTAAATAATCGCAGGATAAAATAAAGCCCTTGCCTTTTCGCGGCAAGGGCTTTATAGTAGTTAAAAGAAAAGGGGCACAACGCAATTAAGCGTCTTGCCTCTATAGTAGGTTTGACCTTTTGGTCAAAGCCCGCCTATAAGTGCTGCAGACTGAAGTGCACCTCTAAAGTTGGACAAATAAAGTTCAATTTT